>ODAK010003779.1_pt1 | contig 15646 bp, 14 predicted proteins | sample 1539591 | NCBI WGS metagenome assembly ODAK01 (sample SAMEA3539303, study PRJEB22396) | soil metagenome | biome: tundra; feature: field; material: soil | place: USA | collected 2010-05 | depth 0.15 m | reverse complement strand
GGCGACGACTTCGAACGTGCCACGCTTTGCGACGGCATCGTGCCGTCCCCGGCGACCGGGGTCCCGTGCGCCAGAGCATAAGCTTCGTAGGAGCTGTAGTTCTCGGCGTCATCATTCTCGTCCAGCCGGCTCACAGCGTAGCTGTGGGCTATGGCGGCTCGACGGACCGTCGAGTGTCGAGACTTGGGTGGGCGAGCCACTCGCGGTCCCGAGCTGATGTGCACGTGGTCGCTGAAGCGACCTGGCACGTACGCTCCTCCGCACTGGCATGGCCGAGTCTCGGCCGGCGCCATTCCGAAGGTGAGCTGCTTTGCTATCACCTGGTGACCTCCAGTGTGGTCTTGTGTGGTCCGATCTGGCCCACTCGGATGGCCCCGAAGGGCCAGCCGGCTGGGCTAGAGCGTGATCGACTTGGCTTCAGCGAAGCTGTAGATCGCCTCCTGATGGGTGATCTTGCCGATGGCCCTTGCTTCCTCGATTGTCGGGACAATCGTGATCGGATCGACCACGATATGGTCGCCGAGAACCCAAGTTCCGATGAACTTGGGGGCGTAGATCCGCTCGACCTGCTCTAGCAGGTAGGCCAGATCGCCGTTGGCGATGTCGATGATCCTGCCACTCCCGTTGGCGATGCCTACGGCATAGCCGGACGATGGAGCGTAGCTGGCCCAAGACTTGGCACCGAAGGTGCCTCCTCCGTTGGCCAGGGTGATCGCCCGGACCCCGTTGGCCCGAGCTTGCCGGCCGAAGGCGATACCGCCGGCGTTGATTGGGTTGGCCATGATGGCCTCCTGTTTGGGGCTGTTGACGGACCTAGATTGGCTCGCCGGAAGGATGAGGGCAATACCCTAGACCTCACCTATCCGCTGAGCCGATCAGCTTGTGGTGCCTACTTGCACCGTTTCACTCCCTGTTGATCTACGATCAACCGGCCATTGGCCGCGTTGCGCTGGTCCACTCGGGTGACGTTCTCGCACGTCACCCGGTTGGATCGGCTAGTCCTCTTCGTCACCTTCGATGACGGGCCACGGCATCGAGCGGTACTGGTCGTCGCAGTTCAGCACGAGGGTCTCTCGCACGTCGGTGTATGACCCGTACTCACCCTCGGCAGTCACGCGGACCGATCCGGGGATCGGGTCGCGGTCACCTTCGGTGTAGGTGGTCCGACCATCCTTGCGATGCTCGATCCACTCGTGACCGAAGGTCACGCTATGGGCGGTGTCGCTGCCTTGGCAGCACCCGACGGCCACGGGCATGTTGGCGGGTAGCCCTTCGAGCGCGTCTCGAAGCTCGGCTACGGTGACGGTATCGTGGGACACGGTGTCCTCCTATTCCTTGCACTAGAGCAAACCGCTCTGCACTGCACCAGACCTCACCAGAGCTGTGGTCAGGGACTGTCGGTCTGGTGCGGTGCAGAACGGTTTGGAGCTGTTCTGGCCAGGGCGTTTCACGGGTCTGTTATGAGGGTCCAGACGCTCACGTCGGCGTTCGGCGTCCGTTGACCTACTCTCACCCAACCTAGGCTATGTGCGCTGACCTGGCGCCGTTCGCATGATCGTCGAGCACTGGCACCCTGTATTGTCGTCACTCACCGGAACGGACTTTCGTGACCTAGGGTAGGCTTCCGTACATCATGTGCCAACATGAGCGTTGTCGATACACTCTCACCGGGACGGACTGTCGAGCGTTCGAATTCGTGAGCGGACCGGAGGATCTTCGTCGTGTCGTGGGACCTCTCGTCCCGATCCGCTGTTGAACTTCCATAAGTACGATCCGGGTCGGCCCGATTGTCAACAAGGTCATTTGCGAAGCAAATCCCCTGCGCATGTGGCGCACGTAGCGCCCAGGCGCTCGCACACTGGGACTTCGTCCCAGCGCCTGCGTCGCGTACGCTCGGACCTCTTGCACACGCGCGTGAAACAATCACATCAGGATGCGAGTTTGTTGACGTTAGCAGCAGCAATCGTTGACATCAGCCACGCTCGGCGTTGACGTTAGTCGTTGACGTTAGCAAGCGTGGATGATTATGTGTCTCGATTGTGTCCGCCCATGCGGTGCGTTGACGTAGACCCCGGTCTGACTGAAGGTAGTGATGATGGTAGTGATGATAGACCCAGGTCTAGTGATAATGGTAGTGGCAGCGTGCACGTGGTAGCATAGACCCGGGTCTGCGATAGCATCAGCCGATAGCGGCAGGTGTGGCAGGGTGGGGAGCGGTGTGGTCTGGACCATGCTAGACTAGGACTGTTCGCCCATCACTGCACCCCGAGGCTGGGTAGTGCGATGGCATTAGGTGTAGCGCAGTGTGCTTAGTCATGGTGCTAACAGTGCAGTTCTGTGGCATTAGGTGTAGTCGGCGCGGTGCGCGATCTGCCCGCGTGGTACCCGGGTACCCGGCAGGTTTCAGGTGGGCGGGTCGGCGAATGAACTGTCCATCCGTCCATATTCCTAGACCCAAAACAGATCCCCCCAAAACCAGAACATGCACCCCTTCCAGGCTCGAAATGCATGGTATGCACCACTTACGCCAAACTAACTATATTCACTCCCTAGAGAGCCCTCGTGGGGGGACTTTGCCGTAAGTGGTGCATACCCGTCATACCCGTCATTTTCGACCCCCACTTGACAGCCAGACGGAGATGGGCGTAGAATGGATGAGCAATCGGGGGCACACAGCCCACACCGTATCCGGCGCCTGGTCGCCGAGGGAGAACCCGAATGGGTGGTATCAACTTCGCTGGAAGCACCAGCTCGGCAAACGCGCCGCAGATCGAAGCGGACATTTACGATGCTCGTTTCGACGGCGTGAAGACAAAGGTTCTGGAGCAGAGCCAGTACGATCCCAACGTCTTCGAGTGGGGTTTCACCCTCCTCGATCGCAAGGGCGCCGTGCTCTACGATGACGGCGAGCCGATCACCGTCTCGGGCCTGACGAGCCAGTCCGTCAACGTCAAATCCAAGACCACGCCTCGCGCAGTCACCTGGCTGAAGGCCCTGATGACCGCCCAGGAATTCGCCCTCTTCGTTGTCGGCGAGAACGTGGCCGCCAGCGCCCTCGAAGGACGCAAGGTTCAGCTCGTCATCGAGATCGCTGACAGCGGCTGGCCGAAGGTCAAGGACGTCCTCCCCGCGCGCAAGAAGAAGGCCCCGGTCGCGGTCGTGGAAGACGACGACGACGAGTGAAGAAGAAAGACGGCTGGGAATTCGGGTCTCTGAGACTGGCGGGCGACCGGATCGTCGGTGACTCGGTTGTCCACCCCGGCCGGTTCTCCGTTGAAACGCAGGGCGACGAAATCGTCCTGCGGATCGACGACTACGAGGCCCACGTGCCGGCGCTGGTCGCCCTGGACATCGGCACGGTCATCATCGGCAAGGCCAGCAAGATCATCACACCTGCCGACTTCGCAAAGTGGCAGAGAGGAGCCAATTGATGCTTGAGTTGCACGACAAGTTCGGCGCTCACCTGATCGGGGTCGTCAAGGGCGCCGGGCGAAGGCCGTGGTTCGGCATCTCGGCGGGCGAGGACGGTCCTTCTATCGCGTTCGGTCCTGACTACAACCAGCTTCGCGAGATCGCGAGCTGGGCCAGCCATGAGGCTGACTACATCCTGACCGCGACACGCGTGCCCTACGCTGCCCCGCTGGGCAAGGACCCGATGTCGAAGAGCAAGGAGCCCCTCACTCTGTCGAAGGACGGTAGGTTGGACCCCGCCACCTTCGACGCGAAGACGGACATGCCGCTCGATACAATCCTCGATGTCATCGAGGGCCTGTCTGATGCCATCGCGAAGCTGCCCGATGAGGTCGGCTCGCACATGGCGGATCTGCGGCGCCTGTTGAAGGTGTACGTCGGTCGATTGGAGAAGTTCTGATGCCAGTCGGTCGCGTGTTCACCGTTCCGCAGGCCGCTGCGTACCTCGGAGTCCATCCCAACACGATCAAGCTCGCCGTCCACGCGAATAAGCTGGAGGGCGAGCGTGATACGCTTCACCAGGGCGGTCGGTGGCTGTTCACGAAGGAACAGCTCGACGCCTACCAAGAGCGGAAGCTGATCCGCTCCATTTACACCCCGGAGAGGCCCTCACCGGGCTGACCGGAGCTGAGCCCTGGTTGCAGGGGCAGAAAGCTGGCGCCGGCAGGCTTGCAACGTCTGCCGGCGTTGCACTCACTCAGAAAGGGACCTATGGGACTCTCCCTCTCCGTCGCAGCCGAGAATTACCTCGCGGACGGCTGCTCGATCATCGCCCTGCGTGGCAAACGGCCAAATACGATCTTCCACCCCGAGGGACTGCTCAATCCGGTCACCGGCCGCGTTGAAACGCAGGAAGACGTCGATCAGCTCCATTTCATCTTCGACAACCTGACCACGACGGGCATTGGCATCGTCATCGAGTTCCCCTACTTCGTGGTCGATGTAGACGGGGAAGAGGGCGCGGCGCAGCTCGCCGGCATCCTCGGGACGACCGACTTGCCCTGGACGCCGATCGCGAAGACCGGCCGGGGCCTCCACATCTGGATGGCGGACCTCGCGGAGCGCCGCAGCCGGAAGCTCGGCACGAAACTCGACCTCAAGGGCGTCGGCGGCTACGTGGCCGCCCCTCCGAGCCGCCACTTCGACAAGAAGGGCACGCAGGACGCCACCTACGAGTGGCTGGTCGGCTTCGACGAGGCCCGGGTCATGGAGATCCCGGCCAAGCTGGAGAAGGCCCTGAACGGCTGGGCGGCCGTGGAGCGGGATACCGAGGTAGACTGGCGCCCGATGAAGATGGTGATCGAGGACGGCATGTTGCGGGCCGTGACCGGGCCGGCCAACATCGACGGCCTGGTCCGGCGCGTCCGGGAGGCGGTCGAGGGCGAGCGCAACAACGTGCTCGCCTGGGCGGCCATGACGGCGTCCGAGGAAGGTGTACCATTGCAGGGCGCCCTCGAACGCCTGGGCCAGGCCGGCATTGATGCCGGACTGGGCATGGACGAGGTCCGGACGACAGTCCGGAGCGCGTACAAGAGGAAGCACCGTGAATGACCCTCTGAAGAGCTACGACTACGCCACCCTGGCGGTGACGGGGGAGATCCGAGTCGAGCGCGATCGTCAGAACACCAAATGGGGCGAGCAGAACCACCCGATGGGCACCGGCATTGGTCCCTACTGGGCTGAGCGCGCTGAGGTCGAGAAGCAGGTCAACGACTATCGCGTCGAGCGTGGGACCCTGACCTGGCTCGACATCCTGGCCGAAGAGGTCTATGAGGCGTTCGCCGAGAGCGATCTGTACAAGCTCCGCACCGAGCTGATCCAGGTCGCCGCCGTGGCAGTAGCGTGGGTGGAAGCCCTGGATAGGCGCACTGATGGCTCGTGATCGGGAGAAGGTGCCCGGCAATGTGCGGTGGGCTACTCGATCAGAGCAGAACCTCAATCGGAATATGCCGTGGAGGCGAAGCGATTGACCGCCGAGGCTGATCCGCCGCCGTACGTCCGCACCGCGACTGACGACGAGCAGGCGACCTGGCTGGACACAGAGATGCGCCGCAACGTCCGCTTCGACCACGAGTCCCAGAAGTGGTACATGTGGAGCAAGGTCCTCTGGGCTGAAGACCGGAACGAGCAGGTCCAGCGCAGGGTGATGGATCTTGCGACGGAGCGACTGACGGCGACGGCCACGGACCCTGGGCTGCCCGAGACGACGCGGACCAAGACGATGGCGGTCTACCGGAAGCTCCTCAACATGCGTTCGGCCGAGGGCGCACTGGAAGCCCTCCGGACCCGGGTGGGCTACTACGGATCGGACTGGGATCGGAATACCTACTTACTCGGGTGTGTAAACACGATTGTGGACCTTCGGACGGGTCTGGCGATCCCCTCGACGGTGGATCAGTTGGTGACCAAGTCCACCCGGTTGAGGTTCATCCCGATGCGGGATGATGAGAAGGACGAGGACCGGGCGCCCCTCACGATGAATTTCCTGCGGGAAATCACCTCCCACGACGAGGCGCAGGTGGAGTTCCTGCTCAACTTCTTCGCCTACAGCCTGTTCGGGGTGTCCCCCGAGCGGAAGTTCCTGATCCTCACGGGCATCGGGAGCAACGGCAAGAGTGTGCTGGCCAACGTAATCGGACGCGTCTTCGGGGAGTACGACGCGACGGTCGATGGAAGCCTCTACATGCGGCGCCGGGGCCTTCCGGACGCCAGTACCCCGGCGCCTCAATTGCTGGCCTTGCAGGGAGCCCGGATCGCCTTCATGGCCGAGCCCCAGGGCGGCGCGTTCAACGAGGAGATGCTCAAGGCCCACACGGGTGGGGATGAGATTGCCGCGAGGACCCTGTACTCGAAGCTGTACACGCGGTGGCGGGCCACTCATTCGATCGTCTTTATGACCAACGAGCCCCCGGCGCTGACGGACATTGGCCCCTCCATGCAGGACCGGGTCCTGCTGGCTGACTTCCGGGAGCACTATGAGGGGGCCACGATGGACACGGGCCTGACCGAGAAGCTCTACGGGGAAGACGAGGGGCTCTTGGCGATCCTCATACGCCGCGCTGCCCAGTGGGCCGGGAAGTTCGTGATCCCGAAGCGCGTGCGCGAGGCTTCGGCTGCGTACATCGAGTCGAACGACCCTGTTGGTCGGGCGCTCGAAGTGGCGTTCGTTCTCGATCCGGCGGCCAGGACCGGAGCGACCGCGATGTATGGCGCCTACCTGGAGTTCGAGGATGACGAGCCGGTCACCCAGACGGAGTTTGGTCTGGCGCTCAACCGACACGGTCTGAGGAAGAAGAAGACGATGCACGGCTATGTCTACGTGGGCATCCGGCCCAAGAACGCGATGGAGCTTGCTGATGCCGAAGCCGAGTAGGTTCGCCGTGTGCCCGCATTGCGGGGTCCGGCACCACACGATTACCCCTGAGCAGTGCCAGGATCGCTCGATCAGCGAGAAGGTCCTCACGGATCGGGTCCTGTACCGCGCCAAGAAATGGGGCTGGAAGGCCACCCACGCCGGCCGGGCCATCGTGGGCGAGCGCGATGACGGATCTCCCATCTTCATCACCCCGATGGCGGTCGGTTGGCCCGATCAGACCCTCGTCAAGGCCGGGCACCGGATCATCTTCATGGAGCTGAAGCGCGAACAGGGCGAAGTGACCGAGGAACAGTGGTTCTGGCTCAAGCTCCTCAACCTCACCGGGAACCATGCTATAGTTGTGAGGCCATCTGACCTAAGAACTGGCCGTGTAAACGCTATTTTGCGCATCGGAGCACCCGTTGGTCCAGGTAAACCACTGCAGGATCTGTCGAAACAAGGTTCGTAAGGCCGGGATCGACGCTTCCCTGGCCAATGGCCTCGGAAATGCAGCAGTTGCTCGCGATCAGACCGCAACTGGCTGGGCAATCAGCCCCGAGACGGTAAAGGGCCATCGAGAGCACTACGAAGTGCCCCTCGGGGTTGCCAAACCGCGCGATTTGGCCATTCTCGTCCGGGATCGGACGATGGACGCCATCGAGGACGGCCGGCTGGCGATCACGGACAAGGATCTCTGGAAGAACGTCAACCCCGGCCTGAAAGCGCAATCGCTGCTCGACGTTCGGGCCAGCAAGACTGACGACCGCCAGGTCGCCATCGCCTTCGCCACACTCCTGGCTGGCGGAATTGGCGGTTTCCTGGCGCCGGTAGCCCTGCGGCTCGAAGACGGCAACGTGATCGACGGCGATGCCGTTGAGGTGCCCGGCGAGGGCGTTATCGTCGATGGCTGACTTCCAGACCGACCTCGCGCGAGGAAGGTACGACGTCAAGTTCTTCGCCCTGCGGTTTCTGGGGATCGAGCTGCATCCCGGTCAGGTCCGCATGGCCGAAGCCTACATGTTCCGCGATCCCACGGGCTGGCGGGCGGCCTACCTGACGATCGCGGTGGCGGCCGGGAACCGGGCCGGCAAGACGCTGGCGCTGGCCATCGTTATCATGCACTCGTGCATCTACAAGATGGGCTCGAAGCCGCCCCAGGGAGGGTCGGCCGAGGAGGTTCGGCAGTGGCGCGTCCGGCCCTACATGTGGTTCCACTTCGCCATCGCCCAGGAGATCGCCGACCTGGTCTACACCGAGATCGTGATGATCCTGCAGGGCACCCACGGCGCCCAGCACGATGGTCGCTGCCCCCTGAGCGAGGAGGTACCGCATGTCGCCGAGTGGACAAAGGCGTACCACAGCGACTATCGCTGGATCGTCTTCGACTCGATGTTCGGCGGCGCGGAGATCCACTTTCGGACGACGGGCGAGCGGGCACTCGGCTCGCTGGGCCGGGACATGCACGGCCTGAGCTTCGACGAGTGTGGGCTGGAGTCGCGCCTGGACTGGATCATCAAGAATGTCCTCCAGATGCGCCGGCTGGGCACCGGCGGGCAGCTCTTCCTCATCTCCACACCGGAAGAGGGTCTCACCGAATTCTCAGACTACTGGTTCGCCGGCGACCCCGAGCAGCCGGACCGATCGCCCCGGAAGTTCTCGATGCGCATGTCGAGCCGCGAGAACCTCGGGTACGGGCTGGACCAGGACATGTTCGACGCCCTGGTGGGGGACATGGACGAGGACCAGATCAAGCAGAACGTGGACGGCTACTTCATCCAGGGCCGCTCGGCGTTCTTCAACCACACCAGCGTGGATCATGCGTTCGTCGAGGGGTTGCCTGAAACGGTCTCGGCCAAGAACAAACACGCCTACATCCAGGGGGTAGACCCCGCCCTGGCCGTGGACAGCCTGTGGTCGATGGTCTTCGATGCCACGAAGGCCGTGGCCGTGGGCGTGTCCGCGCAGCGGGTCCGGGGCAAGAAGACCGTGGATGGGATTGTGGCGCTGACCCAGCAGGTTCACTACTCCTACGAGGTCAACCGCAAGAACATCAAGTCCTCCTGCGCCACGGCGGTCGATGCGACCGGCTACGGCGGCAAGATGTTCAAGGATCTCCTCGACGAGGGTATCCCCGGCGGGGTCCGGGCGATCGAGTTCGGAGCGTCCCACAAGCGTAAACTGCTCGGGGATCTGCGCTCCTCACTCGACAAGGGCCTCATCAAGATGCCCCGCACGGGGATCTGGTTGGCCGTACGCAGGCAGCTCCTGGGGTATAAACTGGATGACAAACACATCGAGCAGGATGCCGTGATGGCGCTGGCCTGCGCGGTGTCAGAGATCCGGAGGAACCCGCCGGGCGGCTTGACATCCGTGCCGTTCGACGCCTACGCTACCGGCGACCCCCCAATTGCGCCTGACTGGGTTCACACCCCTTACGAGTGATAGATGGCAGCCAACACCTCGAAGTTCGCGGACATGACGTTGGGGCTCGCTGTCTCACTCGGGGCCTTCGCCGATGATCCAGCGGTCAACGACCTGCTCCACGAGCTGGGCGACCGCGTTTACAGCATCAGTGCCCAGCAGGAGCGGTTCCGGCGCTGGTGCATCAAGGCTGACGGGATGTACTACGCGGAGACGTTCGACAAGGGCGGCGGGGCCGACCTCTGGCCGGACGACCCCTCGGCCAAGATTGTCGGGCGCGCCCACGTCTCGGTCAACACCCCCTCGGTCTATGTGGACGTGCCGGCGGCCCTGCAGGCTGTCGAGCCGATCGAGAACATGGTCGCCGCAGACGACACCCCTGAGTCCCGCGACCAGGCCGTGGCGATGCAGCGGATCTACTACGCCTGGAAGCGGGCTGACGGCTACGACCTGAAGTTCCACAAGACCTGCACGGTCAAGGCCCTGTACGGGCGTACCGCAGCCAAGGTCATCTGGGACAAAGAGGCTCAGCGGGCGACCGTCTCGGTGATCGAGCAGCCTAGGAACCTGTACCTCGGCTACAAATCCGACACCTACGAGGAAGTGGAATGGGCAGCCTACGTCAATCGGATGGAGCCGAACGCGGTGACCGAGGAGTTTGGTGTAGACGTCACGTCACGGACGCTTGCCGACTCGACCATCGTGCCGTTCGTCCAGATTATGGCCGAGCAGGCGCGGCCGGGACGAACCTGGTTGAACTTCGGGCCTGCGCGTGTGGAGGTCTGGGACTACTGGTTCCGCCGGCCAGTGTGGCGCAACGGGAAGTACCTCCGGATGGACACCTGGAACGTGGTCTTCGCCGGCGCTCAGGTCGTGCGTGGCCCAACAAAGTACACCGAATACGCCGGCGTCATCCCGTACGTCCCGCTGTTCAACACGTTCATCCCGGGGACCCCGGAAGGACGCCCGGAGCTGTTCGACATGGAGCAGCTCATCCGGGAGAAGTACGAGCGGATCACGTCGGGATCGCAGATGATCGCTTCTGGTACGGCGGGCGATTTCTGGCAATTGACTGGAGCCGAGGCCCCCTGGAAGGTCCCGGCGGACCTGAAGCCAAAGCGTAACGCGATCATCGGCCCCGGCCCTGGGAACAGGATCGAGTCGATCACGCCGTTCATCGCGCAATTCCAATTGGAACAATATCTGGGTCGCCTGGACCGCGAGATGGCCATCGTCTCGGGCCTGAACGACCTTCTTCTGGGCCTGGCGCCCGCCCAGGTGCTGTCCAGCTCGAAGGCGATCAACGCCCTGATCTCGAACTACGAGAGCCGCCTGTCGATGCGCCGGCAGCTCCTGTACCAGTGGCGGAACGGCGTCTGGGATCTCGTCCTCAAGGTGATGGTGGCGAAGAGCCCGATTATGAAGCAGGTTACCGCGAAGGGCGTCGTCGGCCTGGTCGTCCTCGACCCGTCCCTGAGTCCTCGCGACGAGATGGAGACGGCCACCCGCGCCGCCAACCTCGTGGCGGCCAAGCTCTGGAGCCAGCGCCGGGCGATGAACGCCGTGGACGTGGACGATCCCGAGCAGGAACAGAACATGATCCGCGAGGAGTCCACCGACGCCACCCTGTTCCCGGATCGGGTCCAGGTCATGGCCCAGCTCATGTCGGCTCTGCAGGCCCTGAACCTCAACGCCAACGCGGCTACCCAGGGGCAGGCTCAGAGTGAGCTGGCTAACGGCCAGAACGACCTGCGCTCCGCTCTGACGGGCGGCACCCCCGACAACACGAACGCCCAGCAGGGCGCTGAAACGCAGGGCCAGACTCCACCGATCGAGGGTGTCATGCCCGAGGCCGGCGGCCCGCCGCCGCCGTTCGCCCAGGGTCCCGCAGCGTCCGCCCAGTCCGGGATGCCCGGTCGCCCCGGTGGGCCGGCCCTGATGAAGCAGAGCATCAAGGGCGGCAAGATGGGGTCGCAAACGCAGATCGTTACCCAGTCCAGCCTCGGTAGGCGGTAATGGCCCCACGTCGCGGTAAATTCGGCAACCAGCCGAGCGCCGCCCCCGATCTTACGAGCACCCTGGTCTCGATCGCGACCCAGATGCAGAACACGGACGCCTCGAACCTCATGGACGCCTGGAAGAATGGCGGCACGTTCAATGGCAAGCCCGTGACGGATCAGGTGGTCCTTGCCTATTGGCAGGATCGCCTGGCCCACATCCCCAAGACTGACCCCGAGTACACCACGGACGCGAACCTCATTCAGCAGACCACGTACACGATCGCTGAGTCTAAGATGAACGTCTTGTATCAGCAGAAGAAGGTCACTGACGGGCAGATGGCCCAGTTCTACCTCAATTGGGAGAAGAAGGTCCCGGCCAACAGTGAGTTCGCTAGGACGCTGGCTGTTGCTGCCGCTAAGTTCGTAGCCTCAGCTCGTGCTGGCAGTGCTGCGTCTGGGAAGGCTTCTGCTGCTCAAGCCTACGTCGCTTCACAGAACGCGTTGACTGCGCGCACGGGTGGCGCGTGGGACAACATGGCGACGATCGCCACCAACATATTCAAGTCTGGTGGTGCTGGCACACTGCAAGGTGCGCTGACGTTGCTCAACGGAAATAGTCCGCACGGTAAGACAAACGCTCAAGGCAATCAGGCTGCGGCTGGTTCCACCATCTTGTACTACGCTGACAGGAACGGGAACCCGACCAGTCAGTCGCAGGGGGGTGTGCCGTTTACGGTCAACGATGCAAGGAAGCAGCAGATGGCCCACAACCCGTCCTGGAATGGGGTCTGGTCCCTGGGTGCGGCGGATGCCTGGGGCAAGATGAAGCAGGCCGGCCTGACGACCGCGTATGAGGTTGCCGCCAAGACGGGCCACAAAACGGACATGAAGAATTACACTGCGGACTCTGCAACCCTGACGGGGCAGATCCAGGGTGCTAACTTGGCCAGCGTCGATGCAACCAGGGCGATGTACTACAACCAGTTCATGGCCGTGTGGACTGACAATGGTGCCTCAGCCCTGGACAAGGTGGCGGCGCTGAACACGTACGACGCTCACCTGGTGAAGCTGTCCCACGATCCCGCGATCGACAAGGGCGCCCAGCAGATGCTGCTCGACGAGGCGAACCACAAGGATGTGCCGACCCTCGCCGACAACCCCACTGCCGGGCCGATGACGCCGGCAGAGGTCACGAAGGTGACGGGTGCTGCCGCGTCAGGGTTCCCTGGTCCGTTGTCCGGCAACCTGCAGACCGCGTACGCCTTGCAGCAATTGCAGGCCGGCATCGCGGCCGTAGCCTCGGGCCAGGGCGTCTGGGTGACCGGGTACACGGACCCGAAAACGCAGATATTCACTCCTGGTGCGGTCGATCCCAACACGGGCCTGGGTGGCGGGTCCGTGGGTATGACGGGCGCGGCCGGCTTCAACTCGGTCACGGGCCTGGCGTCTGGTCCGGCTGGTATCCCCGGCTCTGTGCCGGTCCACGTGCTCGATGGAGGGGGTCACGTTATTACGGTGTGGGGCATCCCGCACAACATCACCGAGACCGCTGTGGACGCGCAGGGCAACAAGGTCCAGACGCTCCAGCCCAACGGCGCCGTGGTCGGCCAGTACATGGACACTCCGTTGGGTCGCCAGTATTCCTACCCCGACCCGAAGAACGCCGGCCAGGTCCTGTGGACTGCCACTCCGAAGTACCAGGTGGGGGCCAACACGAACCCGTTTATCAACGGGGGCAAGGGCACCGGCATCACGACGTCTCAGACGACCGATCCAACGACGGGCAACATTCAGGTGACCATGACCTTCTCGCAACTGGACACGACCCCGGGGGGCGGGTCGGGCGCGAACTGGGCCGACATCATCGCGGCCAGCAACGGGATGCTCGTCCCCACGATGGACTCGAAGCAGGTCGTCAATGGCGTGAGGCTGGCCACGGGGGCGCTCATGGCTACCGATCCCGTCAGTCATACCCTTACGAAGAACGGGCTCCAGGACCCCAATACCGACTACTTCAGTCCGTCCCTGTCGGCGCTGCACAATGCGCCGGACAATAGGGATCTGCTCGCGACGGCGAACGCCAACCCCGCCTACAAGGCGTCCATCCAGGCCGACGCTTACAACGCTGCCAGCAAGCTCCCTGCGGATCAGCAGAAGGGGGCCTACGACGAGATGATGGCGACGATCAGCCGAGAGCTGGACCCCAACAGTCAGGACCACATCATTCCTCCCAACGGGGCCGCGTGGCATCAGGCGTACACGACGCCAGAGATGATCGCGGCGATGCAGACTGCGTCGAACGATCCGACTCTAGGCCGGGGCATCGAAGGCACGACGGCTGCTCCTGTGCATCTGGGGCCAGCAGCCCCGCCGACCAACGTCTATGGGGGATTGATGTACGGCCAGCCGCTGCCGTCCGATCAGGCCAAGGGTGGGCAGTTCGATGCTCTGGCGGCTTCATATCGGCCGGGGACCAGCATTCAGTTGGCCGGCAAGGCTTGGGATGATCTCTCCGCTGGCGGTGTGCCGGCCATCAAGATCGGCGCGCCGGTGACGATGCCTGGGATGCCGGTCAACCATCCTCTCATCGGTAACGCCAAGGCCGCGCAGCCGGCAACGGCCACGCCGGTTGTGGTCCCGCCACCGACAACGGACGCGCTTACGGCCACCAAGGAAGCAACGGCTACGCCGCGACCGACCATCGGTGGGTCCTCGATGACGGGCGGAAAGGGTCTGGATGACATCTCGACCCCGGTCAACACCATCTTCAACGTGGCGGCCCCGGCACCCGGCTCCAAGGCTCTCTGATGCCATTCGCGGGAGCGTTCGATCCGAGCGCCAGTTCGCCGGCGTCTAGCCCCGGCTCGTCTGGAGTGGGGGCGCCTACTCCGTGGTCTGGCGGTGGCGGGGCATCCTCGTCCGCCGGCGGTGGTGCGGCGCCGTCCGTCTCGGGTGGTGGCAGCACTGACATTGCGGTAGCCGACCCGGTCGATCTGGCTGCCTCACTCAAGGCGGCCGGCGCCGGCGCCAGTGCCTTCTCGACCGGCATTGGCGAGGCGATCGGCCAGAGCCCGGTGGGCACGATCCTTCAGGGCCTGTTCGGCCAGAATAACGGCTCGCTCCTGGGTGGCGTCCCCGTCCTGGGTGACGTGGCGCGCGCGGTCGGGAACGCTCCTGGTGGCGTGGCCTCGGCCGTCACGGGCGCCGGCGCTGCCATCATCGACCGGGTCGCCAACATTCCGATGCCGACGTTCGGTGGGCCGTCTAGCCAGCAGCAGTTTGATGCGGTCCCCGACTCGGCCGCGAAGCAGGCTGCGGCGGCTGACGCGCTGGCGCATCCGGATCAGGCTGACAACATCCGCTTCCAGTTCACCAACGCCTACAACGTCGGTCAGGGCGAGCAGACCTCGGCCACTCCGACCCTGTTCCCTGAGTTCACGACGACCGCGCACACGATCGGGGATGCCGTGAGTCAGGCTGTGGGCACGGTGCTGGGCAACATTGGACGACTGGGCAGTCGGCTCGCGGGGGGCGTGACTGCCTCGAACGGGCTCGACCGGATGCACGCGATCGAGCAGGTCGCCACGGGCCAGGGGGCGTTCGTGGGTCTGATGGGGAGTGACAAGGGCATCCTCGGGTCCGGGATCGGGCCGGACCTGTTCAGCGGCGGCAGCGCGACGACCCTGACGCCGGACGAGCAGATCGCCTACACGAATTGGAAGGCTGGCACCTGGTCCACCAACCAGGCGATGGACTTCCTCGGCGCACGCGGGCAGGCCCTGACCCATGACCCGGGCACGCAGATCCTCGGCTCTATCGCGCTCGATCCTACCCTGATCGGCAGCCTCGGCTCGGGGGCGCTCATCAAGTTGGGCGCGACGGGGATGAAGCTCGCGGCCGTGTCTGAGGATGCGATGGCAACAGCTCGGGCTCTGGGTGCGGCTGATCCCCTGATTACGGCGGCCGGCGAGGCGGCCAAGGTGGGCCAGGCCGGGCTCGAAGCGACCCAGGCTGCCACTCGGGTTGCGGTCGGGTTCAACGAGGGGCACGCCCTGCCGATCCGCTTCCTGAACTCGGTCACGGGTCTCGCCAAGCTCGGCCGAGCGCCGGGCGTGGCCGACGCCGTGCAGTTCCTTGCAACTCATGTTTACACGGCCGTCGAGGCCAACTCGGTGCTAGACACGGCGGCTCACGTCGTGCGGGCCATCGTCGATCCGTTCTCGGCGCTCGCCACGCTCGGTGGCAGGGTGTCCACGATCGGTTCGGCGACCGTGGATCTGATGTCGGGGATCCTGCCCAAGGCCGTGACTGGCGCGTTCAGCGTGGGTGACTCCCAGGGCCTGTTCAAGGACATCGCCGCGCTGGGCAAGCTGATGCCCGATGGCGGCGCCGCCCTGAC
>ODAK010003778.1_pt1 | contig 15648 bp, 15 predicted proteins | sample 1539591 | NCBI WGS metagenome assembly ODAK01 (sample SAMEA3539303, study PRJEB22396) | soil metagenome | biome: tundra; feature: field; material: soil | place: USA | collected 2010-05 | depth 0.15 m | reverse complement strand
TGTCCCTTGCCGCCGTCGATCAGCACCAGGTCCGGCTTCTTGCCCTCGCCGGCGACAATGCGGCGGTAGCGCCGGCTCAGCACGTCGCGCATCGCCGCGTAGTCGTCGCCGGGCTCGATACCTGTAATATTGAAGCGGCGGTATTCGGTTTTCCGCAGCGCCGCCTGGTCGTAAACCACGCACGACGCTACGGTCGCTTCGCCCATGGTATGGCTCACGTCGAAGCACTCGATGCGCTGTATCGCTTCCGTCATTCCGAGCGCCTGCTGCAACGCCTGCAGCCGTGCTTCCTGGGTGGCGTACAGGCCGAGTTGCTGCTGCGCGCCGAGCATCGCGTTTTTCGCCGCCATCTCGAGCCAGACTCGGCGCTCGCCTGCCGGATTGACCACGAGCTGGACTTTGTGTCCGGCATGATCTCCCAAAAACTGCTCGAACATATCGCGGGGGATATTTTCGCTGACGATGATGACCGGCGGCGCGCCGTGGTTCAAATAATGCTGGCTGATGAATGCCTCCACAATTTGGGGCGCATCGTGGCCAGCGGCGTTGCGTGGGAAGAAATTCTTGTCACCCAGGTGGCGGCCACCGCGGATCATGACCAGATTGACACATGCGATTTCTCCCTCGATAGCGCAGGCGATAACGTCGACGTCGCGCGCGGCGCTGCTGCTGACGAATTGTTTTTCACGCACCTTGCGTAGCGCGCCAATCTGGTCGCGGCAGGTTGCCGCGTGCTCGTAGTCCCGATGCTCGGCGGCGGCGTTCATGCGCTCGATCAGACGTTCGACCACCTCGTCGTCCTTGCCCTGCAGAAACAGCTCGGCGCTGCGCACGTCGTCAGCGTAGTCCGTTGCGCTCACCATATCGACGCACGGCGCGGTGCAACGCCGGATCTGGTGCAACAGGCAGGGCCGCGAGCGGTTCTCGAACACGCTGTCGGCGCAGGTGCGCAGCCGAAACACTTTCTGCAGCAATTGCATGCTTTGGCGTACGGCGCCGGCGTTAGGAAACGGGCCGAAATAGTGGTGGCGCGGATCCAGGCTGCCGCGATGAAACGCCAGACGCGGAAACTCATGTCCAGACAGCATCAGATATGGATACGACTTATCATCTCTAAACAGTATGTTATAGCGAGGACTTAAAGACTTTATCAGATTATTTTCAAGCAGCAGCGCTTCCGCTTCGGAACGCGTGACGGTGGTTTCAATCGCATGCACTTGTCCGAGCATGAGCTGGATGCGCGGCGACAACCCGGATTGTTTCTGAAAGTAAGAAGAGACGCGTTTCTTGAGATCGCGCGCTTTGCCAATATAAATCGCCTCCCCGGCCGCATTGAGCATGCGGTAGACGCCGGGCAGATGCGACAAGCCTGCGATGACTTGGAGCGGATCGAACACGCTATACCAGTCGGCACACGCTGGTCTAGTCTTGGGCCTCGAGGACCTTGCCGGCGGTAGCGAGGTTCTCGCGTGAATTCAAGTCGTTGGATATTTCAGCGAAGACCGCTTCAAACATCGCCTGGGTCAGGCGCTTGGTCTGCGTATTATAACGGCTGCAATGATAACTGTCGTATAGAGCCGAGCCGCTCGGAAGCTCGTGACGCGCACCGTGCCGGAACCGGAATTGCGATTTTTTCAGCTCAAACGCCAGCAAAACAGCCTGATGCGCAATATTGCCGAGCGCCAGCACGGCAGTTCCCTCTCTCATCGTTTCGAGTTCGGTTTTCAAATAACAGTTGCAGCGTTTGATTTCGCGCAGTTCCGGCTTGTTTTGCGGCGGCACGCACTTTACCGCATTGGTAATACGACAGCCGGTGAGCCGCAATCCGTCCGCGGCATGCATCGATTGGGCGGCGGTGGCAAATCCAAAGCGATACAGCGTTTGATACAGCAGGATGCCCGCGTGGTCACCGGTGAATGGACGGCCGGTGCGGTTCGCCCCATGCATCCCTGGCGCCAGTCCGACGACCAGCAACTGTGCCCGCGCATCGCCGAAGGGCGCCACCGGCCGCGCGTGGTAGTCAGGATGGGCACGTTTGACCTCGTCGAGAAAATAGGCAAGCCGTGGGCATGCGCGGCAATCAGGAGCAAACTTCATGCTGCTCGCCTGTTACGAGCGGTAGAGCGGCAACTCGCCGTTCTTCACGCCGATGGTGCGTACCGCGGCGACCGCATCGAGATATCGCTGGCCGCGCTGCAGCTGTGCGATTGATTCCGGTCCACCGCGGCCGTGGATGCGTGCCAGCCGTGCGAGTGCGGTCGCCGGCATCTGATAATCGAGATCCGCCAGTAGCTGGTCGGCTGACTGGGGTTTGTTGCACACCAGCACCATGTCGCAGCCGGCTGCGAGCGCTGCCATCGCACGCTCGACCACACTGCCCGCGCCGCTCGCGCCCGCCATCGACAAATCGTCGCTGAATACCATGCCGTCAAAACCGAGCTGGCGGCGCAGGATCTGTTTAAGCCAGATGGCTGAAAAGCCGGCCGGCTTGCCATCGACCTGGGGATAAACGACGTGCGCCGGCATGATGCCGCCGAGACCGCTCTCGATCAGGCGCCGGAACGGCTGGAGATCGGAAGCCTCAATCGCGGTGTAGGGCCGGTCATCAACCGGGATTTCGTGATGCGAGTCTGCTTTGACGTGGCCGTGCCCGGGGAAGTGTTTGCCGACCGACGACATACCACCCTGCTTCAGGCCGTAGACCAAGCCCAGTGCAAGTTCGCTGATGGCGCGCGGATTGCCGTGAAAAGCGCGATCGCCGATCACGCTGCTGTTGCCGTGATCGACGTCAAGTACCGGTGTAAGGCTCAAATCTACGCCACAAGCGCGCAGCTCAGCAGCCAGCACATAGCCAACCTCCTGCGCGAGGCCTCGCGCATGCTTCGGGTCAGTGTCCCAGAGCACACCGAATTCGCGCATCGCCGGCAATACCGTGAAACCATCGCGGAAACGCTGCACTCTGCCACCTTCCTGGTCGACCGCAATCAGCAGCGGCGGCTGGCGCTGTGAATGGATATCCTGCGTGATTCGAACCAGTTGCTCGGGCGATTCGTAGTTGCGCGAGAACAGGATCACACCGCCGACCAGCGGGTGCGCGAGGCGTTTCCGATCGTCGTCGCCGAGCTCGGTGCCGGCGACATCGAGCATTACCGGACCGAGCGGAATATGGCGTGCAGTGCTCATTTTTTTTCCAGAACGACGCAGGCGCAGGCCAGACTTTTTTCGTCGCTGATGGTCACATGATGCCCGGTAATGCCCTCGTCGGCGATGAACTGCGCGAGATTCGGATGAAATTCAAATCCGGGTTTGCCGCGCCTATCCTGGACCACGCTGATGCACTGCAGCGTAATTGGATAGCGGAAACCGGTGCCCATTGCTTTCGAGAACGCTTCCTTGGCGGCGAAGCGGTTGGCGACGAACAACACCGGGTTGACGGTCCTGGCGTAATTTTGCCATTCGCGCTGCGTCAGCACGCGGCGCGCGAAGCGCTCGCCGTATTTTTCGAGCAGGCGCGCGACCCGCTGCGGTTCTATCACATCGATGCCGATGCCATAGATCATGAGCGGTCGCTTTTCGCGCCGGCACCCGGGGTGATCGCGGCGAGATAATTGCGCACCGTCTGCGCGAGCCCGGCTTCAAGCGCGTCGGCGATCAGGGCATGGCCGATCGACACTTCAAGCACATCCGGCACGCCGGTCAGGAAGCGCGGCAGGTTACTCTGGTTGAGATCGTGCCCGGCATTGACACCGAGTCCGGCGCGTTGCGCGGCACGCGCCGCCTCCGCGTAGTGTTCGACGACACGCCCCTCGTCCGGCGTGCCGAACGCGCGCGCGAACGGTTCGGTGTAAAGCTCGACACGGTCGGCTCCCAACTCGCGCACTGCCAACAACGCCGCGGGCAGCGGGTCCATGAACAGGCTGACGCGAATGCCGAGCGATTTGAGCTCGGCAATCACCGGCTTGAGCCGCTCGCGGTCGCGCTTCAAGTCCCAGCCGTGATCGGAGGTGAATGCGCCGGGAACGTCTGGCACCAGCGTGCACTGCTGGGGGCGCACCGCGCGCACCACTTCCAGCAGTGCGTGAAACGGGTTGCCTTCGATATTGAATTCGATGCCGGGGCGGCCCTTGAGCAGGCCTGCCAGCTCGTGCACGTCGCTAGAGCGAATATGCCGGCCGTCCGGACGCGGGTGCACGGTGATGCCGTGCGCCCCGGCATCCAGCGCGATACTGGCTGCGCGCGTCACGCTGGGTATGCCCAGTGCGCGGGAATTACGCAGCAGAGCAATCTTGTTGAGGTTGACGCTCAAGCGCGTCATAGTTGCTGCAAATCCTTTAACAGCCGGCGCGTATAGAGGGTCTGGTTGCCGAGGTAATGATTTATCAGCACGCGCATCAATGCCTTGCTTTGCTGCATGGTGACCGGATTGGAGTAATCGTCGCGAGTGATGTCGAGCAAGGTTTGTCCCGTCAATTCTAACCGGTTTTCATCACCGCCACCGCCGCTTTGCACCGGCCCGCGTTCGATCACGTAATGGTAGCTGCGCGCGGGTTGTATCGTCTCGCCACTCGCGACATCGTGGTCAAGCGTGAGTGCGTAGCCAAGCTCCTTGAGCAACTGCTTTTCGAAGCAGCGCAACGTCACGGCATGATCGCAGCCATTGCTGAGCGCGTGCAAGGTCCGGTAGTAGGTCTGATACAGCAGCTCGTGCGGATCATCGCGCTGCAACAGCTTGATCATCAATTCGTTGAGATAAAAGCCGCACAGCAGCGCTGTACCTTTGAGTTGCGGTAACCCCCCCTGCCATTCCGCCTTGTGCAGCGTGCGCAACTCAGACTTGCCAGCCCAGTTCAACAGCAGCGGCTGAAATGCCAGCAGCACGCCGCGTAGCGCCGAACGCGGCCGGCGTGCACCACGAGCCACCAGCGCGACGCGGCCAAAGTTCCGGGTGAAAACCTCGAGCACCAGGCTGGTTTCCCGATAAGGATAGCTGTGCAATACGAACGCGGGCTGAGCGTCCTGATTCATCCTTCAGATTCCATAGCCTAGCTGTTTCAGCAGCTGCCGGTTCTCGGTCCAGCCGCTTTTGACTTTGACCCATACTTCAAGATGGACCTTGCCGCCGAACAGTTTCTCCATGTCGATACGGGCCTTGGTTGCGATCGCCTTGAGCTGCCCGCCTTTGGCGCCGACTACTATACCTTTCTGTGATTCCTTGTCGACGATGATCGAGGCTTGAATGCGTCGCAGCGCACCGTCCATCACGAAGCGGTCGATCAGAACCGCGCTGACATAGGGCAGCTCATCGCCCAGCAGCCGGAACAGCTTCTCTCGGATCAGTTCTGCGGCAAGAAAACGCTCGTTCGATTCCGTGATTTCGTCGGCGCCATAAAGCGCAGGCTGCTCCGGCAGGTAGCCGCTGATGGTGCGCGCGAGCTCGACTACCGAGTGCCCTTTTGTCGCCGAGACCGGCACGATTTCGGCGAATGCGTGCTGCTCCGCCATTTGTTTGATGAACGGCAGCAGCAGACGGCGATCGGAGAGCTTGTCGGTTTTGTTGATCACAAGCAGCACCGGCTTCTCGACCGGCAACAGCCTGAGCAAGTCCCGGTCTTCGGCGCTGAATCGCACCGCCTCGATCACCAGCAGCACCACATCAACTTCCGCGAATGATTGCGTGACAACGCGGTTCATGCTGCGGTTGAGTGCGCTGCTGTGCGTGGTCTGGAAGCCTGGCGTGTCGACAAACAGCAGTTGCGCATTGTCCAGGGTGAGGATGCCGGTAATGCGCTGGCGCGTGGTTTGCGGCTTGCGCGAAGTGATGCTCACTTTCTGCCCAACCAGCCGGTTGAGCAGAGTCGATTTTCCGACGTTGGGACGGCCGACTATCGCGACATGGCCGGTGCGGAATTTCGCTGGTTGCGGCATGAAAGATACCCTATGACTGGCTGCCGAGATCGTAGGCGCGGCGCGCCGCCACCTGTTCGGCGCCGCGACGGCTCGTTCCTTCGCCCTGGGTTCGGATGTTCAGCTCGGGAACCACGCATTCGACGCGGAAGATCTGCTCATGAGCCTCGCCTGCGGTCGAAATCACCGAATACTGCGGCAACGGAATGCGGCGTGCCTGCAAAAATTCCTGCAGCAGGGTTTTCGCGTCCTTGCCGAGCGTAAGTGGATCAGTGGCTTTGAGGGGTTGCTCGAATAAATGCAGCACGAACGCGCGCGCCGCCTCGAAGCCGCCATCGATGAATACCGCGCCGATCAGAGCTTCGAGCGCATCGGCAAGCATCGAGGGCCGGCGCGCGCCGCCGCTTTTGAGCTCCCCGTCGCCAAGCCGCAATTGCGCGCCAAGGTCGATTTGCTGCGCGATTTCGAAAAGGCTCTGCTGATTTACCAGGCTCGCCCGCAGACGCGAGAGATCTCCTTCGGCCAGCTGCGGAAACGTGCGAAACAGCTCCGCAGCGATGACGCAATTAAGCACGCTGTCGCCCAGGAACTCGAGCCGTTCGTAGTGGGAAGCACCGTAGCTGCGATGGGTCAACGCCTGGCGCAGCAAGTCGGGGCTGTTGAATGGGTAGCCGATTCTGCCGGTGATGGTGTCGCGGTCCATTCCCTGATCAGGCGCAGCGGCTTACCCGAATATCAATCAACGGCGGATGACGGGTTGAATTCGAGCAACAGATTGATATTGGCGAACAACGGCACTTTTACCGAGTATTTCGCGCTGACGGCAGTATTGCTGATCTCAATGTCATCTGCATTAATTCCGGTGACGTTGTTGATGCCCGCGTAGCGCTGAAATGCACTCTTAAGTGCCTTGCCGTCCTGGAGTCCGGGATTCACGGTCAGGTTCTTGAATATTCTCTGGATCGTAAAATACTCCGTGTACGGCGGGAACAGCTTGAAGACAAGCAGCGCGCCCATGCTCAGCAGGAACAAGACAAAAATGTATCCTGTTATACCCAAACCGTGCTGATTTTTCATAGCGCCCTCTATCAATTGATAGCTTGCCCGATGCGTTTGAAATCGTCGAAGTTCCACCAGATCATAAATGCCTTTCCGACGATGTTTTCTTCCGGCACGAATCCCCAGTAGCGACTGTCGCTGCTGCTGTCTCGATTGTCCCCCATCATGAAGTAATGTCCGGGCGGGACTACGCAAGTAAACCCCGTTTCATCATAAGCGCAATTATCATGATACGGAAAGCGCCTGACATCGGACAGCCGCACCACCGGAATCTCGGGGAGCATCAGGATCGTATGGCTGTGCGTGCCGAGGGTTTCTTCGAATTTCTGCGCCGCCACGAAGCTCAGGCCGGTCTCGACGTAATTATATTGGCCGTCGCCCCGGGTCATGAGCTCCTTGCCGTTGATGCTGAGCCGCTTGTTGCGATAGGTGATTTGGTCGCCGGGTACGCCGACCACGCGCTTGATGTAATCGAGCGACGGATTCTCTGGATAGCGGAACACCATCACCTCGCCGTTCTGCGGCAGCTTGATGTCGATGAGCTTCAGGTTGACGATCGGCACCCGGATGCCATAGGCGAATTTGTTGACCAGTATAAAGTCGCCCACCAGCAGCGTCGGCAGCATCGAGCCCGATGGAATCTTGAACGGCTCGACCAGGAACGAACGCAGCAGGAATACGATCAAAATCACCGGGAAAAAACTCTTCGGATACTCGACCCACCACGGTTCCGCGGCGTTGGCCGCACGCCGGCGCCTGAGCACGAAGTGATCGAGCAGCCAGACCGCCCCGGTTGCAACCAGCAGCAGGAACATGATCAGCGCGAAGTTCATTTATTTTTCCACCTGCAATATCGCAAGGAATGCTTCCTGCGGAATTTCGACGTTACCGACCTGCTTCATCCGTTTTTTGCCGGCTTTTTGCTTTTCAAGCAGTTTTTTCTTGCGCGTGATGTCACCGCCGTAGCACTTGGCGAGCACGTTCTTGCGCATCGCTTTGACCGTCTCGCGCGCAATTATATGCGCTCCGATCGAGGCCTGCACCGCGATGTCGAACATCTGCCGCGGGATGAGTTCCCGCATTTTCTGCGCCAGATCGCGGCCACGGTATTGCGAGTTCGCGCGATGCACGATCAGCGACAGCGCATCGACGCGGTCGCCGTTGATCAGGATGTCGAGCCTGACCAGATCGTCGGCGCGATACTCCTTGAAGTCATAGTCGAGCGAGGCATAGCCGCGGCTCACCGATTTGAGCTTGTCGAAGAAATCCATCACCACTTCGTTGAGCGGCAGCTCGTAGGTCAGCATCACCTGGCGCCCCACGTACAGCAGGTTCTTCTGGGCGCCACGCTTCTGGTTGCACAGCGTGATCACCGGGCCGACATAAACCTGCGGCACCAGGATAAAGGCGGTGATGATCGGCTCGCGGATCTCCGCGATCTGCGAGGGGTCGGGCAGCTTGGACGGATTCTCGATTTCGATCAGCGTGCCATCCTTGAGCATTACCTGATAGACCACGGTTGGCGCGGTGGTGATCAGCTCCATCCCGTACTCGCGCTCAAGCCGTTCCTGCACGATCTCCATGTGCAGCAGGCCGAGAAATCCGCAGCGGAAGCCGAATCCAAGCGCCTGCGACGATTCGGGCTCGTAGCGCAGCGACGAGTCGTTCAGTTGCAGCTTCTCGAGCGCGTCGCGCAGCGCGTTGTATTGATTGGCATCGACCGGATACAGTCCGGCGAAAACCTGCGGCTTGATTTCCTTGAAGCCGGGCAGCGCCGCGGCGGCCGGACGGGCGGCGAGCGTGACGGTGTCGCCCACGCGCGCCCCTTTGAGTTCCTTGATGCCGGCAATGATGAAACCGACTTCACCGGCCGCCAGACTGTCCTTGGCGCGCGACTTGGGCGTGAAAACTCCGACCTTTTCGCACAGGTACTGCGCCTGCGTCGACATCAACAGGATGCGGTCCTTCGGCTTGAGTTCGCCGTCGAACACGCGCACCAGCATTACCACCCCGACATAGTTGTCGAACCAGGAGTCGATGATCAGCGCCTTGAGCGGAGCCTCGCGCCCGCCGCGCGGCGGCGGGATGCGCGCAATCACCGCTTCGAGTATGTCCTGCACGCCCTCGCCGGTCTTGGCGCTGGCGTGCACCGCGTCCTTGGCCGGAATACCGATGATGTCCTCGATTTCCGCAATCACGCGAGCAGGCTCCGCCGACGGCAAATCTATTTTGTTCAGCACCGGCACCACCTCGACGCCCTGCTCGGTCGCGGTGTGGCAATTGGCCACCGTCTGCGCTTCGACGCCCTGCGATGCGTCCACCACCAGCAGCGCGCCTTCGCACGCCGCCAGCGAGCGCGATACCTCATAGGAAAAATCGACGTGTCCGGGCGTGTCAATCAGGTTGAGATGATAGGTGCTGCCATCGCGCGCCCGGTATTCGAGCGCCGCGGTTTGCGCCTTGATGGTGATGCCGCGCTCGCGCTCGAGGTCCATCGAATCGAGCACCTGTGCTTCCATCTCGCGGTCGGTAAGCCCACCGCACAGTTGGATGAAGCGGTCGGCGAGCGTCGATTTGCCGTGATCGATATGGGCGATGATGGAAAAATTGCGGATGTGATCCATTCAGCGACCAGCATTCAGCGGTCAGCCAAAACCACGAAGCGATTTCGCTGATGGCTGATAGCTGACAAAATGGCCCTGCTGGTCGTGCCTTGGCTCGGGTAAAACATTAATTTTAGCCGATTTTGCTCAAATATTCATTAACGATGGCAATATGCGCGGCTATGTCCGGCGAGCTTACTCAATGCGAAACGGGATATAGAGCGCGTTGGCGCCGCGCCGCACCAGCAGCGCGACGATGCGGCCTTTCTCGAACTGTCCCATCAACTGGCCGAACCCCTCGAGCGATTTCACGTCCTGGTTATTGACCGCCAGAATAATGTCGCCGCGACGGATGCCCGCGCGCGCGGCCGCACCCTGAACGTCCTCGACCAGCACACCGCCGGTGATCTTGAGCTGACTACGCTGCTCGGCGCTGGGCTCAGACAGTGTCATGCCGAAGCGGCTCACCGGCTCCGACGGCGGCTTGCCACCGGGGCCCCGACGTTGCTGGCGCTGCGCAGTGCGCGCTTCGTCCTGCATTTCGCCGACCACTACCGTGACGTCTCGCGCCGCCTTGTTGCGCATCAACTGCACGTTCGCTTTCGACTTGGGCTTGCTACCGCCGACCAGCCGCGGCAGATCTTCGGACGAGTTCACATCCTTGCCGTCGAACTTGAGAATCACGTCACCTGCCTCGATGCCCGCTTTTTCGGCCGGGCTGCCCTTTTCGACCGAACTCACCAACGCGCCTCTTGGCTTGGGCAAGCCGAACGACTCGGCGAGTTCCTTGGTGACCGGCTGAATCACCACGCCTATCCTGCCGCGCGTGATTTTGCCGGTGGTCTTGAGCTGGGTGGCAATGTCATTGGCGACGTCGATCGGCACCGCGAACGACAGTCCCATGTAGCCGCCGCTGCGACTGTAAATCTGCGAATTGATGCCCACGACCTCGCCCCTCATGTTGAACAGCGGTCCGCCGGAATTGCCGGGATTGACGGCGACGTCGGTCTGGATAAACGGCACGAAGTTTTCCTGCGGCAACGAGCGCCCTTTGGCGCTGACGATGCCGGCGGTGACGGAATTATCGAAGCCGAATGGCGAACCGATTGCAACCACCCATTCGCCGACCTTGAGGCGATTGGGATCGCCATATTTGACCGCCGTCAGTCCACTTGCCTCGATTTTAATCAAAGCGACATCGGTGCGGCGGTCACTGCCGATTACTTTGGCTTTGAACTCGCGCTTGTCGTTCAACTTGACCGTGATCTCATCGGCGGCTTCGACGACATGGGCGTTGGTCAGGATGTAGCCGTCGTTGCTGATGATGAAGCCCGAGCCGAGCGAATTGGACTGGAATTCGCGCGGCCCGGGACTGGGAATGAAGCGCCGGAAGAATTCATAGAACGGGTCGTCCTCCTGCAACTGCGGTATCTGCGGCGTGCCGAGCGGATTGCGTACCGTCTGCGTGGTGCTGATATTGACGACGGTAGGGCCCTGCTTCTCGACCAGCTCGGTGAAATCGGGCAATTGCGCCGCGGCCGCGAGCGGCAACAGCATGATCACGAACAACACGATTTTTCTTAACATCTGACGTCCTTTTCTTTCCAATAAGGGGGGTTGAAACAGGTCGAATATGCATCGCATTTTACAACGATGCCGCCATGACGCTATCGGTCTCTGGGACTGAGCGACTCCGCGATTTGTTTGACAGTTCGCGCCGGGGTCTCGCCCACCACCGTTACCATCTGGTCGGCCTGCGACTTGACGTAAATGTTGACAGCACCCTGATAGGTCGGGCCCGCGGGCGGCGGTGATTTCGGCATCGGCTCGATGAAGACCGATACCGCGGCAATCCCGTCGGAATAAACGATATGCGAAACCTGAACCGAGCGGCCGGCGATCGAGCGCCTCATTTCAGTGAGCTTCTTGAAGCCTGCCGGTTGGTTCCTGAGCACCCAGCCGATATCCGCATTCGTTTCAGCCTGCTCGAGCGCGGACCTATCGATACGCCATGTCTGGCTCTTGCCGGCGAAACGCGATTTAAGCATGTCCTTGCTTACCGCACTGCCGATGATGAGCTGGGTGAATGTAAAAGACTCGACCATCTCGTTCTTATCGCTGTACATGCGGGCCCGTAACGGCAGCCCCGTCGCGAGTTCGACGCAGAACTTGTGTCCATAACGCAGGTTGTCACGCGGTTCGAGCGCGATCAACTGGCAGTTAAAGCCGGCCACCCGGTCCTGCTCGCCTTTCTTCACCACATAATTGTCGGAAATGCCGGACAGCTGCTCGGGTAACAGTGCCGGGAAATGGTGTGTCGCGCGCTTTTCGATCACAATGGTCTTGGTGTCCGGCAGGTAACAGGTGACATTGTCGTTGTTGCGAATAATTTCGCGTGGCGGTCCGTCGAGCGTTTCGAGTTTTTCATATTCACCGCCGGCGTTGGCGAAATGCGCAATTCGTGAGGTCTCGACCTGGTTGCCGTGCTGATAGACGAAGTTACCCGCGTAGTTGATCTGACGCGACGCGGCGGCGATCTTCTTGAGCCAGGCCATCGCATCGGCTGTTTCGCCCGTATCGGCGGCCTCAACGTAGACAGTGCAGCCGATGCTGCCGAACAGCACCAGATACGCCGGAAGAGATAACCGCATGCTGCCTTATCCTTAGCGGCCGTCGATGTCGTGAGCTACCGACACGGTTCTCACATACGGCGCAACGCCCTGTAATGTCGTGCTGGGAGAAAACTCCTGGTGCGCCATCAGATATTCATTGACCCTGCTTTGATTCGCGGCCGGTACCGGTTGCGGCAGAGCTGCGGTCTGGGTGCTGCCGGTGGTTTCGGGTTTCAGAACGGCAGCCAGTTGAGGTTGCGGCTGGAGGGGATTATCGGTGAGTATCAATGTCAGGATGACGGCAACTGCGGCTAGCGAGGCTGCGGCGGAGAGTGCGAGGCTTACCGGCTTGCGCCAGCTGAAGCGCGGCGCCAGCACGGTGGGCTCCTGTTGCAGCCGGCTGCGCAAGCGCACCGTGAAACCATCTCGCAGCAGCGGGTCGCCGCGCATTACGTCGCCGATCAGGTGGAAGGTGTTCCACGACTCACAGTATTCCTGGTCTTGCTTGAGATGCAGTATCGCCTGCCGTGCTTCGTGCCGCCTGGTTTCGCCGTCCATGAAAGCTGAAATTCGATCCATTACCATCTCCTGGCCTTGCTGGTTCCCAACTGCGGCCGCAGCCGCTCGGCGATCGCTTCGCGTGCGCGGAAAATCCGCGATCGCACGGTGCCTATCGGGCAATTCATGATCTGGGCTATTTCCTCGTAACTCAAACCGTCGATTTCGCGCAGCGTGATCGCGGTCCTCAATTCCTCTGGCAGCTCTTGCAGCGCTTGGTTCAGCGTTTCGGCGATCTGCCGGCTCATCATTTGATTTTCCGGCGTATTCAGATCCCGCAATTGATCGCCTTCCTCGATACCTTCCGCCTCTTCGCTGTCGACCCCGGTCACAGTCGGCGCACGACGCCTCATCGCAACCAGATAATTCTTGGCCGTGTTAATGCCTATCCGGTAAAGCCAGGTATAAAACGCGCTGTCGCCGCGGAACGACGGCAATGCGCGGTATGCCTTGATAAAGGCCTCCTGCGTCACATCCTCGACTTCGCTGGCATCGCGGATAAAGCGCGACAATAAACGCGCAAGCTTGCGCTGGTATTTGATTACCAGCAGCTCGAATGCATGCTTGTCACCGCGTTGCGCCCGCTCGACCAGCTGCTGGTCGACTTCACGATCGCCCATGAAACCGGTCCCTGAGTTCTTATGCTTTGCAGGCGCCAAGCCCGCGAAAACAAAGCGCTAAGTATACCTCAGGCGGCGTGTCCGGGAACGCGATGCGTAACCGTTATGCGAACAGACAAGCGAAGCCTTGAATTAGTTCATTCCATAATAGGGGTATTGCTGATACGGCGTGCCCGTCCGGCCGAGGTTGGCGGCTTAGTTTGCTATAGTATGTCTTTTCTCGTCGGGGTTGTGATGGCGCTTCGTTTTGACGTTCTGATCATAGGCAGCGGGCTGGCCGGGCTCACTCTGGCGTTGCATCTGGCACAGCAGCGTAAGGTGGGACTGGTGACCAAGAGGCAGTTGCTTGACGGTGCGAGCAGCTGGGCCCAAGGCGGGATCGCCGCGGTTTTGGCGAGCGACGACACCACCGAGAGCCACATCCGCGACACCCAGATTGCGGGCGCCGGGCTGTGCGACGAAGGCGTCACCCGTTACGTGATCGAGCGCAGTCGTGCCTGCATTGGCTGGCTGATCGAGCAAGGCGTGCCGTTCACCCCGGAAGCAGGCAACGAGTTCCCCTACCACCTGACGCGCGAGGGAGGCCATAGTCACCGGCGCGTGATCCATGTCGCCGACGCCACCGGCCAGGCGGTGCAAACCACGCTTGAAGGCAAGATCAGGGCGCACCCAAATATCGAACTGCTCGAGCACCATATCGCGATTGATTTGATCACCGGCGCCAAGCTTGGCCAGTCGGACAATCGCTGCTACGGTTGTTACGCGCTCGACACTGTCAGCACGCATGTGAAGACGCTGTCCGCATCGCATGTGGTACTCGCGACAGGCGGCGCCGGCAAGGTCTACCTCTACACCACCAACCCCGATACCTCGACCGGAGACGGCATTGCGATAGGCTGGCGCGCCGGCTGCCGGGTGGCCGACATGGAATTCATCCAGTTCCATCCCACCGCGCTTTATCACGCGCACGCCAAACTATTTCTGATTTCGGAGGCGGTGCGCGGCGAAGGCGGCATCCTGAAACTGCCGGACGGCACGCGCTTCATGCCGTCGCACGATGAACGCGCCGAACTCGCGCCGCGCGATGTTGTCGCGCGAGCGATCGACTTCGAGATGAAAAAACACGGCATCGACTGCGTCTACCTCGATATCACGCACAAGCCTGCCGCGTTCATCACTGAGCATTTCCCCACCATCTACGAGCACTGCAAAGGGTTGGGGATAGATATCACGCGCCAGCCGATGCCGGTGGTGCCGGCCGCCCATTACACCTGCGGCGGCATTATGGTCGACCGTCAGGGCCGCACCGATATACCCGGGCTGTATGCGATCGGCGAGACTGCGTGCACCGGGCTGCATGGCGCGAACCGGCTGGCGAGCAATTCACTGCTCGAGTGCATGGTGTTCGGCATGGCGGCGGCACAGGACATCCTGGCACAGTCGCCGGCGCCCTCGCCCGCGTTGCCGCAGTGGGACGAAAGCCGCGTCACCGATGCCGACGAGGAAATCGTGATCTCGCATAACTGGGACGAGCTGCGGCGTTTCATGTGGGACTACGTCGGCATCGTGCGCACCAACAAGCGGCTCGAGCGCGCGCTGCACCGGATCCGGCTGCTGCAGGACGAGATCAACGATTACTACCGCAATTTCCGGGTGACCAACGATCTGCTCGAGCTGCGCAACCTGGTGCTCACGGCCGAGCTGATCGTGCGTAGCGCGATGATGCGGCACGAAAGCCGAGGTCTGCATTTCAGCCGCGACTACCCTGGCATGCTGCCGCAGGCGCGGCACACAGTGCTGGTGCGATAAAGCTTTACAGCTTCACTGCAAAGGACGCCAAGGACGCGGAGGAACACAAAGAAATCATAGTGTTTTCAGGACGGGTGTCATGGCGATCGCGAATCGCGCTGCTGACTCAGTATCGGTAGTCGTCGATGACCGTGAAACCGGCAGCAGCGTGTTGCAGGCATTGCGTGATCTCGAAGACGTCAAGGTGACAGTACGGCGCTTGCCGCTGGGCGATTACCTGGTAGACGATCGAATACTGTTCGAACGCAAGACCCTGCTTGATCTCGCCGAATCGATCAAGGATGGTCGCCTGTTCAGGCAGGCGTGCAGACTTGCGGCATCGCCGAAGAAAACCGTAATCCTCCTCGAAGGGACGGCAGCCGACCTGGCATCGAGCCATATGCGCCGCGAAGCGATCCAGGGTGCGCTGATCACCCTCAGCGTGATACTCGGAATTCCCTTGTTGCGGTCATTAAGCCCTGAAGAATCGGCCCGGCTCATGCT
>ODAK010003777.1_pt1 | contig 15648 bp, 6 predicted proteins | sample 1539591 | NCBI WGS metagenome assembly ODAK01 (sample SAMEA3539303, study PRJEB22396) | soil metagenome | biome: tundra; feature: field; material: soil | place: USA | collected 2010-05 | depth 0.15 m | reverse complement strand
CCTCATAGGTGAAGTAGAAGTTGAGCATCTGGGGCTGGTCGATCGCCAAATAGGTTTTCTGGCTCTTGGGCGGCAGGGTAGGATCCTGGATCGGTATCGCCGTGGTGTAAGTCCCGGTGCTGCTGACGGTTCCAAGATCCTTCGACCACGAGTAACCGAGGCCGCCCGACAATCCGCCGTGGATCCGTTTGGTGACCTTGACTTGAAGCGCGTCGTACCAGGTATTGCCATCACGCTCGTATTCGTCACCTATATTGCCGAATTGCGGAAATGGCCGTAACGCCTGAGCCAGGGTTTGACCGGACGGGAAGCCGGCGTACGGCGCATGGAAGCCTCTCGCCGCCACGGCGGGTGAAGAGATCGCCGAGGTAAGAAGGGCCTGGTCGGCCGGGTTGGTTACATCCAAACCGTTTTTCGCTATGACCGATACGGGCAGTTGGTTGATCACCCTCAGCCCGTCGGATTCAAGCCAGACGCCACGGTTGTCGATGAAAGATGCCGCCACCGACAAATCCTTGAAGATCTCACGCTCAAAGCCAATGGTCGATTGCACAAAACGTGCCGGACGACCGTTGTTTGGAACAATGAAATTTGGGGGCGACTGGATTGAACCCGGACCGGGGTAGGCGCCAGGGTCGAAGTTGGTGGCTGTCAGTTGTGCCGCGGTGTATGGTATGCCGTTGGAAAACTGGCCAGCGGAAATGCCATACGAAGGGCTGTTAAGGAACGCTTGATTGAAGCCAAATCCCTGGTTGCTGTAGCCGATTTCATTCATGAAGAGTTGCTGGCCGGAGTACATTCCGATTCCCGCATGAATCACAGTCTTCGCGTCCAGTTGATAGTTGACACCGAGGCGAGGCTGAATCATCCACGGATAGAACTTCTCGAAGATGCAGTTGCAGCGCCCGGTCCCGTACCCTTCGTATTCGGTTCCACCCAGCAGGCCGCCGGCCGACGGATTCTTGACGGTCGGACTAAATTGGGTTACCCGGAGGCGCTGTTCTTGTTCCATCTGTTGCCCATCCCAGCGCAGCCCGTAGTTCAACGTGATTTTCTTCGTCAGCTTCCAGGTGTCCTGCGCGTAAATCCCACCCTCCACGCGGTGGAACCACTGAATGTTATTGTTTCCGATGCTGGCGCTGCTCAATTGCCCAAGAGCGAAGCTCGCGAAAGCGTCGCCGAGGCCGGTACCATTTGGGAAGTTGCCCTGGGTGGACGGCAGAGACGTCTGACTGGCATCGAAGCCGTAATTTCCGGCTGATTGGTCGTTGTGAGTTCCGAACAACTGATGACGGAGCTCTGCGCCAAATTTGAACGCATGTTCTCCGTGGATCCAGGTTGCGGATCCGGTGGGAGTCCAGTTGTGGTCGATAAATGGAGCGTTGTTGTTTCCCAACTGGGGAACTTGCTGACGATTGGTGTAAAGGCCGTGGATGATCGGGAAGGTGTTCGCAGCGCCGCCCGGCATATTTGCCGCCGTGTTCAGCCCGATAGATGACGCCTGGAAGTCTTGCACAAAAGCATTCTGCGCGGCGACGTGCTCTGTATAGGCGAATCCGCCGTGGAGTACAAGTCTCGGTGTGGCCGTATAGTCCAGGTTCAGATATACCTGCGGGGCGGGGGTTGTGTTCCACCGGGTCTGGGCCGCCTTGCCGGTTATTCCGTTAGCCGCATTGAACTTGTTCGATTGCTCGGCGATATAATAGCCCGACAAGTGCCACGCCTGACCGATCTGGTGATCGATTTTGACGCTCGTCAAGTACTGAAATTTGTCGTTCGGCTGGTAATTCGGGAAGTTGTTGTTGAGCGCATTGGCAGTGGCCCCCGATGGTTGAGGAATGAAGGGAAGGACCGCCTGCGCCACCGGATCCCAAGTGCTGGGCGCGCCGATATCGTTGTTCGGGAACGGATTGCGGGTCGTTCCGCCCGAACCGTCCGTGCACGGCGAGGTCGACTTCGGGTTGTAGACCGCGCCATTAATCAATTGCCGGCCCGTGCAATCTACCATACCCGGAATTGGGTCACCCAAGAGAGCGCTCAGATCGCCATTGCGATAGGCCATCGTGGGAACCGTAATGGTTCCCTGGTTGAGGGTTTGCTTGTTGTGGTACTCCTCGTAAGCGAAGAAGAAGAAAGTCTTGTCGTGGCCATTGTAGAGGTGAGGAATCACCACCGGTCCACCTAGTGAGCCGCCAAAATCAAGCTGGCGCTGCACCGGGGTAATCTTCTGGTTGCTTGCGGCTGAGGTGTAGTTGAAGGGCTGTCCGGCGTCCAGATCCTCATTCTCAAGGTAGTTGAATAACGTCCCGTGCAGTTGGTTGCCGCCGGATTTCGAGGTGTAGGTGAAAATTCCGCCCGCTGACTGGCCAAACTCCGCCGCATAGTTGTTCACCAGCAGGGATTGTGAGGCGAGCGATTCGACCGAGGGCTGGTTCTCATCGGAGATGGCGCCCTTGACCGCCGAGGTGTCGTCCAAGCCATCCATAAATACGCGATAGGTCGCTGCCGGTGAGCCGCTGATATGGATATCGTTCCAGCCGCCCACGATGGTTCCCGGAACCAACGCGGCAAAACTCATCGGGTCGCGTACAGAGCCGATGCCGGCGACGTTGAACGGAAGCTCATTCATGTCTTTCGTGGAGACTTCGATATTGTTCTGTATGCTGTCGGTTTGGATCAAAGGAGCATCCGCCGTTACCGTAACCGTCGCCGTACCTTGCCCAACCGACAGTTTCAGGTCGACAGTTGCCGTCTGTCCAACAAAGACGGTGATGCCGCTGCGGACCAGCGTGGTGAAGCCGGCGGCAGCTACCGTTACCGAATAGTCGCCCGCGGACACCTGCGGTATGGTGTAGTTCCCAGTCCCAGTCGTGACGGTTGAGTTCTGTGTGCCCATCGCGGTATTGGTTATGGTTACCCTCGCTCCCGTAACTTCGGCGCCAGTCGCATCGGTGACAGTTCCCGACACACTGCCGCGATCGGTTTGAGCAAAACACAACACGCTCGCGCACCATAGCACGATGAACATCAGACTCAAATTCAAGTAATTGAGCCAACTTCTTTGTCGCGTCATTTGGCCCTCCTTGGCCTCTCATGAAGTGCAGTGATAGTTGGTGGAGATCGATTCTTCGATCAGAAGCGAGTGCCTCCCCAGTGGTCGAGTCGAACCAAAGCGCTGATTCAATCTCGCTCGGCAAGTGTGCTCTTTTGCTCACCTCTTCTGATCCAATTCGGCCTCACAATATCCTTCTCGGAAATCGACCGACGGAATTTGCAGGAAACCCCCTTCGTTTACCGCAGGCATTTTCAACTGATAGAACACTCTTTTCAGTTGACTTCAGAATTCGACTACCACTCTACGCTCAGCCTTGTCTGTTCCCGCAACGTTAGGACAGTAGCGACGTGAAACGCTCGGTCCTGCTTGGCCAGATTTCGGGCGATTTGCCCGAACATGGGAAGTTCGGGACGGTAAGACTTGTGCGCCTGCTGTGACGGTCTCGCCAAAGCCGGCATCGAGCATCCAAAGGTTAATCCTCGATTCCCAGCGCTGTCGACGGGGTGCACGTTTGCGTCAGAGGGACGCAGCGTTCAAACCTATCTGCACATCCCTGCCGGACGCGTTCTGTATCTGGGCTGGTCCGGCAAACAGATTGCCGGAAATGACCGCTCGGTCGACGGCCTCGCCCAGCGAGATATGCCGCTTCTTTTGGCGAAACTCACATCCGCGAATAAGTACACTTCCGGAGGATGCCTGGATTGCCGCGCGCTCTTCCGTTTTGCCCCACTCCACAAACGTGCAGTCGCTAAAGCCCACAGTACCCTGGCCGGCGATTTTAGCGATTTGATTGCACGGTCCCCAGAAGGCGCTGTTGCTGATGCGAACCACTCCATTATGGGTTGGGCGCACCTCGACCATCGTCGGATCGTCCCCGTGAAACGAGGTGAACTCTCCGTTGGCGATGAGAAGTCCGTACGCGGCGCTCTGTTCCACTAGAATGGCACGGTTGCAGTCGTCAGCTCCGATGCCCAGAAAATTCCCATTGCACTCTCCTGTGGCGGTTTGCACAAATCTGTAACCGACATGGTATCCAAAGCAGAAAGTATTCAGCACATATTCCCAGTCCGCGCGGCCAAAGATGAACGCTTCCCCATTCTCGGTCTGCCATTGATACACCTTGCTGTGCGAATTCCACCAAGGATTGAAATGAACGTTCTCAATGCGGCCGATATCGTAAATGGCGTCGACCCAGATACCGCGGCGCAATGGTTGTCCACTGACATTTCGTATGTTGTGGCGCTCATTTTGGCTGGCATCGATTCCCTGATAGGGATTGAGCAGTTCCAGATCGAAAGCTGCTGGGTTCTTGCCCCGCATCGCAATGGCCCATGGATACGCGACGAGGTTTCCATCTGAAACCTGCTCGGGATAATAGATTGTGATACCAGTGACAGAGCTGTTGGTATTCAGCGTAAGAAATGGCTTCCCGTCTTCGCTTCCCCGTCCGGCAGTCACAAATAAGGCGCTGCCGTCGTCTCCTGGTTTGGCCTGTCCACGATCTCTCATTCCGGTATGAGACGGCACACAGCCGAAGGATCCCCTCAGCGTGATGCCGTCAGGAACAGTAAGCGTTCCGCGAAATAAATACCGCCCCGGGGGCGCATAGACGGTCCCACCTCCGGCTTTGTAAGCGGCATCCAGCGCGCGCTGAAACGCAGCGGTATCGTCGCTCACCGCATCACCGGCTGCGCCAAAGCTCATCACATTCTCTGCGTGGGAAGCAGCCCGGCGACCGTTCTCCGCTGCGTGCGCGGCTAACGGGGCATCCAGGAGATTCATCACCCCTGCGGCCGCTCCCAGAGACAGAAGCTTCCGACGCGAAGAAGTCCTTCCATCATCGATACTCATTTCTGCCTCATTTCGCAAGCGTTGGCTCGATTGGCGCGGGTCAATCCGTCTCAAGTGTCTTTCCGTTCAGGTTGCTCATCGACGAGGGAGCATCCTCCGGTGCGCTGCCCCATTCCTTATTCGGCCTGTCTCCCATTTCCAGAATCAGTGCCCCACCCTTTGCGATGTCCGAGTGCCGGAACCACGGCTTGTTCAGCGGCTTGCCGTTCAACAGTGCTGATTGGATGTACTTGTTTCGCGGCGAAACATGATTCGCAATGATGGTGAATTCCTTTCCGCCCTTCATCCGGATCGTGCTTTTCTCGAAGATCGGACTCCCAATTTCATACACCGGGCTGCCCGGACACACCGGATAAAATCCAATTGCGCTGAAGACAAACCACGACGAGGTGGCTCCGCCATCGTCGTCCCCGGGAATACCCAGCGGCCCGTCTCCATACCAAACATCCATCAGCTGTCGCACACGCTGCTGCGTCTTCCATGGCTGCCCGGAAAAATCATAGAGATAGGGAACATGAAAGCTGGGCTCATTCCCCTGCGCATACAGGCCAACCAGGCCCGTAGCATCTGGAAACTGACTAAGAAACTGAAACTTTGAGGTTCCGTACTGCTCCACGAATAGCCGGTCGAGCTTTGCGTTGAACGCATCGCGGCCTCCCATCAGGTGAATCAGTCCCGAGATATCCTGCTGGACAGAGAAGGTGTAGAGCCAGGTGTTCATTTCGGTCGAGTAATCTCGCCCTCCCTGTCCACCGCCTAACTTGGGATCGAAATCTTTCACCCATTGCCCGTCCGCACTTTTTGGAGCCATTAAGCCGATTGACGGGTTGAAGAGGTTCTCATAGTTATGCGCCAACTTGTTGAAATAAGCTTCGTCCGACCTTTTGCCCAGTGCTTTCGCGAGCTGCGCAATACACCAGTCATCGTAGCTGTTTTCCAGAGTTACCGATACTGCCTGGCGGCGCTCGGGAGTTACCTCGGGCACGGTCTCGCTTTCTCCCGCGGCCAGCGCCGGAAAGAACCCTTTGTCAAAGTACACGCGGTCCAGATTTGTGAGCGGACCCCGACTCCAGGGAAGCATGGTCGCCTGCGTAGCGCTCTTTCGCATCGCCGCATAGGCTTCCTCGACATCGAAGTCGCGATAACCCTTCGCGTAAACGTCCAGAATAAAAGCTGCCGCATGATGGCCGATCATGACTGCCTGTTCTCCGGCGGCGGAAGGGAAGGACGGTAGCCAGCCACCCTGCTCATACATGCGAAGGTAGGAGCGAATCATGTCTTCCTGTTGCCGGCCATCAAGCAGAAGTTGCAAAGGATGAAGCGACCTGTAAGTATCCCACAGCCCGTCATCTATATAGAAGTCATGCCCGTTTGCATCGTGCACGGCGTAGTCGTAGCCGCTGAAATACCGGCCATCCTCGGTGATATCTGTCATTCGGCCCAGAGAGCGGTAGAGGGCTGTATAGAAAATGGTGCGCTGCCGCTCCGTTCCGCCGACGGTTTGAATGCCTCCAAGCGCGTCATTCCACTCGGTTCGCGTATCCGCCTTCACGCGCTCGAAAGTCCAGTTGGGAATTTCCCGCTGCAGATTTTTGCGCGCCTGTTCCGCACTGATGTAAGACAAACCGACCCGCACCTCGACCCGCTCTCCCGCGGCCGAAGCAGAATCGGTGACAAACCCAATGTGATCGCCGGCCTGTTTCGCGGTGTGGCTCAGATTGCCGCTCTGCCAGGTCTGGTAAGAGTTGAAGGGGCGAGAAAACTCCGCATAAAAATATTCCCGGGTCTCCTTGCCGCTATCTGCGATCTTCCCCACCTGGCCGCCGATGCGCTCGCTTCCCTCGACGATATGGTCGCTCGTCACGGTGAGTTCGGCGCCCTCCGCCATGCTCAGAACCAGGTGCGAGTGCGCACTGGCGGGAAACTTAAATCGGTAATACGCGGCCTGGTGGCTGGCTGTAACTTCGGCCTGAATCCTTCCAGTTTGCAAGTCCACTTCATAGTAATAAGGAGTCGCGGTTTCAAAATCGTGGTCGTACTCCGATGCGTACGTCTCGGCCCGTGTGTCGATCTTGCCGACCGACGCCATCAGCGTCGCGGGGCCCGCGGGAAAGCCGTAAATCTTGTCCGCAAGATAGCGGTCGGCGATGCCGGGCGTCGTGACCGGAGCCAGCCGCGCCATCCCATGAGGACACTGCACATATGGAACTGTCGCGGTAAGCAACTGCCCGATGCCCCCAATGTTAGGGGAGACGTAATCCACTGGTTCTTTTGGGTGTTGCGCCATAGCGGTTAAGGCACTGCCGCCCAGAATGGCCGATAAGACCAACGTAACTGCACTCTTCATCATCATCTTTTCCTTTGTGCGTCTTTCCTCTGGATCCCATCGGCGGAGAACAGCCTGGGTTCGCGACGAAGTCGCCCTCGTTATGGCTTTAAAAGAAAAGCAGTTGTCAGAGAGGCCTGCGAAGATCCGCCCACCCAGGCTGTGTAGTTACCAGGCTCGACGACCCACTTTTCTTCCGCGTTCCAAACAGCAATTTGCTGTTGGGGAACATGGAAGGTGACGGTCTTCGTTTCCTGCGGTCTGAGGTGTATCCGGGAGAAACCTTTCAACGTGCGGCTTGGAGTCTCGACGCTGCTCACATCCTCCCGCAGATAGAGTTGGGCCACCTCGTCCCCGTCTCGATCTCCGGTATTTGTAACATCGGCTGTAACTTGGATATCGCCCTTGCTCCCGAACGCAGGAACCTCGACGGCAAGATGGTCGTAGCGGAAAGCCGTGTAACTCAATCCAAATCCAAACGAAAACAACGGCTTGCCGTCGTCATCCACATATTTGTAGACTCGCGACGGATCGGAGTTATAGAAATCCGGTAACTGGCCCGTGCTGCGCGGAAAAGTAATCGTCAGGCGGCCGGCCGGATTGTTATCGCCGAAGAGAGTCTCGGCAATCGCCTGGCCTCCGAATTCGCCCGGATACCAAGCCTCGAGGATGGCCGGGACGTGTTCCTTTGCCCAACCGATCGTGAGAGGCCGTCCATTTTCCAACACCAGGACCACAGGCTTGCCCGTAGCAACCGCAGCTTCAAGCAACTGTTCCTGATTGCCCGGCAGATCGAGGTTCGAACGGTCAAAGCCTTCGCCTGAGATGCCCTGCCATTCGCCTAATCCCAGAATCACGACTTCCGCGTCCTTTGCGGTTGCCACGGCCGCCGCAATATCTTTGCCCGCATTGAAGCTGACGGCCGCCTGCGGAACCAGCTTGCGGATCCCCTCCAATAAACTGATGTGCACGCCATTTTCTTCCTTTTCGTAATCGCCATATCGCGCCACGTCCCCATTGGGTCCAATCACGGCGATATGCCGGATGGAACGGGATAGCGGCAGCAAATGCCCTTCATTTCTGAGCAAGGTCATGGATTGGCGGGCCGATTCGAGCGAAAGAGCAAGATGTCGCGGAGAGCGGTCCACTCTGGCGTGCAGTTCCGGGTCCACCAGCGGATGGTCGAACAGTCCGAGGGAGAACTTGACGCGAAGAACGGACTTGACTGCGCGGTCGAAATCCTCCTGGGACAGCGTACCTTCATGCACGCAGTCTACGAGCGCCTTCTGAAAAACGGCATGGTCGAAATCATAGAACTGCATGTCGACGCCCGACCGGATGGCCATGCATGATGCGTCTTTGGGAGTTGCGGCAACGTGATGGGCATCGTACAGCCGCCGAATCGCACCCAGGTCGGACAGCACAAACCCCTGAAAGCCCCACTCGTCGCGGAGAACCTTCTTGAGCAGAAACGGATCCGCAGTAATCGGGATACCGTCGATATCGTGGTAGGCGGCCATCGCACCCATCGCATGGCCCTCGCGAAATGCAGGCTCAAATCCGCGCAGCATGACCATGCGCAATTCACGCTCTCCCATGTGCACAGGCGAGGTATTCGTGCCTCCTTCAGGAGAACCATGCCCTGCAAAATGTTTGGGCTCAGCGACCAGGGTGTGGTCTGAGTTCAGACTGTCTCCCTGGGCTCCGCGCACGTAGGCCAAGCCAAACTGCCCTGTCAGAAATGCGTCTTCGCCGAAGTCTTCCTCCACGCGCCCCCACCGCGGCTCGCGCGCAAGGTCCAGCACGGGAGCCAGAATCATCCCCACGCCGGTGGAGCGTGCTTCGGACGCGATGGCAGACCCTGTTCGTAAGGCAATGTCCGGGTTCCAAGTGGCGGCTAGATTGATCGGAGCGGGAAATACTGTTCCCGTATCAAAGCCGTGCAGGCCCTCTTCCACAAACAACGCAGGAATGCCTAGCCGATTGTGCGCAATGACCCAGCTCTGGATTGCGTTCGATTGCGCCGAGGTCGGATAGGTGTCGTGAATGCCGCCCACCCCAAGATCTCCCCACATCTCCTGCGCCTTGTTAGGTAGAAAGGCTGCGTCCAAGGCCACATGGTCCTTGCCGGTATGCTTATCTTCAAGGGTTCCGGCCGCCGCATACAGATCAAGCTGCCTGGCTTTTTCATCCAGGGTCATCCGGTTCAGCAAGTCCTCTACACGCCGCTCGATTGGTACGTTTGCCTGCTGGTACAACGCTCTTGCGACCACTGCGGGGGTTACCTGCTGAGCCCGGGCTAGAGCGGGCAAAACAGCGGTTATCAAACAGACAGCCGATCGCAAGGCATATCCGCCGACAAACCGTGCCGGGAATTGAGCGTTCTTTCCTCTTCCCCGGCCTGAATCAAGGCACGTCGTTCCACGCAACGCATCGTTCTTGACGTCGTTGTTGGATGGAAAAGAAATCCGTTCATCTCGCTTCTGTTCCGAGGTGAAGTCTCGTGCGCCGATTGAACCCTTACTCGTAATGCCACATCTGTTCACGATTGCGCCCTGCTTCCAAGTGGTTTTGCCAGCGAGAACCACCCTAATGGAGCGTCAGATAGACTGACAAGGTTAGCGCAACTTCTAACTGGATTCTATGTCAATGAAACTAAACGCCTTACATCGACAGCGAATGCCTAACGGTAGGTACCTTCAAGAAAGTTTTGCAAACAGGCTGCCGGGCAGGGCGATTGCCCGCGTCTGTTGCGACCCCGACAGTCATGCCACGACGTATTGGGTCCGGACGGGAAATAACGTGCCTGCTTCCCTTAAACAGAGTTCAATCTGAAGAAGCCGCCTCTCCGATGAAGACTCGTCCGAGACACGGTGCAGCCCCTTTCCCGACGATCAAGTGCTGAATCGAGACCCCACAATTCGATCGACATTCGGAGAGTGGAAATCGCAAGAATTGTGGAATCGGAAGAACGTCTCAACGGACACCAGGTAGTGCCTTGAAACAAGTGGTTGCGGAGCATCTGACCATGTTCGGCTAGCGCCACGTATCTACCGTTACAGTCGTCCTTCCTCGAATTGACGTTTATTTTCGTGTGCTTGCAGGCACGTTAGCGAGTTGCATAACGTTGTGCCGGGCCGGACGTTCCCAAAGAGTGATCGTTAGCAGGTTTGTCAAGCCTGCCGCCGTTGCGCCCTTCGGAATATGCAGGCGCACGTCGCCGTCCTTCCCGGCCCACTCATAGAATCGAACAATCAGTGCATTGCTGTCTTCGGCCCTTTTCACTCCGGTCAGAACCAAGTTTTGTGCTTCCGCTGCGACAAAAGAATGCCTCAGAGGCAGCGTTCCGGCATGAGCATCTACTTGTACGGCCTGCAGTTTCCCAGAGTAGACATTGCGACCGAGGGAATGCGAGAATCGAATTTTCAGCTTCCCACTATGCAAATAGCCTCTACAAACGATTCCCGGATCGCGGAGTTCGCGAAACTAATAGAAAATAAAGGAGATGTCGCGTCTCTTCAAAATCATCTGAAGGATGTGATTGAAGGCGATGCGTTCAAGGGTAGCCACCGTAGCGGCCAGTTTCTCCAATATATTATCGATCAAGCGATAGCCGGCCAATTCGATTCGCTGAAAGAGCGCGTGATCGGCATGGAGTTGTTTGGCCGATCCCCATCGTACGACACGGGCGACGATGCGATTGTTCGAGTAACGGCAAGCGACGTGCGGAAGCGCTTGCTGCAACACTACGGCAGATATGGAACAACCTCGGAATTCCGAATCAGCCTGCCTTCAGGATCATACTTTCCGGAGATCACGCGCGCTCCACGTGACAAGCCAGTTCTGATTGATGCCGCTTCGGCAAATGGGGAGACTGCGCAAATACGCCATGATTCCCCAGAGTCCAATCCGGAGCTTGTGCCCGGTCCAGGAGAATTGGTTATCGATGATTCTGTGCCTGCCCAGGTCGAAACGACACAACCAAAACGCCTCGGCGGATATCGTTGGCTGCTTTTCGGCATCTTGATCGTGGCGATAAATCTCACACTGTGGGGCATCTACTGGAGCCGCCCTTCGCCTACTGAAACTCCACACGTTTCCTCTCTCCCTTGGTCGGCGCTTTTCGGTTCCTCCCATGCCATAGAGCTGATCACTAGCGATCCAAACATAGCCGAGATCCAGGGAATTACTGGCAGCCAAGTCACTGTCTCAGATTATGCCAATCACAATTACATCCCGGAGCACAATAAACTCACGCCCGAACAAAATCATTTCTGCAGGACTGTTCTTCGGGGCGATAACCCGGCCGGGGTCGACGCACCGATTGTCGCAAAAGTTGCGGCGCTCGCTCAGACCAATTCAAAAAGCATAGAGGTCCATGGGGCCCGAAGAATCCAATTGATAGACTTGGAAACCGCTAATAACTTCATTTTTCTGGGAAGCCCCCGTTCCGATCCATGGCATTCCCTCTTCAGCGACCAGTTGGATTTTCGGTTTGAGTACGACAAAAGCTCAAAATCGGAATTTATCCGCAACTTCCATCCGCGCCCAAGTGAGCAGCCGCAATATGTACCAACCGCTCCCGGCTGGGCAACCGGCGATTCGTATTCCATCATCGCTTTGGTTAAGAATCCCGACCAAAGCGGACAGGTCCTCCTTCTTGCTGGGGCGAATGCAGAGGGTACCGAAGCGGCGGGAAAATTTGTAACCGATTTGCCTCGCCTTTCTGCCGAACTGCTCAAATGCGGTGTCGCACCTTCTGGTCCGCTCCGGCACTTCGAGATGTTGCTGCATCTGAATACCATGGCAGGCACTCCGAATAACATTGATTTGGTTGCGTGCCATCTGTTGCCGGACAGTTCCGCCCGCTGACGAATCAGTCCCCAGCAGGCTCCAACTTTCAGAAAATGAGTTCACCTTGGCGCCAATACGCATAGGCCATCACTTTTGAGCACCGGTTGAAGTTTTGCGCGCACCTAACGAAGCGCCACCATTCCAAATGGTCTCGGAAAGCCGCTACTGCCCACCTGTGGCGACGATTATCACGTTTTTGGCTCTGGATTGAGGTATCACAATCAGACGCGCGATTCTGCCGTTCTCCACGTGTGCTTCTACAGTGGTTCGATAAGGCGCGTGCAGTTTAAAGTCCGCGGTCCAATCGTTGGGCCACGCGGGAAGAAGTTGGATGCGTCTGCCGTCGTATTGCATAAGCATCGATTCCAGCGTGATCATTCCTGTGCCGCCGTCGTCGAGGTCCGGTATCCAATCTCCACCTGCTTTCCAAAACCAGAAGAAACGCTGATCCCCATAATCGGTAAATTCGTCGATGACAGCCTTTTTCGCCACAGCAGTTAGTCCCAACAGAGCGGATTGCGGGCCATCCTGGCCCCAGCAGACGTCCCACGGAAAGCGCCGGGCGGCAAACGTGTTCAGCGCCAGGCCCAGATCCGGTTTGCCTACGCCGTAAAGGCGATATGGAAAGACTGTGTAAAGCTCAGGGTTTTCCGCGTTGCTCGTCTTGCCATAGGTTTCAGCCGGAAGAATCGTTGGCGTGCCGGCGGGGTCGCCCTCGCCGAACGGCGGAAGTTTTCCGTTTGCAGTCTTGCCGACCGAAATGGCTGGAAGACGGCCAAGTTCTTTGCTCCAGGCACTTCGTTGTTGAGGCGATGTCAATTCGGCAGGGAGTTTCAAGAGCCGCGGTAGCACCTGTTTGAGTCCCGCAATATCGGGCGTTGGGTTCACCGCGATTGTTTGATAGGTTTCCAAGGACTGGACAGGCGCGAATTTGATCTTTCCATCCTCACCGCGCGGCCAATGAAGGTTGTAGTAAGTCACGATTGCATCGGCAAAGGGGAGAATGTCCCTACGCGCAAACTCCTCATCTTGAGTGACGTCGTATTCGTCCAGCATTTGCGAGATCACTTCCAGCGTGCCTTGAATGTGATACCGCATCCACTCGCTTCTCAATTCGGTGGTCGGATTGTCCCAGCCAAAATCGTTGAGGTTGGGCAGCCCCCAGAAATAGCCTGTTTCTATGAACGCCGCGCCATCATGATGAAAGTATGCCTGAGTGCGGTCCTTAGCCAGCGGCAATGCTTTCACATACATGTCAAACCACGGCTTGAGCAAATCGAAATCGCCCGTCGCCACGAGCGGCCAGTAAAGCAGCCGATTGTTTTGGTTCCAATAAGAGCTTCCCCATGCACGGAAATCCGGATTGTGATCTTTGCCGGTCGATTCCCCGTTTCCTGTCATGTCGTGCCCCACGGTAAACAGACCGCCGTTAAATTTCGTCGGGAACGCGCCGCGCGAAGAAGCGGCCATCATGTAGCGCTGCATGATGAAACCCTGCGAAACCTTGGTAGCGTCCTCCGTTCCGGAGACGTGAACCCAACTCCGGTTCCAAAATTCCTGCCACCATTGTTGATGCGCAGCCCGGGCGATATGAAGCGGAACAGCATTCACTTTCTTAACCAGTGAATCAATATCGGATTTCCAAACCTCCGGCGATGCCGCTCCCGTTTTGGTGAGGCCGATCAATTCAAGCCGCAAACTCCGCCCCGGCACCGCCGATTTCAGAGTATGGTCGTCGCTGCTAACCAGTCCGGGTCCGGTCAGTACTGCCCCAAAGCAGCGGTGCAACAGTGGATCTGGATACTTCTGCAGGGCCGATGCCAAGTGTTCCCGCTCCAGCACAATCGGGTAAATGCTGGACGGATTGAAATGGTACCAAGTTACTTGCTTCGGACTGGCAGGGAGAATTGTGTCTGCCTCAAAGTTGAGTGGAATCGTATGGCTGCCCATTTCAAATAAGCCGCCTTTGTCTGGAGACGATTTGTCATAAGGGTGGGTCTTGGTACGCCACAATTCCAGCCTCGCTTGCATTGTCGCAGGATGCTTCAAATTTGCCTCGACATGAATCACCGGACGATTTGCATCAACCCAAACAAGCACCACATTCGCGCCACTCCTGATCTCAACACTTCCGTTTTTCAAGCGCAGAACCTGTTGAAAATCTTCCGAGCCCACGAACGGATTGGGCGCGATTTGGACCCGCACGCGGCCGAGTTTCACTAACTTGCCCAACTCCGTCCATGCATCCGCTTTAGCCACAAGCACCACGAGATCGCCGTTCTGCTCAGTCCAGACATTGGCCGCAAGATCGCCATTACCGACCGGCATGGAGTCGTTCTCGTTGTGTCCCAACTCCTTCCACGTGACATCGTTAACCGAGACGAAGGGATTCTCGGAGGCCCGAGCTGCAACCGTTCCAAGGCAGGTGATACACAACCCAAGCCCGACAATTTGAAGGAAGTGTCTCGTAGAATGTGCGATGACCTCTCTCTTGGTATGCACAGCGTTAATTGGTGAATGTGGCGTATGCGTGGGTGTCCCAATGATGGTGCGGCGAGGGCTCCATGCCAAAGCGATCGCGCTCCGATTCTGGTCTGCTATGGACGGCGAAGTGCTTGGGCGTAGCGATGACCATGAAGCAATTGGAGCCCTTGCCTTGTAAGCCCTCAACGAGGGCGACAACAAGACGTCTGGTGGGAAAGGGGTCTTCACCGTATGTCTCCTGGCCAGGTCCCCCCGGCGATCGCGGAAAGTTTTTATATTTACAGACCAGAAGGTCATCAAGTAGCAAATCAAATGAACACCGTGCCTTGCTGCCTCGTTGGACTTTTGCTCGAGCTTTAGTGGAGATGACATCTGATTCCCGGTCAACGAATTCCGCATCCATGAGAGTCGCCATGCGATTGGCTTGAGGATAGAGTGTCGCATAACTTGGTCGTGCAAGGCCATGCAGGCGCTCGTATGACCAGCTATATGCCTGAATATCGAGCCGTGGAATGGCCGGGGAATCGTTGGTAATCTGCGATATCTTTTCCTCCAGGGTCATCCTCGAAATCAGATAATCAACGCGCTTCTCAACTGGAATCGATATATTCTGAAATGGAACCGCGCTTACCGGCTGGGAGAAAGCGATGCACGAATCAATGCAAGCAAGAAGGATAAAAGCGACTACTGAATAGTGGCGCATAGTAATTCGCATTTCCGCAATAGGGCAGCACATCAATGGCGCGAATGGATGCCTAATCATAGGGAAATTCATGTTCTCGCTTGAGCTTGCCCTTCCGAGTGGGGAAGCCCCGGCGTGCTTTAAGTGTTCTTTGGCTGTATCAGCCGTTTCCAGCTTCGTGCCCGTTTTAGTCCACCGTGGCTTGCCGGGAGTGTCCCCCCCTCACTGACCCCGCCGTGCAGATTTCCCGCAGCGGGTTCTTTAGGCTTACTTCCCTGTGCTCGCCCAAGAATGCATGATCCGAGGCAGCAGTAGCGGATACTGTCGGAGGATCGCTTGATATCTTTCCCGCTTCAGCGGCCGCCCGCGTGTGCGGCGACCCAGCCATTCGCGCCA
>ODAK010003776.1_pt1 | contig 15650 bp, 15 predicted proteins | sample 1539591 | NCBI WGS metagenome assembly ODAK01 (sample SAMEA3539303, study PRJEB22396) | soil metagenome | biome: tundra; feature: field; material: soil | place: USA | collected 2010-05 | depth 0.15 m | reverse complement strand
CAGTGCTGGTTATATACGTCGCTCCTGCGGCTGCGGCGATACCGAAGAAAAATGCATCGCTCTGGGTGACAGTAAAAGTAACTGTCATTCCCGGTATAGGAATACGAATTTTCCCCCATTGGATGAATTCAAATACGTCGTCAGGCATTCCCGGATATGGATGCGTAAAGGTACCATTCACCATAATACCGGCGGGAGTAACTGTCTCTAAATCCATCGCACCCGGAAAGATGGTTGTCTGGCCGTTGGGGTAATAATTCCACATCGTGGAGGAAAGACCGTGGGCTACAAAACTAGGAGCGACGATAGCACTGGAGTTAAAATCCTGTGGTTCACCTATGCCACTTCCAAACTTTAGACTGAACATATTACCGCCGTAAGCAGCATATGCAGTATTGAAAAAAGCCGCAGACCAACCTTCATCTTCGACTTGTGCCCCTCCACCGGGAGCGGTCGCCCAAGAACCTACTTGACCGCTGAGGGAACCTCCGAAAGTCGCAGAGATAGGAACATTCGTAGGAACACTATTCCCCTGTGAGATATATCGTTGCAGTTGGAACAGACATGCCCCTCCGCCAGTCGACATAATGACTAGGGAATTCTGCGGATTATCATAAATCGGTTCGAAGCCTGGAAGCGTAGGGACTATGTTCGAAGCAGCAGTGACATACTCACCTTGCTGATAACTGACCCCATTGATCACTTCGGACGAACCCGTCCAAGGATATGAACCTGCGTACTCCCCTTCCTTATAAGAATGATTCGCTACCCAAGCCGCAGGTTGCGGACTTAACTCCGTAAATACAGCAGTTCCCGAACCAAAAGTCAATCCAGTTGTACCCGCCTGGGTCACTTGATACCAGAGACCACTGGGAGCCTGAATGAATCCCGAAATGGAGTAATAGGTGTCCGCCGCCCACGAACTGAAAGTTGAGTTGGCCTCGGACGTAGTGATCGCAACAGTAGGCGCAGCGATGCCCCAGTTCTCTACAGTGACGCCTCTGTTGACCCAAAGCAAATTTCCGTCTTGGACAAAGTTACCACCCTCAGATACGGGTGCACCCCAGAGATCGTTCGTGTTCGGAACGTAATCTGCGTACGTACCCCAGACGGGTTCCGTGGTTCCCGTTTCGGGGATGACTGGCGTGGACCCGATCTGTGTGACCCAACCCGTGTCGGGGACTCCACCGTAGGAAGACCCGTAATCCTGATATGCGTCGGGAACCGTGAAGTTGTTGATCTGGTTTCCGGTGAGATTGGCAGTGATAACAGTGGTGTTACCGATGGTGATCGCAGTCGAGTTTGCCGCAGAAATGATCACGCCATTGAGCCACGTCGCTGTAGACAGACCCCAGAGTTGGAACACTGGTGCGATAGCTCCCACGGTGGGCGGTACCGGCCACGAGGCACCCATTGCATTCCGGGGGGCATCTACCGTTGCAATGGTTACATAGAGCACACCATTTACGATAGCGATATCCGTGATATAGGCGACAGCTACTCCGACGAGTTGCTGGATCTGCTGTGCGGACGTGTCCGAAGTCGCCGGACCCACAACCTGCTGAGCGTCCCCAGTGAGCAGGAAGGTATCGAGGTATGCATAGGTTCCCGAGGTTCCCGCAGACCCTTGAATCTGAAAGTTTGGAGCCCACGTAATCAGGGACTGGAGCCACTTTTTGTTATCTACCCCGTTAGAAAAATACAACTCGTTTCCTACAGCCTGCATGTAGTACGGGGCAACTACGGCGGAATCCGAGAACACCGGCTGGTTGACTCCATTCAGAGAGGCGTTCAACAACCCTGGTTCAGAAGTCATCACAAATATTTCTTCGAGCACGGTTCCGAAAGCGTCTGAGGTTGCCTTGTTGACAACGAAATCAAAGAACGATTGGACGTTGGTATAAGCCCCGTTACCAAAGATAGAGTTGCCCGGTCTGCGAACCATAGTCAGTCGATTGGACACTTCGACATTGGACCCGGCGATCATCACGTCTCCGTAGCTCAGTTTATAGAACTGCTCATACATGGAGTTAAGAGTTCCACGTAGCGGGGAACGGTTGGTGACCAAGCCATTGAATACACGTCCGGTGTACAGAGAGGCATACTTACCCTGCTTTTGCGGCTGACCACCTGCACCTTGAATCTGTGACATGTTGCTCCTAAAACATCATACTGCCAGAACAGAAACCACTTTGAGTAGAGCTGACAGAAATATCCGTAATCCAAGTATTTCCATACACGGACTGAAAACCAATATAGGGTCCTTGGACTCCCTCGCCTAGTTGGACAGGCCCCGTCTGGAGCACCCCGTCCACATACCAAAAAGCGTTACCATCATCCCCAAATACAATCTTGATCGTGTGCCATGCACTCTTTGTTATAACCGGAAGCGTGTAGCCGCCGACAGGAGTTGCTCCGACGAACGTAGTGAGACTTTGAGTCTGGAAAAAACAGGAGTTCCTCAGAGGATAGCTCCAACCATCAGTGTTATTCCAATTGATCTGGAGGCAAGGGGCACCAACCCCACTGGCCATTCCGAATCCGATGTTAATCCAAGTTTCGTCAGTGTGATCGGTGTCCTGCATCATAAACTTGAATGTCAAGATCCCCTGGGGTGTATTAGGGTAACTTCCATCGATGGATTGATGGTAACTCGATCCTCCAACACCGAAAAAGGCTGAAATAGGTAACGCAATCGGCGTGAAGATTGCCCCGCTGGATTGCCCTACCCAGGAGTCCGTAGCATTTGCTCCCGCTGGATTGGTAGCCGAGCAAATAGGACCCGTGTATGTTTGATTATTAAAGGGGCCCACCCCCGGCTTGCCTGGAGGGTCATTGATAAGCGTAAAACTCGCTCCAGTACTGGGCTGAATAACTGCCTCGCCAGCGGAAAAGACGGTACTGCCGACAAGATGACCATCGATCACCCACTCTACACTCGCCGCCTGATTATTCCACCCCGACAAACTCGACCCATCACTATAAAAAAGCATTAGATCTCCTAGGGAACCGTGACGAGTAACGTCAGGTTCAAACGGGTGACCGTAGAAGCTGAATCCACATTGAACTGTAACTGCTGACCCGCAGTAAGGGAGGTATCCCAAGCAAAGACAGACAGATTCTCATTTTTCTGGGCGGTAGCCAACGTCGGTTTGTCGGAGCCCGCAATGCTAGACGTTGTAGGAAAGGCTGCATATGTGGAAGTCAACACATCCACAACCGCCGAGCCCACCTGATCAGCCGTCAAAACCCATCCAGTAATAGTACAATTTACCGGGACGTTCAGCTGGCCTTTTGCTCCGGGGACAATTGCGCTCCCTCCACCATCAATCGTGTAGAAAAATGCACTAAGTCTAGTCGACGATATCTCGATGACCCCACGACCTATGTCAGTAATCGTGACATTTGGCCCGTTTACGATATTCTGTAAACTCTGGGAACTCAAAGGCACACCGTTCACTTCAAGAGCCAAAGATTGGGGAGTGGGAAACCAACTAATGACAATGTTTGGAACCCACGTTCCTAAATCGAATATTCCCGAGCCCATAATCTGCTGGTTGTTCGGTCCCCACGCCAGCTGGCCGTTTGCTGTGTATCCCGTGACTCTGTAATACGTGTTGATCGGAGAGAGAACATCGTTCCCCCACACAAACTGTCCCGGGGAGATGATTGCGTCACCGAATGCGTCGAGGTAAACATCGACTTCGATGCCCGCTGCGATCTGGGAATCGTTTACAGATGCGTCCTGGTTGAGCCGCAGTGTCAGCTTCCCACCAGCGAGAACATTTCCCTCAGCGTCTTGGAAGTTGCCGCCGACGAGTTGTACCATTGCTGCGCTCATAATTTCCTTAGGTCGATATGACCATATCTTGCTCGAAGGCTAATTGACCTGATGCAGTGTAAGCCTTGACTCGATAGGTGGTATTGGGGGAGATCCCATTGGCAGTCATCTGATCGGTACTCCAGATGAATCCAGAGAAACTCCCATTCACGTCCAGATTGAAACTGGTGACTCTACCCGCACAGATCTGTTGACCTGAGATCGTGATCGCATCCGTATTTAGAGTGAAGGTGACCGTCCCGTAGGCAAGCGGGTGTCCGCCCGCATCCTGAAAGTTGTATCGAACCAGAATCTTGGACGAAGTGTACGTGTACCCGTTGTGCAGAGTAACTGTGCCTGCGGGTTCAACGACCTTTACATCTACTACGCCCGGAAAACCTACAGGCGTCACACATGTGATCTGTGTACTTGATAAGACATTGACACTCGTGGCAGCATTGCCCCCGAAGGTTACTATAGTGCCAGAGAAATTCGTTCCCGTAATCGTACAGGGGGTTCCCCCCGCAGAGGGTCCATTGTTTGGGGACACATTAGTTATGGTCGGAGTCGGAGGAGTAATTACACCCGGATCAAAAGCCGCAGCGAGACAAACCCAAGGATTATTCCCCGCCGCCCCAAAGGACGTAACGATGCTGCCTGGAGAAGCGTTTGGTATGTACTGAACTCCCTGAATACCCGCCAAAGATGTATAACCCGATCCGTGCGTTGGGTTACCTGATCCCGCCCCCAATGCGGATAGTATAAATCTAGACGTGGAAATGCTCAGATTAGCAGTCCCTGCGATAGAAGTTCCCGGATAGGTGTTATTCGAACCTACTTGATATAGCGGAGGAAGGCTCAAATTCTCCGCACCACATCCCGTCAGCTCCAGGATCGCCATGGAAATGAACACAAGACTGTTGGTTGCTCCTAACGCCGAGACCGACCCCACAGTTGGAACACTGTTAACTATCACAGGTACATCGTAGGCGTAGTAAATAGAGACTAATCGGGTGAAATAAAAACCCGAAGCCTCAGCCGTTTGTATAGAGGGTGCCTCTAGCAAGTTCCAAGCAACCCCTGCGGTCAATAATAACGGGGTTATCGTGGAAAATGCAGGGCCGGGTGCTATGCAATCCGAAGTCAATATGCAGACCCAGAGAGAACCCAGCAAAGAATTTGAAGTGAACGCCTTGCTCACTGTTGCAGATGACGGATGTAAGCCCGACCCACTTGCACTGGCGCTCGTACTCTGACGTGTTCCGATCATGTGACCTCAGGACTAATCCTTTAGGACTACTACGGAGTAGTACCTTTGGATGATTGACAGAATCTTGGAACGTGGTAATCTCAGTTCAGAAAGCCACGAATGTGGACAGGAAATCTATGAAAAAGATTCTTCTCACAGCCCTCCTCGCTCTAGCGTCCTTTTGCTGGGGTCAAAATATCCAACTGAAGACCAACCTCAATCTGCCACCAACTGGGAGACATGCCGCCGCTGTTGGAAATAAAGCGATTGCAGGGGCTGCGGTAACAGGACCGAGCGTATCTCTATCCTGTACCGCACCGACTTCGGGAGTGACGCCCAACTCCTACAACTTCTATCGATCCACAACGAGTGGAACCGGATACGTAATCCTAGGTAGTTCCGCTACCTGTGCATATACAGACACAACCGTAAACTTCGGAACTACGTACTATTACGTGGCGACTTCGATAAACACCGCCACCTGTCCGAGCGGAAGCGTCTGCGAAAGTGCAGACTCTAATCAGGCGAGCGCAACCATCGGCTCAAACCCTGTCCCGAACCCACCAACCGGGTTGACTGTTGGCACTATAGTGTCCAACAACATCCCGCTTCAATGGAATGCACCGGCCCCCCAGCAAGGAATCGTGGTAAACGCTTACACTGTTTGGCGTGGCGGGAATCCATCCTTGCCTTCACCCTCTAAGATAGCAACGATTACTGCGACAGCGTACGCCGATAAAGGCTGTACGCTGAAACTCTGCTACTATGAAGTCAGAGCGACGGACACGGTGAACAAGAAGCAAGTCGTTACCGCACCGAGCAACATCGTCTCTGCGAAGTAATCAATGGGGGAGTCTACACGCCCCTTGCAGTATTTCCTTGTTGTATTTTCTGTGTCTGGTTGCCCGTGAGTTCATTCCAATTCGAAAGAAAAATGTTTCGTTCTTCTTCAGTGATCCCTTCCGCCCGAGCGAGTAGCCCTGCGGTGAACTTCTGGTTTGCCGTACCGAATCGTGCGTCATCCGAGAAAGCCCAGATGAGTGCAAGGAAGCCCCACGAGTATATGTACTGCATGAAGTCGGGGATTGGAGCCCACGTCTGGTTGATGCTGGTTATTCTGGGGGCGGTGAGTTGGCAGTGTATCGCAACGGGATAAGCCGCCGATGGAGCCGGCATCACCCTGAAAGTGACGTTACCCTCTCCATCCTCGACATGCGGGCCGACGTATAGCGGTCTCGCCTGAATAGAATCGAGAGCCAGATTGTTCTGCACTTTCAACTCCATCCATTTGGGCGGAGTCCTCGTGATATCCAGAACTGAGGCATGCTCAATGTGCGAGAAGTTCGGTACGAATACAGTGTAATCCTGCGTCGTCCCTGCATTGAGCACCGGAGTGCCCGTCGCTGCGGTAGCGGCGAGGTCAGCGAAGTTGATTTGGGAAATCACCAGCGTTGGATTCATCGACATGTTCACCAGCACTTGACCGTTCAGAAAATCGAGCGGTGCATCGAGCCCGCTGATCAATATCAGATTGCCCTGTGCGAACGTATTCACTGCGGGAATCGTGATGACCCCATTAGTGATCGAGATGTTCCCAGCGATCACCGCGGTGTACGCATTCGGGTCCATAGTGAAAGACACTTCCTGGCTGTTCCACCAATAATCGAAAGGTGGCCCGAGTATGGTATCCATAACAAGCTGTGCTGAAGTCTTAGCGGGCTCTAGAGAATTACCTATCGCAGACAAACGATTGAAGGACATTTTCTTTGCCCAATTCATCGTATCTTGTATCGTGACGGTGCTGATCATTCGAATTTCCTTTGTGCTTGGCTAGGTATTCTACAACCCTATCCATATAAGGCTCTAACCTACCAAGGGACAAATTACATCTGGCACATAAAATTCCACGATGTGTGCCTTCTTTGCCGTGTTCGTGGTCAGTATGCCAAGCGTCATTAAAACCGTTCCCCCAGGTTAAACCAGTTCGCCCACATATGGCACATGCGTTTCCCTGTTCTTCTGCGAAGAAAGCATCCCGTTCAGCGACGGACCATCCGTAAAGTTTCTGGCACTGCCACTCATTCTTACGACGACGGTTTTCATCCGGGTGATTGATACGCCATTGATTGGCAATATCTCGATTACATTGACGGCATGCCCTACCGTCCTTCTTACCATTCTTCAACTTTGGGTAGGTATTTTCTGGTGTTAACTCATGCCCATTTATACAATAGGTTTTCTTTGGCCACCGCACTTCGGGTGGCACTGGCGGATTGTGTCTTCGATAATGATTATTGCGGTTGACCCGCCGACATTCCTTGCACTGCACAACGCTTTTGTGCACATAGGAATTCTCGGGCGTATATTCATGACCATGCCTACAATATTTGTTCATGATCTAAATATAACCCAAAACAACCTACCACGTCAAGAAAAACCGTATTCGCCTTTTATTTATTCCTAATGCTTATAAGTCCTTTGTTTTGTTGTTAGTACGACCAGGGACCATACGGAGCCGCTGGACTTATGGGGTTGTAACTGTATCCGGTATCCATCACGTTGCTCTGTGGGACGAAGCCCCAATCATCTTCTTGGTTCGCACCGAAGCGGACCGCGTTCGTCAACGCCTGTATCCAGAGTTTGTACTCTTCTGGGAATCTCGCTCGCACCTTCGCATCCGGATTGCGCCGGAAGCACTGTGCGAAAAATCCCTGCTTGAAGAAACTGTAGAAGTCGTCGGGAACGGGGTCCAGCATTTGCTGGAGATTCGTGAAGAACGGAACCTTCGACTGGGCGACGGGCTGGATCAACCAGCAAGGCCCGGTCTGGGCGACTAGCGGGTTTACCCTGAGTCCCTGTCCCTTAGGATTGACTGCTATCCACTGCACCGAGCCGTCCATGACGAGCGTTGCCGCTTTCGTCGGATTCTGTACGGTTGGATACGTCGGATTCAAATTCGTGAGAAATGGATTCGTGTCACCGCACGTCAATACCTGATGCGGGATATCCATCGGAGCGAGGTTATTCACTGTCCAGAGGTTCCCGAAAGCGTCGTGGATGCACGTCGCAGGTGCGTACGGCTGCATTGCCGTAAGTCCGATTGGGTTGAAGTACTGTGCGCCTGGGCCTGGGTTGTTATTGCCGGTCGGATTGACCTTAGGCGATTGCCCCCACATGCCAGACTGCATCGTGTCGTTCTGCATCCAACAGATACGGGCATCATTGTTGTTCGCCAGATTGAAGGTGATAAGAAGATCACGCTTCACGATCACAGGGTACACCGGCTTCGGATACTGCGTGCAGGAGTAGTTCACTGCCGTGCAGCTTTCCAGCCAGCCGAGGAGGACTTGATTTGGAATGAAATAGTCCTGTTGCCAACTATTGAGGAAGAACGATTGAATTCCGCCAGCGTTCGGATCGTTACCCGTGGCAAAAGGCGAAAAAAGGCGATTCCACTTCCAGTTGAAGGGCTCGCCGTTCGGCCCGCCGCAGAGCATCGCCTGCATCGTGTCGTTGGCGATAGAGAGCGCCGGGGAGTCAGACGATCCGCCAACCGGGAGGGCTGGTGCCAAATCCGAAAACGTACGTGCGTCGTCAACTAAATCCTGTACTCTCATTGAACTATTTCCCATAACTCTCCTAAATACAAAAGGTGAGGCTTTGCCCTTTCGAGCCACTTCCCGAGCCTCAGCGGTGATGGGTGTTCCTTTCGGCAATACGGCACCCAGCCGCAATCGTGTTATCGACCAGTCGGTCGTGGTCTACGAGTCTTTTCAAGTTCATCGACTCGTGCAGCGAATCCGGCTGTCGTTTTGAGGTGCACTAGGTACTCGTCGGACGAATAAGTCTCTACGTCCGCAATGGTGAGAGAAGCGACTTGGTCGGCGGACAATGGACGCTTCCGCTGGTCCGACTCTGCTTGTCTCTGAAGGAGTTCCTGATGATATCTCTTGTCGTCTGCTTGGCTCATTATCCCCTACCTCAGATTGCTATTCTTCACAGCGATACGGTAGTCCGTCGTGGCATCAACCCACTGCTCAGACTTCTCGTCCCACTTGGTGAACTTGCAAACAACCGAAGCCGACGGACTGTTGTTCGTCTCGAACTGCATAGCCTTCAGATACTCCCGCTGGGCTTGCTCGAAACGCTCCGAAGAGAACACACCGTCCTTCACCGCAACGACCTTGCCTTTTGCGTTAAGGTAGAAATTATCCTTCACCGGGGGCAACCATGTCTTTGCGCAACGCAGACAACGAACCCACATATCGCCATTGATCATGATGTGCTTGATCACGGCGTACTGCGATCCGTTCCCGCCCGTGTGCAGCACGTGAAGATCACGGGCAGAGACAACCCCGCCCTTCTTATGCGTACAGGCTTTCTGCTTGGCGTCATCGGAAGCCCTCTCCTGTGCGAGTGACCTTGCTTGTGACTCACGATTCAACTTGCGCTGTTTGGTCTTGTTTTCCCTATCCCCGAGGCGTCCCCTCAGGTCTTCGAGGTTCAGTTCACGCTCTCTCGACTGTAGTTCAAGATCGGCCAACTGTGCCCGCTTGATCTTCAGTTCGATTAGAGCAATCTCTTCGGCAGCGTTCTTCGGTGCCTTAGTTTCGTCTACTCCTGGTCTTTCGTAGTCCATACTCCTCCTATTTCGCATTTCTAAAAACTTCGGAATCCATAGTCTGGCCGGAGCCCGTCTTTGGTTCTACACAAACCGTCTGTCTGTACAACTGGCCTTTGATCTCAATCAACTCCGACCCCACATACTCAGGATCAGGGATTTTCAGAACGACTAGATCTCCATCTGAAAGGCTATTTAGAATATCAGCTACGTCACATGGGTGAATGTCAATCACATCTAGCATACTCCTCCGATTATGATTACTGCCGATCCCGATTGCGGTAGCTCTGTAGGATCGTGTTATACCGTTCCGCACAAGGTAGCAATGCGGGACCGAAGACTTTGTGTGCTAGGTCTTCGGTCAAAATGCCTTTGAGGATCAACTGCAAAAGTACCGTTCGCCATCCTCGATACTTCTCAGCGACCGGAACGCCGTGCTCGTCGAAGCCCATCACCGTGTACTCTGGCATGGAGCCGTTCTGTACCCAGCAAGCCATCTCAGGCTTCTTGAGCCCGAAGTTGTCTGAATACAGGAGAACCAACTTATCTGCGTGCGGATGATCCCTGTAATAGACCTTCAGGTGACACTCCGTACGAAGTTTATTGATCAACTCCGCTGCGTTCATGATGCGACCGAACCGCATCTGAATGTCTTTGTACTCTTCCGGCGTGCACCACTGATATTCCTTGGCGACTTCGCTAGATAGTTCCTTCTGTTCAGCCAACGCCTCTTTGGTCTGGTTGCTGCTATCATCGTGCCGATGTGTGCTGTATTCGGCGACGGCGGCTTCCAGTTCGGGCGTCAATTCTTCTTGCAGGTTGTAGGTTTCCCAGGGTGCCCGAGAATCTAATCTCGTGCCCTGTGCTTTCTGAACTTGCTGTGGTGTTGCCTTTGGGACGTTCATACTCCTCCTAAGTTTCCGCTCGCTTGGCGAAGGCAAACTTGACCTTCGGAGGAGCACTCACGTATGTTCGAAATCCGTGTCCGCCACGGGGATCAGCCGGGGTAACTGCGAACGTCTCGTCTAGGTTGTACACCCCAGATTCGACTAGACCCTCGACGGGTAATCCACCTATCGAGATTCATGTTCGAATCAATCTGTACACTGTGCCACAAACTCGTTGTCGTTCTGAATCTGGATGTTCTTCAACCGACGAAGCTGCCCATTCATCCGCCGCAGTCTGCCAATTGTCTTTCGGTGTAACCTGATACTCGCTTCTAGCGTAAGTATGTGCTCTTGTAACTTCAGCACAACCGATTCGCTGTAGAATTCTGATTTGCTCTTGATCGTTCTGAATTCTTTCATACTCCTCCTCCAAGGAAAGTGGGCTGTCCTGCTTGGCATGCATTTGCAGCCCACTCAAAGTTGCCCATTACTCCGGGTCCAGAGCACAGCCAGAACCTGCTGGCGTAAACTGTTACGACGTGCCACCTGTGACAGTGACCAACAGCTCCGCACGGATCGAGTCGATATACGTCTCGTCCATTTCCTGCTGAGTATCAACCAAAGATTGACCCTCATCATTCAGAAACGTCGGATACTGAAAGTCAACTGCGACTTGACCTGCTGCAATTCCACGGACTGTCCAGGGATTGCTGTCAGTATCATCCACGGTGACCGGAGCCATCGTCGCATTGTTGTATTTCCCTGCGTTCGACGGACGGAACCATGCGGGCTTCGCATATGAATTTCCTGCGCCCGAAGGATTGGAGTTGCACGTGATGACGTTCGGTAGAGCTGCGGGAATCGCCGGTGAACCCGGTGTGCCCGGAACTGCGGGGACATAGGGAGTGACCGCCGATAGAACGGGGACCGTGATGACCTCTCGGGTCGCCATAGTGACCGCACCCGTGTTTGCGAGTGCACGACCGTTGAGAGTTCCGCCGCCAAGGGTGACACTGGTGTGAGCAAGGATGTTTCCAACCATGTCAGACCTCGTGTCGTTCCAGATAGTGGTCAAAGTGCTACCAACTACCCAGTACACGTTTCCAGCCTGTGCGCCGTTCGCCAGAATTACATTCGCCCCGGATTCCAGAGTGACCGTCGAAGCTGCGACGAACACAAAGATAGCCTGGGGGTTGCCCTGTGCATCGAGGGTAATGTTAGTAGGCATGTCCAGAGCCCCGCCGGTATACTTTCCGGCGTGATAGACGCCCGCTGAGCCGCCGCTCGTGTTGGTGGATAGGTTATCCGCTGCCACGACGTGCGAGCCGCCCGGAGAGACGTAAGTCGTTCCCCAGTACAGAATCGCAGCGACGAGATCCGTTTGTGCTTGACCAGTGAGTGCGTCAGGTCCTTCGATGACACCGGGAGCGGTGACCGTAGAAGGCGGGAAGTTTGTAACCGCCGACACTGCGGTCGGAGAAATTCCGACGTTTCCGCCACTCACTACAGAACCTGCGCCTGTAGCGCCTGTGACGGCAGAGTATGCAAGAACTGCATAATTCGGCAATGAAGTGCCAAGGTGAATGTCCTCGTAGGTGGCTGCGACTGCCGGGGAGCCCTGAGAAGGTAGAACCGCAGGAGTGCCGACGTTCGGCACGAGGTTGCCAGCGTCGTCATAGGGCAACGCCGTGACTTGCACGGAACTGCCAATCGGTACGGATACACTGTACTGAGACACGCCACGCTTACCGGCGACAGCGGGAACTGTTTGAACAACTCCAGCCCCGGTCAAACGGACGTTCGTCGCAACGCCAATTCCAGTAGTAGGATTTGGATCTGCCATCTTACACCCCCACCGTCACAACGATCTGGCAATAAATCATCATGTCAGGATCGCCGGTCTGGGAAGAATCCCCTAGCGTGTTGCTGAACACGGGATACTGGACTTCGATGATTGCCTGTCCTTTAGCGATAGCGGTGATGACACCCGACTGGCTAACCGACGCAACATTGTCGTTATACGTCTCAGGACCAGCGTTTCCGCGACTCGGACGATACCAAGCAGGCGAACCCGCTGCGGGGTCGTTGTAAGACTTGTAAACCGGAACCTGTGACTGGGCGACGGTGGCATCAGCCACGTCCTTAATCACGGCGGTCAAGCTGCAAGAACTGTACAAACCGTTCGCACTCGAAAGGGAGAGCGAGAGGGCGTACTGTGCGACAGGGTGATAAGAACTCGGGATTGCCCCGTGCCCCTGTCCATTCGTGTTGTTGTCACTGCAATCAGTGACGTTCGTTCCTAGGACCTGGACGTACGCTGCGACTCCAAGGCCAGTAGTTTGGTTAGCCATAGTGCTTTATTCCTTTTCTGAAAGAGCAACCGTTGACTCTTGTCAATATTTCAGGTGAAGCGTGGTCACAGGCTCAACGGCGGGCCTGCTTTAGAAACTGGGCAGTTCTGCTTGGCATGCATATGCTGCCCCATTTCGATTAGCTGATTGCCGACGCTGCGTCGATCTGACGCATACGGATCGTGGTGTCGGGTCCGAGCGAAGTCGTGAAGTGCACACGATAGCTCGTCCATCCCGGGATCAAACCTTCGGGATCGGCAACAGTCGGCTCTGCGTTCTGCACGATGTTGCACTCGATGTTGCGCCATTCACCGTCGCCAAAACCCACGTCGCCCTTCGCTCCGAGGTTGATGGAGAAGATACCATCACGCCCGAAGATGTAGGTGCGCAGTGCGGTCAGCCCAGTGATACCGCTGTAGTTTGCGGTCTGGGTGACGAGGTTCGTCTGGAAGAACTGAACGCCAGTGGTCGGCAGTTCAATCGTCTCGGTCAGATCGACCGAAACTAGGCTCTCCATCTTCATCTGGCCCACCGGGGTGTGCTTCAGGATGTCGATGGGGGAGTCATTGCTGTTGTCAGCAATCACGTCGCCCAGAGCGAACGGGTGAATCACGCCTGCGAACATCTTGGAACCCTCGTCGAACGGTCGAACGCTGCGTCCGGCCAGCGACTGAACGCTGTTACGGATTTGGCTGAGCGACAGAGCGGTGAAGCTCGAAGTGCTCGAAGCGGCCAGTTCAGTCAGAACACTGGCGTCGATGCTGGACGCACCGTCAGCGGTTGCACGCACAAGTGCGGACAACGATTCGCCGAGGCGATAGCTCATCTCTCTCGCCACGTTTTCCACCGTATTATCGATGGCGGTAGCCAGACTTAGCGAACTAAAGTTGGCGTAATCGGCATATTCTCCGATGGTCGCCGTGGTCGTAAGAACACTGACGCTCAACGAAGAACCGACCGTACCTTCCGTGGTCTGGTTGACGTTCGCAGCCATCGGAACGTACATAAACATTTCATATTGATTTCCCGAATTGACTGGGAGATCCAGTCGTTCCGAGCACGCCACGAACGGCGTTTGGGCCTTCAGATTCTCCCTGAATTTTTTATCATAAAACTTCACGGTGCTCTGAGGCAGGTTGGCCTGCTGGTTACCAGCGGGTGAGATTGGATTTGTTTAGACCGCCAGCGTCCCCGCTGGGGTACTCTCACTGTCGCCAGTGAGCACGGACTCTATCATCGTATCGTCTGATACGTCTTGCGTAATAGTCTCTACGGGTTTTCCACGTTGATTCAAAGCGAGTATTTTCTCATACAGTTCTTGTCGTTTTTCAGGACAACGAACATTATACCCTAACCTAATAAATTCAAGAGCAAGAATCGCTTGCTCTTTCTTAATAATGAGGTAGGGTAGGATGGCAAGCAAAAATGGTTCTTTATCTTTCGCCGCATGGTGCCATACAAATGACGGCTTCCACGTAGGGTTCTTTTTCAAAGAACTTTCGTCCGTGTAGTATTCCCCGCCAAAGCGACTTTGTAGCCACTTCATGAGACGTTCATCTGTATTTTTTATGCTTACCTTGACGTGAAATCCGATATGGTGGTACACCTTATTGTTTCGGTTCTTTACCACACTATCGTATTCACTTCTGCAAACTGTGATGGTTCCTTCCCCATCTACTAAGCCCGCAGCGTATCCGTACATCGCTTTATCTGACATCTTTAGCCCCCTTTCAGGTATTACTATTTGGCTGTGGAATCTTCCCTCGGTATTGTCTACCATTAGTATAGCAGATGTTCACCGATATAGCAAGATTTTAATGACTCTCTGGCCTTTCGGCCCAAGACATTGGTCTTTTTCCTTTTTATCGTTGAGATGAGGGGCGGGGTCTTGCTGCTTGTTTTGCCGCTTCCAATTCGTTGACCCGCTTTGTAAACGCCGGGTTGGACAAATTCCTCTTGTATTCGTCAGAGGGCATCTGTTCGATATCTGAATAAGTCAGTTTTTCAATCACGCTTGTCGGAGCCACATCGTTACCCATACTGGATGCGATACGGTTGTTCAAGCCTGACGGAGTCTGACTAACACGCTTTTCCGTCGGTAAGACGGACGATTGCGGTACTGGAACTTCGTTAATCCGAACTGATTCCACTACGGGCTCCTGCGATTTGGGAGCCTCAACCACTGGAATCTGTACGAGTACAGACTCGGGTGCCTCACGCACGATAGGTGATGAAAGGAGCAATCCGGCTTCTTCCATCTGTACTTGGGCGAATTCAAAATTCTTGACTGTAGGTTTTAGCCCGTTCTTAACCATATAGTCGCAGACCGTTGCGATGTTCTCCTCACACCGATAGAACTCGGGATGGCGAGCCACCCACTCTTCTGCATTCTGTCGTGTGACGAGTTGTTCTGTTTGCAATTCATTCCGGCTCAGGTTCTCTCGAAGCACCGCAGGCTTGACGCCGATTGCGGATTCAAAGAGTTTATCTCTGGCGGATTCGAACTTCTCAGGATCATTCAAGTCCTGGGAGATCGTGAACCTGTCTTCAGGGGATAGCGGCTTCTCTACGTACTGAGTAAGCGGCTTGCTCCGCTCGACTTCGGGTGCGATATCGTCGTTCTTACTTCGCCCGAGTCGGTTATCACGGGAGACGCTCCGCAGTTTGCGGATCAACTCCACGTTTTGATTCTGCAACTTCTCGACCAGTTCGTCCTGAGTGG
>ODAK010003774.1_pt1 | contig 15656 bp, 13 predicted proteins | sample 1539591 | NCBI WGS metagenome assembly ODAK01 (sample SAMEA3539303, study PRJEB22396) | soil metagenome | biome: tundra; feature: field; material: soil | place: USA | collected 2010-05 | depth 0.15 m | reverse complement strand
TCGCTCCTCCTGCTTGTATCAGCCTCCAACCACAAACTCAAAATTAAATGTGCGAAAAATAGCCTACGTTATCGATTAGGGAGAAACGTCTGAGGGCCGCCTTCGTCTTGGCATTGCGGCATTCTTGTAGACTCTTATTGCTATGACTGAACCTTCCGAAAACATCGTCAAAACATCCGATCCGGACTGGCTTAAAGCGCTTGCCGGCGTCTATCAGGCTCGGAAAGAGAGTTTGCTGATCGATGATGCGGGATTAGGCGCCGATCCCGCACAACAAACGCTGTTACAGATGGCAAAGCATTCAGGCCTTGCCAAGCGGGAGATCGGAGGACTTTGCGTCGCTCTGGGAATGAGCGGCACCGGTCTAACCATGATCGTACTTGCATTCCTCGATCCTGAGCCGACAAGCAAGCTTGGACTTCTGGTTGGGGGCGGCGCTGTTTGTTTCCTTGGCGGAGGCTTTTCGGCCATTCGAATCCTGACCAATCACAAGCCGCCCAATATCAGGGTCACAGGACGCGGTATAGAAATCTCCTGGACTTAATGCTCGTTGTACTTGCGCGCTGAAACAAAAGCAGAGATTATTCGCGCCGCAGTAATAGTCCTGATTCCTCGGGTCTTCGCGGAATACGGGTCCCGCAATACCTAGTTTCGGTTTGAAAATGGACCGGAAGCTAGTCCAGTTTTGCTTGGGAGTCAGTAACACTTAATTGTTACTAAAGGTGACTTCTGTCACATTGCGTAACCTGCTGCCAATGTTACTATTGGTTTCAATCAATCAAGAAGAACCTACACCGAAAGGCTCTTTTCGCTAGATCGCAGCGCACCTCATTCGAAGGTGAGGTCGGGATGCACCGGGATCTGGAAAGCAGAGTCCATAGCAACAGAACGTATATAGCGGTTTAGAAAGATATTCTTTATAGGACTTTAAGGCCCGTTAAAGTAAGGCGTCGTGCGAGCGCTTCGCACTTGGACAAGTATCTGGTCTGCCGGCCTCGGACTTCGCTCACCGGCAGGACGGGGATTTGAAACCTATCTAGAACCTTTCTCACCCACGGCCTTTGCTGCAAAGCAGAGGCCGTGGCATAGATTCCCTCGGTGCCATTCCAAAACAGAACCTATTCAATTCCTTACAGAAATCAACCATTTTCATATAGATCGTTTGGCAAGGCCTGCCTCACCGCAAGCCACATTGCCGGAACCGACGTGTGCCCCGCTATTGGCTTACCGGAGTCGTGTTGATACTCTTTGGCGGGGTTGCATTCATGGCTGTCGGCTGCGTAGGCGTGATCTGATCCATCGGCAGTTCCAGCGAGAAGATGGACGCATCCCCTTGATCTGCGTGAACCCAGATGCCATGGAAGGCCTGATGCAAATCAGGATGAAGTGCCAGCAGCGCCGTCATTACGTCCATTACCTGCTTCCGTGCCGAAGGAGGATCGCGCAACTGTGCTGCCTGGGCGGCATTCGGAAGGTAATGAACATCCACGTCGAGAGCACCGAGTTCGGAGGTGATATCAACCGTAGTCACCTGGTAGGTGGAACCGTGCGCATCGAGCGTCAGCTGCTTTGTCCCTCCCCCAGGCAGGTTGTCCGGCTTCACCTTGTCTTGCTCGGTGTGCAGCTTATCAAGGTTAGAACTCGACAAGAACTCTACTGGATTGAGAAGGTTGGCCGCCGTCCGATAGTAAAACCAGGCAGACCAGTTCGCGTTGCTTTGCGCGTATTTTCGCGCCGATGACCAGTACCACAGGCCATCGTGCCCGGCCTGTAGCATCGGCTTGCTGAAGAAGCCTGCGAGCATCCAGCGATTATCGGCGCCCTTGGACAAGATGAGCGAAATCTGCTGAGGCTGAGGCACTCCTGTGGCGTGAAGAATAGCGAGCGCGTAGGTACCGGGCGGTAGATCGGTAAAGTTCAACACCACTACAGGTGTCCCACAGTAGAAGTCTGTACGAGGACTACCTGCTGCTTCGGTAGCCGCGTCTAAGGAGTACAGGCTGTACACCGTGATGGTGGCCTTCTGAACAAGAGACTTCAGCCCATCCACCGATGAGGCGATGCCGGCGAAGTCCGCCGCCACTTGCGGGATCGTATTCGTCTTGAGACCCTGAACGTCGCCCATTTGTACTTGGGTCGCCATAGCTCGGGCTGCATTTGAGAGCGCATCGCGCTCCGCCTGCGTCATTTGTGATTGAGTCTTGCACGAGGCTGCCTGTGCGTAAGGAACGACAGTCAGGGCGGCGCAAAGCAACAAAAGCAGCAAGGCAAATTGGTTAATTGGGCATCTCAGTTGCATCGTTTCAAGCCTTCCATCGGAACCAGGTTTGAACGCGGCGCCGAAATAGCAGTTGCTCAGTGTAGACGAATCGAGCCTAACACTATAATACAAGCAGGCTCGTAATTGCATCGGCATGCCACGAGGTCGATTTTTTGATGACTTACAACACGGGAAAAGACATTTCGGAACGGCTGAACGCGATGATCTCGTATTGCATCGCTCCCCTTCTCTTGGTTTGCTGCACCTCATTCGCGCAGACAGCACCAACCGCTGAACCGACCCATGCGGCAGGTCAAGCTTCTACAGTTTCGACTCATGCGACCTCTCAGAATCCAGCCGCCGCACCCAACCCGCAGTCCGGCGCCCCCGATCAAAGAAAACCGTCGCAGCCTTCGTCATTCAACGCAACTATCCATCCCGCGACAGTTAGCCTCCGAGATGGAAAGCTCACAGTGGAAGCCAATAACTCCGACCTTTCTCAAATCTTGCAGAACCTGGCGACGATCAGCGGCATGACCATTGACGGCCTCCACAAAGGTCCGCGCGTATTCGGCGTCTATGGCCCCGGAAACTCGCGCGAAGTTCTTTCGGCTCTTCTGGTCGGCTCCGGCTACAACTTCGTCATGGTTGGCGGTGCCGAAGACGGAGCTCCGCGGGAACTGCTGCTTACATCGCAAAAGAGCGCCGCCGGTACTGCAGTGGCTTCGAGCCCATCCGGATCCTCGGAAACTGAATCCGATGATGCTGAAGGACCGGAGCAGCCAGAGCAACCCGAGGAAAACATCGCGCCGCCCGAGGTCCCGGACCCCAATGCAAACCCGCAGAACCCGGATCAGGCTCCCGATCCGGAAGGGGACCAGATGCAGAAGTCGCTGCAGCAGTTGCGCCAGGGACAGCCGATTACTCCGCCGCAGTAGCTCGCAAAGCTAAGGTTCCGTCCTTCTTTCTACCGGCGTCGATTGAAAGTTCCCGTTCAGCGTGCATCAGAACATCCCGCTTTACTGCTTCAACAGGATTCGGCGAGATGATAGTCATGCCCCCGATTAACTTGTTGAGCGTCAAATAAGCCTGGCGGTTGAATTGAAGAAAGTCCAGAGGGTACTCTGGCTTGCGCGCCCGCGCCGCCACGGGATCAGCGTCGAGCAAATAGCTGATGTCCGGCCGCGGAACAAACGACATAATGAAGCGGACGTAGAGTCGGATTACTGGATTGCTAAGCTCCAGGTTCGCGAGCTCGTCGTAGGTATATCGATCGAAGATGGCGAGGTCCGCGTCGGACCGTAGAGTCTTCTTTACCACGTTACGCGTAGAGACAGCGTCGACGAAATAGAGGAACAACCGCACACATGTCATGTACCAGGAACGAACATTCTTGTCCTGGCGGTTGACCGGTGCCTCTGGACTTCCAACTCCCTTTTCACCCTTGAAAACTTTGTGGCCGGTCGTCTCGCGAATATTCTTCAACCTGGCGATATCATCCCAGAACCGGATATAAACAACGCGCATGCCAGACTCCTCTGCGCGAGCGCGAAGGGACTCGATCTGCGTACTTTTCCCGGCACCATCGATACCAGAGAAGCTCACGAATTTTGTAGGACGGCTTTGAGATTCAGGCATCACGAGGCTCCAAAATTTCTACAGAATGTCATTGAGACTGAGTTCACTACGGCTTGCTGGGGCTCGCTTTTGACAAGCCCGCCACTGTTCCGATCGCAACGGCCGCTCCAACGACAACGCCGACGCTGATCAGAATCCGACGTGTCCTCCGTTGCTTCGCCGGTGCGATCACAGCACCGGCCGGTCTTGAAGCGGCAACACCAGAGGGCTTTTCGTACGGTGCTGCGGCCGTGCCCACTGGTTTCTGAGCGCCATTTTGTTGTGGATCCGGAGCAGACTGCGGAGTTGCCGCCTGTCCAGTCTGGTTTGCTGTTTGCTCGCCCGCGGGAGCAGGACTGTCAGGGTAATTTTCTGATTCAGCGCTCCTGGCAGTCCCCTTGTCGGCTTGATCTGATGACATCTGAGATTCATCCGCAGCCGAGGATGCTTTCTGGGATTGCAGACCGTTTCCCAGTTGCTGCGGCTGATTCGCGGCAGCGTTCGCCAACGGTGCTGCAAGGATCATCACGAGGCAACCGGCAGTCGGTCTCCTCCACCAAAAATCAAAAAACTTCACTCTGTCTCCTTGCTTCGATTCGCCCGCTGTACGAGACGTTGTCACTGAGATTACGCTGCACTTTCAGCGGCCTGATGCGAGCCGGCATATGCGTGCGAGATCGAACTTGCCCGAAGACGGCGGAAACTCCCAGCCGCCTCGGCAACAGTGTCAAACGTCTCGAAAAGCCTGTGAACCCCTACACGTTCAAGGACCGCTTCTGCCGCAGGCGGAACAGCTGCAAGCTTAGCATCGCCGTTACGCTTCATGGCTTCTTCTAGGCAGCACAAGAGAAGGTGAATCGCAGCGGAGTCCATTTTCCGCACCTTGGAGCAGTCGAGCACGATACAAGGCCGGTCACCATCCAGGCAACTTTTCAGGTCGTTCAAGAACAGTCGCATCTCCTTCGATGTCACTGTTTCCGGCAATTGCTTTACAGCAGCGGTACGCACGCGATCTGTCATATCCACGTCCTATCTTAGATTTTGCTACGTCGATCTGGTTTCGCCCGGGGGAATGTGTTGAATTCTACAATCAGCTTCTGTTCACCCGTTTACATCAACCCGCACTCTGCAATAGGCGCGCCAACTCCGCTTCAGGATTCTGCAAGACGTGTGTGAGCACATTCTTGCCGTACCGAAATAGAGTTACAAGGTTCGTGTTATACCAACAGCACTCGGCCATGCGCGGCGAAAGCCCGCACAAGAACCGGCACTTATCCAGCCTGACTGGTGTCGCGAGCATCGAGGATACCAGCCGGTGGTTTCCATCAAGGACGGTGAGCGGCTCATTTTCGTTCAGGCCAATAAGAATCACCGAGCCAACGCCCTCCTCTTCAGAAGTAATTCGATCACGAATCGAATCGACCTTGGCCAGGAAAGAAGCATCCACGAGGTGCCTGCGCGAACGAAGACTTTCAACAACTTCCGGAACCGAGAAATTGCCGCGCGCAAGTTTTCTCCACTGAGCTCGAGGAAAAACTCTGACATGCGCGATCTCCGCCTCGTTGACTTCAACTTCATACCACTCAGTTCCTACAGGAAGTTCTTTCCACAAGGAAAGCTGTCTCAAGTTGAAGAGGGCGCGGCGTTTCGCGTTCTCCTGTTCGCTTTCGAAATTCGGGTGAATCACGATTTCCCGCAGACTCTCCTGGTACTCACGAAATGCGGGATAATAAAAATCGCTCTTCAGGAATTCCGCGATAACTTCGTCTTCCGACACGCGGCGAATCAAGCGGACCGGTCGGATTAATCCCTCTGCAAGTAGTTGTTTCGGATTGCTGAGAGAATCCGCAAGGAAAGGCATCGCTACTAAAACGAGCAATACCATCATCAAGATAAGCTGCACCAGGATGACCTGACGCAAGGACGAGTGGAAGATGCAGAGTGCACCGATCAGTACGCCGCTGAAGGCCAACTGAACGTAACTCGTGTTGGCAATCTTGTACGACATTTCGAAAGTGATGATCACGACGCTGAGTGAATAAATCACTGTCGTGATGGCATACAAAGCAAGGAGGTAAGGAAGATCATACTTCCCTGCTATTTCGAAGCCAGCGCCGAAGAATCGGGTCCAGACTCCAGAGGGCGCAATTGCCAAACCCAGCGCCAGAACTGAACCTGTTCCGAGAACCAAAAGCAGTGACGTCGCGATGACCTTGAAGTCTTTTCTTTCTTCTTCTCCGGTGCCGGCTACCAGCGGGAACATGCTGTTTACGACGGCCGACGAGAACGCGAAAATCACACGGCCTACCATCGCAACGGCGGCATACAGACCTGCTTCTCGCGCGGCGAAAAAGTGCTTTACGAGGACGATGTCGCAATTGTTAATGAGCACCTGGCCCGAGAAAAATACCAGTGCCTGCACGGTCTCACGTACCGCGTAGGAAAACGCAAGAGGATTGGGGACACGCGGGCCGAGTTTCGGCTGAACCGCGAAGTAAGCGACCGCCACCGCGAGCGCATTGGCAGCAATTACACCTTGTGCGCCGTAACCCAATTCAATCAAGAGGAAAGATCCGCAGAGACGAACGGCCCCTTCTAGAACCAAGTTGGTCGCAAGGCGGCGGAACCCGAGCGTGCCCTGGATGTACCCGCGCCGTGTGCCCAAGGGAACATAGAAAGCTGCTCCAATTGCGAGTAGCGCAACGAGCACTGAATCGGGCAGATTCAGGTATTGGGCAATCGCCCTCTGAAATACGAATAGAAGGAGCGAAACAAAGATGCCGCACGCCCACGCCCCACGATGGAACGAGCGGTATACCGCTGCCTTTCTGGCGAGGACGCTCTGTTGAGCTACAACTTTGGCTGAGATGATCTGGAATGAAAGCGTGACCGCGGATACCAAGGTAAGGATGGTGTAGACGACCGTCGCGTGTCCAAAGCCCTTGGGCCCGAGAAAGCGCGCTACCATAATGTTGTAGGTAAGGTTGATGGCAGTGGTCAGGCCGGAACCAGAAAGCAACACCACGCTTCCGGAAACGATCCGCGATTGTAGAGTCTTCGTTTTGGTTAGGACATTCACGATGTTTTAGGAACTCCAGATCACACGCAGGACCGATTGCTATCTGCCCCAGGAGAAGTTTTGGCTTTATTTGCGGCGTCCATTATTAAGATGCGAAAATTAACACTCCTGCTGCTCATTCCATTAAAAACCATAGTAATTTCCTAAACGCGCGACAACCGTATACAAAGCAGTAGCTTCTAATTTACTAGCCAATGTCCAACCGTTTACGCGCTTTCCTTCCTTTGATCCTATTATTTTCTCACGGGTGCTTCCATAAGACCCCAGCCCCTTTGGCCCATTTAACCCATAGGGCTACCGGCCAATCTCCTGAAGTTCTCGCTCTCTATGAAGCTTGGTTCGGACATCCTAAGCACATTTCCGTTGGTTACTCCACGCAAGATCCCGCAGTCCTGAAGAAACAAATACATCAAGCGCAGGCAATCGGCATTTCTGCGTTTGTCGTGGATTGGTACGGAGACCGGGAGCCCTTTATTGATCGCAGCTATGCACTCATGCAGAAAGCAGCTGCGGAAAATAAATTTCACGTAGCGATGATGTACGACGAAACAGATCAAGAAGACGGCGCGACTGACGAGGCGATCGCGGATTTCAAGATGTTCCACGATACTTATCTCGCGTCGTCCGCTGCGGACCACGAAGCCTACCTCACTTACGAAGGTCGACCCGTAATCTTCATCTTCCCCAAAGGCAGGCACACCGACTGGAACAAGGTGCGTGCCGCAGTGAGCAGTTGGAGTTCGCCCCCGTGGCTCATCCAAGAGAATCTACCAGGCGCCGACGTTAATGCGATTGACGGCTACTATGCCTGGGTGTCACCCGGAGATAAAGGCTGGGCGGCGGACGGTAGCAACTGGGGTGAACAATACCTCACAAATTTTTACCAGACGATGCGGCAGAAACATGCTGACAAGATTATCGTCGCGGGTGCGTGGGCGAACTTCGATGACAGCAAAGCGTCCTGGAGTTTAAACCGTCATATTTCTGCGCGTTGCGGACAAACGTTTACAGATACCTTCAATTTATGGCACAAGTTCTTTGCCGCCGACGAGCCTATACCGTTCGTCATGATTGAGACTTGGAACGACCACGAAGAAGGTACTGCGATCGAGGATGGTATTCAAACCTGCAGTAACGGTATACAGCCTCTTCATCTGCCGCCGTCCGTTGCGTCGCCTTCCCCCGCTGTACAGAACAAGCCATAAATATCCGTACGAGGGGGGATTCAACCTGGTCGCCTTGCGCCTCACGTCGATCTGCGAGTCTGCCTCATTCTGCCTCATAAAGATAGGCCCTGCTACTCGAGCAGGGCTTTGTGCATTAGCGCCCTCAAACCGAGGCAATCGACTGGGCCGCCGCGAACCGTCATCGGTCTGATTTCTCAACGTCTACTATTGATCGTGAGAACCGGCTCGACAGACTGACACATACGTCGCGGTTTGATCTGCTACAAACGATCACGCTAGATGCGCAAAGGCCCGATTGCACCTGCGATCTTCAATCGTGTTTGACCCAACCCCGCACGCAGAAGTGCCTAGAGTCCAATAGCATGGCGATCGCACAACAGTTTGACTAACTGCTATCGGTGGCCGCGCAGCTCGCCGCACTAACTGGTAGCATCAGCGCGCCCGCACCTCCAGCATAAAAATGGAAACCCCGCCGATGAAGGCGGGGTTTAATCGTTCAAGACTGCTAGAGTACGTGGGCAGCGGGCGAAGCGTGTTTACGCCTACGCGGCCTCTGTGACTTCCTCGTCCTGGTAGCTGCCACCCTGCATAGCCATCATGCCGACCTGAGTAGCGGACTTGGTTGCCGAGGAGTGGACCTGACTGATAATCGAGAGCGGACGGCTTCGAACCTCATCATAGACGCGTCCGACATATTCGCCCAGCACGCCCAGTGAGAGAAGCAGGAGACCGCCAACAAAAAACACTGCAGCCGCAACACCACATGCTGCGGTCGCCACAGAGCCCCTGGCGAAAATCATCGAGAAAGCCAAAAGCATCGCTACGCATGTAGAGAAAGAACAGAGCGCAAAACTGAGACGCAAGGGTTTGTAGCTGAAGCTCGTGATCGCATCCATCGCGTACTTGATGCGGCTCAGGAACGAGAGCTTGCCGTCACCGGCTAAGCGATCCTGACGGTCGTAATAGACGACCGCATTGCGGTAGCCAACCCACGCACGGAGTCCGGGAAGATAGCGGTTACGCTCTCCTAAAGCATTAACCGAGTCAACCGCCTTCCGGTCCATAAGACCGAAGATTCCAGCGTTCAGCGGAATTGGATAGTCAGAGAGAGTTCCCAATACGCGGTAGAACAGTGGGAAGAGCTTGGCGAGAACCTTGCGCCGTTCCTGCCGGCTCCGCCTCACTGCGACCACAACTTCGGCGCCTTCGCGCCACGCGTCGATCAGTTGTGGAACAACTTCCGGTGGATCCTGAAAGTCTCCGTCCATGAGAACGACAGCGCTACCCTGCGCGGTCTGAAGGCCCGCTGTGATTGCCCCCATGTGGCCCCAGTTTCGAGAGAGCTCAACTACCACAACATGTGGATCGTTGGCCTGCAGTTCTTTCAGCAGTTCGAGGGAAGAGTCCTTAGACCCGTCGTTGACGTAAACAACTTCCCAGTCCGTGCCTGCGCTCTCCATAGAATTCGCCAGGGCTTCATGGAACCGTTGAACCAGTTCCTCTTCGTTGTAAATGGGGACGACCACTGAGATCATAGTTTGGCTCCTCAATTTCCGCGTATTTTCGAGTCTCTTACTCTTTGCCGTGCCCGTTGCTACTTCTTACAGTCCGCTGCCTCATTCGGGCTCTGCCTGAAGAACGCGCACTCTCCATCGCACCTCTGCAGGGGTCATAACCACTGTGTAGCGAGCGTTGACTCGCTTCGTAGCTTGAACCTTGCCATGGTCGAGCACTTGCACGTCGTACTCAACCTTGTCTTGCAACTCAACGGAGAGACCTTCAGGCGAGTAGAACACTATCTGAATATCGTGCGAACGGTCCTGATAGTGAGTACTCATACCTAGTGCGACTTGTTGCTGAATCGTTTCGGAGAGTTTGTCTTTGACAGTCCCTACAAAACTTGCGCCAAGTACATCCGCACGATTTTGTCCAAGAGCAACATTCAAATTCTGCCAAGCTTGCAAATAATCACGAACCACTGCTTTCGCGGTCTGATCTTCCAGAACCCGCGGACCCTGTAGATTCGGCGGCTCAACTTGCACAGCGGCTTGCGCGTCCCCATATTGTGGGGCGACGACAGCGACTGCACACAGGACCAGAAGAGACTTCAACATGGTCACTTACCCCACCGAATCTGATTGCCCAATACAACGCCGCTAGCCACCGAAATCATCGCACCGCCATGAGCCGGCAACTGAACTTCCGCGATCCCGCGCTTGAGCGGAACATCTACCGTCGACTGCTCGCCGCCATAAGTCTCGGTGAAGGTTACAATCGTTCCGTCCGGGACCGCATTACCGCTACAGTCGCGCACAGGATCCGTCGCCACCTTAACCTTGTTTCCCGACGGCTGAGCACTCATCCTCAAGGCACACGGATCGCCGGGAACCTGCACTATCACTCGTGTGCTGGATAGATCGCCTACCCGAGCCACAAACTTCTCCATCCCTTGACGGGGCGTGGAATCCATCTGTGTCCAAGCAGCGCCTTCTTTGGTCATTGCTGTCCGTTTCTGCACAGCATCTGAAGGGCCCGAAAGCTCAAATGAAACCGACGAAGGCACAGTGATTAAATTGCGGTAGGCGTCAAAAACGTACGCTGCCCCGGTAATGCCACCGCGCAAACCGACCTGTAGTCGGGAAGGTTTCGCGAAAAAACTCAGGTCTGCCGGTTTCCCGGCAGGCACAACATCGAACGATCCATCCTGCTGAGAGGAGTCTCCCGCGAGAATGGCCAGGTAGTGGCCGGCATTATAAAGCGATCCGGCGGGAAAGATCGTCGTCTCTCCCAATTGCACATCACGTTTTAATACCTGAGTCGGGCCTACGATGTAAAGAGTAGATTTTCCGTTCCCAGTGCTGGCGATCGAAAAAGCGCTACCGGCTTCCACCGTTTTGGGCATGGTCAAGCTGCCGCCCTGCGCTATTCCCGGTTGGATCGACGCCACCGCCAATCCGCCGATCAGGAGTGTCCGAGGGAATCTCATCGGATACCTCCTGAGCTAAACGTTGCAATCACCGTGCGCTCGGTGCTGATTTTTCTTGCCAGATCCTCCGGAATGTGCACCGAGAAGGGCGCCGGAGTCTGCGGCAGCAGAGCGCGATCAACATAAGAGTCGGAAACCCACACCAACTGACCGGTCTTGTCGTAGAAGGTTACGAGCACATGCGCCACATTGACGACCTGTCCGCTCTGATTGACCAGCTGCCCTGTTACCGAAGCATCCGGCGCCGGATTAAGCTTCTCGTCCTGAATCAAGACAACGGGATCCGCTGAAGCCTGAACGAGAGTCGAAAAGGGCGTCATGTGAATGCTTCCTACCGCTGACAGTGATTTCACGTTCGGAAAGCTGATGAAGAACGGTGTGACCTGCTTCGGAAGAAGGAGGTGCGAAATCTTGTCGAATGCACCCTCGGTTGCGATCGGTGTTTTGTCTTTTGACTCCAAAGTAGCGGAAACCGATACGTAAGCCGGCACCACATCCTCGTTGAGCAGTTCGCCCAGGATCACGACGCCGCCATCAGCTCGTTCCACCGGGTGCATGTCTACGATTTTCACGTGGGGCGCCTCGACGTCTTGCACCCCCCAATCATCCCCCGCACCTGGATAGATGACATCCCAGCGGAGATAGTTGACTGCGATTACCTGCGGCGGAACTATAGGCTCCTTCACAAGGGGCCACTCCACCTGCCAGCGATCGCCGGTCTTCACCACGTGCAGCGTCCGCGCAGTCGTCGATGTACCCACGACCGTAGACCAATACAGCTTGAGCTCAACTTCGGCATCGCTACCGGTAGCGTGGTGTGGCCGGACATCAAAATGGTCAAGAGTCGAATAGGTCCGCAAGCTTGAGTAGGAACCCTTCAGATCCCGAACGAACTCCGGTTCCGTAAACTGCGCCTTATTGGCGAAATTTGCATAAGCTTTGCCCAGTGCCTGTTCGCGAATATCTTCGCCCAGGTTGCGGACTGCTTCCTCGGGTGTTGATGACGAGCGAATCAGACCCTGCTTGCCGGCATAAGCCTCAGCGGCCGGAACAGGCCAGATGGTTCCAATTGCAATCAGCGCGATCGTTGCGGCGCCAAGACATGCGGCGAGTAGTCCTCCCTTATTCACGAGACCAACCTCCCCTGCACGAGATGCGCGTCGTCAGCTTCCAATGTTTCGTCAGTGTCGATCCCGACCCGCCTTTTATTGGGAATCAGAACCACAAGTATTGCGAGAAGGCTGCTGCCGAAGGGCAAAATGCCCCACATCAACCCCTGCCAGTGCGGCGGTATCTGCGGCGCGTTCACCGGGGCTGCCGGTGGCACTCCGTCCTTGCTCCAGATCGTGATAGTCCCGTCTTCGAGGCTGTCCACGGGGCGCCAGCCACCAAATGTCAGGAGCGCGTCGTAGTAGTGATCGCGGACAAACACCCACTTAAGCCCGTAGCGATCCGCATGAATCAGCATCGCCCGAAGCGCTTCCAATCCTGCGGAACCAAAGTACTTGGAGCTCGTCAGAGCGCCCGCCCCATGTTGCGTGAGTTCTGGCAGCATTCGCCCCGAATTCCATTCGCCGTCCACGCTGCTGGCGTCTGTCATAGCCGCGAGTCGGGAAATCTGATTGCCGAATCCCAGGGTGACGTAACGGTAATTGAAGTGGCCATCGCGGTTTAGCCAGGCAGCAACAGAATCTACCTTGAAGTCTTCTGCGCCTTCTCCCGCACGGTAGCTGACCCAGAACACTGCCACCGCGCAGGTAATCGCCGCCAGGAGCGTAAGTGCGATCACCGCACGTAAGCGGAAGCGATCGACCAAATCCGCGGCCAAAGCTCCAACAATCGGCAGGGCCAGTAGGGTGGCCCAATAGGCGAAGCGCTCCATAGTAAGCACGTCGAAGGCGCGGCCTAGGACAATGTGACCGACGGGGGTCGTACCACCCAGTCCTACCAAAAAGGCTACCCAGAATCCGAGGAGCAGGGGCCTCAGGCGAGGAACCATCGAGCCGCGAATAAAGACGAACGGGAGAGCGAGGGCCAAGGCGCCCCACGGCACGATGAAGTAGTTCAGGCCCCAGAACGGGCTCAGAATGTAATTCGCACGGCTAGGGTGAGGAATTGGAGCCTGGGTAACAGGATAATGAATCAGAGCAATCCAAAAGGGTAGAAGTACCAATGCGATTGCTGCGCCTGCGACCACAACCATTGCTAGCGTGCGAGTCACAAATGCCGGCGTCGAAACCCTTTCACCGTCCTCGCGATCGAGGAAAACCAGGGCCAGGATCGGCAGTGCGAAGAAGAACGATCCGAACAACAGCGTGGCGTGGTGAGCTGCTGCTGCAGCCGCGAAGAGCACGGTAGCCTTGAGGAAGGACCGCAACTTGCCATGCCTCAGCCAGTCGTAGAGAAAAGGGAGCGCATTGAGGTAAATCGGGGCGGCGGAAGTGGTTCCCAATTGCCCGGCGGAATAAACCAAAAAGCTCTCAGAACCGAGAAAGACACTACCCAACGCCGCAAATGAAGCTGCACGAGGGCTAACCCACAGTGACGAAAAGCGATAGACGCCGATAGCGAGAAGGAGTATAGCCACAAATTGGACCGCCATATAGGCGAGGTCCAAGCCCATGAACCAAGAGACTAACGCGACCCATTGCTGCGGAAGGGGAGGATATGTAGTCTGTGAGAAGCCCGCATACCATTTAGGGTTCCACGGGTCGAACCAGTGATGAACATAGTGCGAAGCGAATAAAATGTGAAAATTCGCATCGTACGACTTTAAGGGTAATTTCATGAGAAGAAGCGGCAGGTGAATCACAACAACCGCCATCAGAATCAGGCTCATCGGAAGTGGTCGTTGTGACGGCGCGGTTAAGTCGGTTCTCTGCACGATTTCCCCTCGGACTTCTCTAGATTCGGTTATTCCTTGGCGCATTTGATTTATTTTACGGCGCGTCAAAGCGTCACATCTCAAAGGCATCAATTGCGAAGGTATAACGGAAGGTGAGTCCCCAGACGCCATAGACTGCTTCTCTAGGCGCAAATAATTCGATTCCAAAAGTACCCCTTCTGGTTGCTTTGAGATCCGAGATTCTGAGGCCAAACACCGCTTTTTGAAGCAAAATTTACTTAGAGTTGGCCAGTAGCGTCAGATGCGGCCAACATTAGGAGGGTTTTTGGAATCAAATACTTTAACGAAAACTCGTGACATGGTGATTAGCTTTGATTGTTAGACTTGGTTTCTTGAAGATTGCATTGGTGTCTGTATTTGTAGTGCTTGGTTCCACGGCCGAGGCGCAAGTATACGATGTGGGATCCGGATCATCAAAAAGCCCGCAGGCTCCAAAGCAAGCGCAATCTTCCGACCAGTCTCTAGGTTGGGGATCGAACATTCAGAATGCCCGCCTGGCGCGCGCTGCGACATTGGCCCTTCAGCACGGGGACAAAGCGCTCGCATTGGATTATGCTGAGCGCGCTGCGAAAAACGCTCCGAACGACCCACAGTTGTGGTTCCTCTTAGGCTATGCTGCCCGCTTGAATGGAAAGCTACCGCGAGCCGTCGATGCATATTCGCATGGTCTTCGTCTTTTGCCTGGATCTTTGGAAGGACAATCGGGCCTCGCGCAAACGTACAGCATGATGGGACGCACAGAAGAAGCAGAACGCCTCCTCAAGCAAGTAATTTCCGCCGACCCCAAGCGCAAGGACGACGAGGTGTTGCTCGGAGAGCTTTACATGCGCTCAGCGAACTATACCGACGCGCTGGATTGGCTTGGTAAAGCCGAGAGGGCCCAGCCAGGCGCACGCTCGGAATTGCTGATGGCACTCTCTTACCAGCGCCTGAAGCAGATGGACCAGGCAAACCATTACCTCGAATTGGCGAGGAAGCACGCACCCGACAATCCCGAAGTGCAGCGGTCGATGGCCGGCTATTACCGAGAAACCGGGAATTATGCGGAAGCCATTGCCGCCCTTAAATCGATCAAAAATCCAAAGCCAGACCTAATCGCTGAGTTGGCATATACTTACCAGCTAAGTGGCGATCTGAAAGACTCGGCTAAGCTCTATGGGCAAGCGGCGAACGCTATGCCCAAGGACATGAACCTGCAACTTTCCGCCGCTCAAGCTGAAGTGGCAGTGGGTTCGATCAAAGAAGCAAATGCGTTCCTGTTACGCGCGGAGAAGATCGACCCGAAATACTATCGAATGCACGCTATTAGAGGAGCCATCGCGAGGCTGCAGGAGCGGGACCAGGATGCGGTCCGCGAATACTCCACGGCCATCGCGAATCTTCCGCCGGAGGCCTCCGAGGGACCCCTTTACGGTATTCAACTGCATCTGGACCTGATGGAGGTTTACAAGAATCTCGCCGACGACGGCAATGCTCGTCACCAACTCGAAATTGCGCAAACGCAGATTAACGCAGTTGACCAAAACTCTGTGGGCAAGCCGCAGTTCCTCCGTCTTCGCGCAGTCATCAAGCTGAATGCCGGCGATACCGATGGAGCTCTCAACGACGTAAAGTCAGCGCTG
>ODAK010003773.1_pt1 | contig 15658 bp, 12 predicted proteins | sample 1539591 | NCBI WGS metagenome assembly ODAK01 (sample SAMEA3539303, study PRJEB22396) | soil metagenome | biome: tundra; feature: field; material: soil | place: USA | collected 2010-05 | depth 0.15 m | reverse complement strand
CCGCCGATCCGGGGCTGAGCGGCCGCTATCGCGCCCGCCTGCCGCGCGAGGCGGCCGAGGTGGAATTGAAGGCTAGACCCGCCTAGTCCAGCGAGCGGCTGGCCAGTTCGAAGACGTTCTTGGACAGGCCCGGCGTGTCAACGATGCGCTGCAGCTGGGCGCGCATCAGGGCGCCCAGTTCGGGGCGATAGCGCCGCCAGCCGCCCAGGGGCTCGATCAGCCTGGCCGCGGTCATCGGGTTGAAGGCGTCCACGGCCAGGATCTGGTCGGCGAGGAAGCGGTAGCCGGCGCCGGAGGGATCGTGGAAGCGGGCTGGGTTGGCGCTGGCGAAACCGCCGACCAGCGAACGCAGGCGGTTGGGGTTCTTGGGATCGAAGCCCGGGTGGGCGGTGAGGCCCAGCACACGCCCGATCGCATCCTCGGCGGTGCTGCGCGCCTGGACCGAGAACCACTTGTCGATGACCAGCGGTTCGTCCTTCCAGCGCTCGTAGAATTCGGTCAGCGCGGTCTCGAACTCCTCGCCGCCCATCAGCATCAGCGCGTTCAACCCGCCCATGGCGTCGGTCATGTTGGCGGCGGCGCGGAAATGGCCGATGGCGCGCTCGCGGTTGTCCGCATGCGGATCGGCGGCCAGCAGCTCCAGTGCGCCGTTGCGCAGGGCGCGGCGGCCGGCGCTGGCCGAGTCGGGCGAGAACTCGCCGGCCTCCTGCAAGCCGCCATGCAGCCGGTGCAGCAGTTCCCTTAAGTGTACGGCGAGCCGGGCGCGAAGGGCGTCGCGGGCCTGGTCGATGGCGGCCGGATCGGCGGGGTCCTGCGCCATGGCCAGGTCGGCTTCGCTGGGCAGGGACAGCGCCTGGGCCTTGAAGGCCGGATCGGCCGACTGGTCGGCCAGGGCGCGGCCCATGGCGGCGGCGAAACGCTCCTCGCCCACCTCGTCCGGCCGGCCGGCGGCGCGGGCCAGGATCAGGTCGCGGGCCAAGTCCTGGCCCGCCTCCCAGCGGTTGAACAGATCGGCATCCGACGCCATCAGCACATAGCGGTCCTTGGGCTCGGAATCGGTGACCAGCTTCACCGGCGCTGAAAAGCCGCGCATGGCCGAGAGCACCGGTCGGCGCTCGACGCCCTCCAGCTGGACCACCGTGTGGGGCTTGTCGACGACGATCAGCGCCTGTTCGGAGGCGTCGCCGCCGGCGAAGCGAAAGGTCTGGGCGCGGCCCTCGTCGTCGAGCAGACCGATGGAGAGCGGGATCGGCAGCGGTCGCTTGTCCGGCTGGCCGGGGGTGGGGGCCACGGCTTGGTCGATGGTCAGTTCCAGGGTCTGGGCGGCCTCGTCATATGACTTGGCGATGGTCACCTCGGGTGTGCCGGCCTGTTCGTACCAGGCGAAGAAGTCGGTCAGGTCCTTGCCGGAGACCTCGGCGAAACATTCGATGAAGGCTTCGACCGTGGTGGCATGGCCGTCCCAGCGGTCGAAATAGAGGTCCATGCCGCGCCGGAAATCCTCGTCGCCCAGCAGAGTCTTCAGCATACGGATGACCTCCGCGCCCTTCTCGTAGATGGTCGCGGTGTAGAAGTTTTCGATCTTCAGATAGCTCGACGGCCGCACCGGGTGGGCCAGGGGGCCGGCGTCTTCCGGAAACTGGCGCGCGCGCAGCATGCGCACGTCCTGGATGCGCTTGACCGCGTGGCCGCGCTGATCGGCGGAGAAGCTCTGGTCACGGAAGACGGTCAGCCCCTCCTTTAGGCAGAGCTGGAACCAGTCACGGCAGGTGATGCGGTCGCCGGTCCAGTTGTGGAAATATTCGTGCGCGATCACGCCCTCGATGCGCTCGTAGTCATAGTCGGTCGCGGTGGCCTGGTCGGCGAGCAGCAGCGAGGAGTTGAAGATGTTCAGCCCCTTGTTCTCCATCGCGCCGAAATTGAAGTCGCGCACGGCGACGATCATGAACAGGTCCAGGTCGTACTCGCGCCCGAAGGCGTCTTCGTCCCACTTCATCGAGCGTTTCAGCGCGTCCATGGCGTAGGCGGCGCGCGGCGCCATGCCGGGATCGACATAGATGCGCAAGGCGACGGTGCGCCCGCTCATGGTGACCAGGCTGTCGGCCAGTTCGTCCAGCTCGCCGGCGACCAGGGCGAACAGGTAGCAGGGCTTGGGAAAGGGGTCGCTCCAGACCGCGAAATGGCGTCCCCCGCGCGCCGCGCCCGCCTCGACCAGATTGCCGTTGGAGAGCAGGCGCGGATAGATCGCCGCATCGCCCTCCATGCGTACGGTGAAGCGGGACAGCACGTCGGGGCGGTCGGCGAACCAGGTGATCTTGCGGAAGCCTTCGGACTCGCACTGGGTGCAGAATCGCCCGCCGGACATATAGAGTCCTTCCAGCGCGGTGTTGCCTTCCGGATCGATCTCGACCTCGGTCTCCAGGCTGAACGCGTCGGGGGTCGCGGCGACGGTCAGATGCTCATCGTCGATCTCGTAGGCGCTGGCCTCGAGCACCTGACCGTCGATGGCGACCGAGACGGCTTTCAGCCGCACCCCGTCGAGAACCAGCGGCTCGGCATGCTCGCCATTGCGCCGGATCGCCAGCCGCGCCTTCACACGCGTGGTGGCGGGCTCGAGCATGAAGTCGAGACGAACCTCGTCGATGAGGAAGGCGGGGGGCTTGTACTCGGAGAGCCGGACCGGCTGGGGCGTATCTGTGCGCATGGCCGGCATTTAGCCATGCGGGGCCAGGAGCGCCAGCCGGACTGGCCGCCGGACGCCGCAAAAGGGCGCAGATGCTATGTTTCCAGCACAGGCTCCAACCCGGCCGCGGCGATCTCGGCCAGGGTCAGTTCGCCGGAATAGGCCGGCTCGAAGCTGTCGCCACGGGCGCGCTGCCATTCGCGGCTCAGATCGTCGCTCATCTCGCCTCGGAGAATCGCCCCCGGCGCCACGTGAGGATAGACGTCGTCGCCACGCAGGACCGCCCCGCTCTGGTGGCGGAACTGCAGATGCCAGGGTTTGATGTCATCCGGATGGCCGAGGCCGGCCGCACCGAGCAGCTCCGCCAGGGCTCGCATGGTGTTGCGATGGAAGTTGGCCACTCGCGGGGCCTTGTCGGCCACCACCAGGGCCCGCTGGCGCAGCGCGCTCTGGGTGGCCACGCCGGTGGGGCAGCCGTTGGTGTGGCAGGTTCGGGATTGGATGCAGCCCACGGCGAACATGAAGGTGCGCGCCCCAAGCGCATAGTCCGCGCCGATCGCGAACACCCGGCAAAGGTCGTAGGCGCTGACCAGCTTGCCGCTGGCGCCCAGCTTGATGCGGTCGCGCAGGCCCGCGCCCACCAGGGCGTTGTGCACGAAGCTCAGGCCCTCGGTCAGCGGCATGCCGACATGATTGCTCAGTTCGGACGGCGCCGCGCCCGTGCCGCCCTCGCCACCGTCGACCACGATGAAGTCGGGGGCTGCCTGCATGTCCAGCATGGCCTTGACGATGGCCAGGAACTCATAGCGGTGACCGACCGCCATCTTGATCCCGACCGGTTTGCCGCCAGAGAGCTCGCGCAGGCGCACGATGAAGTCCATGAACTCACGCGGGGTCGAAAAGGCGCTGTGGGCGGCGGGCGATACGCAGTCGGTGTCGCGGCCGACGCCCCGGGTCTCGGCGATCTCGGCGGTGATCTTGGCCCTGGGCAGGACGCCGCCATGGCCGGGTTTGGCCCCCTGGCTCAGCTTGACCTCGATCATCTTGACCTGGGGTTCGATCGCCTGGATCCGGAACCGTTCCGGATCGAAGCGCCCGTCCGGCGTGCGGCAGCCGAAATAGCCGGTCGCCACCTGCCAGATGATGTCGCCGCCGTGACGGCGATGGTATTTGCTGATCGAACCTTCGCCGGTATTGTGCGCGAACCCGCCCAGTTTGGCGCCCTTGTTGAAGGCCATGATGGCGTTGGCGCTGACCGCGCCGAAGCTGGTGCCGGAAATGTTGAGCACCGAGGCCGAATAGGGCTGGCGGCAATCGGGTCCGCCGATGGTGACGCGGAAGTCCTGGTCGGTGAGCACCTTCGGGCGGATGGAGTGGGCGATCCAGCCGTAGCCGACGGCCGAGACGTCCTGCACCGTGCCGAACGGACTGGCGTCGTGCACGTCCTTGGCGCGCTGATAGACCAGGGCGCGGTGCTCGCGGCTGAAGGGGACCGGGTCGCGGTCGTCCTCGATCATGTACTGGCGAAGCTCGGGCCGGATCGACTCCAGCATGAAGCGGATGTGACCGATGATCGGATAGTTGCGCAGGATAGCGTGGTGCTGCTGAATTAGGTCGAAGACCCCCAGCGCCAGCAGCGGCGCCAGCACCACCAGCGGCAATCCCCACCAGACGTCGACGCCCAGCGCCAGGGCCGCGAAGGCCACGGTCAACAACACGACCAACTGCAGGACAAAGTAGCGGGAAAGCAGAATAGCCACGGCGCGCCCCCTGAAATTCACCTCCGCGCTGGTTCATTCGCGCAGAGCTGGGCGCAACCCTAGACCCGTGGCGTGATGCTTAGGAGTCCCGCCGTCAGACCGACCCTTTGTGGTGCGCGACCTACTCCGCCGCGTCGGCGTGGGCGGGTTCCGGGGCGGGGGGCAGTTCGGCGATGTGGCGTTCGATCGCCGCGGCCTTCTGGGCCAGGGCCTGGATGGGCGCCGGCGCATCGTCGGGGGACTCCGCGACCAGGGCGGACAGGGCGCGGGCCAGGGCCAGCAGTAGCGGCGCGGTGGTGATCAGCCGGGCCTGGGCCTCGATCTTGCGCGGGTCGCGGTCGTATTCGGCGCCGGGCACGCGCCAGCCGCCCCAGTCGGCCTCGTCGGTGACCACCACCGGGAAGGTGCCGGGAAAGGGGTGGTGGCTGCAGTCCTCGGGCGCCTGCCACTTGTTGCGGGCGCGCAGGAGCCGCCAGGACGCGCCGTCGGCGGCTTCCTCGGCCTCGATCAGATCCTCGGCCTTCAGGTCGTGGGAGAGGAAGTCGCGGCCGAGGCCGACATCGTAGGTGATGCGAACGGGCTCATCGAAGCCCTTGGCCCAGATCGGCACGATCTTTTCGATCACCGCCCAGGTGCCGACGGTTTCGACCCAGACCTTCTGGTTGCGATGGAACTGTGCCTTGGCCATGGGGGCTCGCGAGGGATGAAAAGAGCCGCATTTATGGCGCTAAATCCTTGACGCGAGGTCAATCTTTCGGAAAGGGCGCAAAGACGCCTATCCTGCCCGGGAACGCGGAAACGAGAGCTCGAAGGCGATGAATTTCGACTATTCCGACGACCAGAAATTCCTCAAGACCGAGGCGCGCAAGTTCCTCGACGCCGCCTGCACGCCGGCCGTGGTGCGCGGCGTGCTCGACGATCCGGCCCGCAGCTATGACGAGCCGCTCTGGCGGCGCATCGCCGAACAGGGCTGGCTGGGCGCGGCGATTCCCGAACAGTACAACGGCCTGGGCCTGGGCCGCATCGAGCTTTGCGCCATCGCCGAGGAGCTGGGCCGGGTCTGTGCGCCGGTGCCCTTCGCTTCGACCGTCTATTTCCTGGCCGAGGCCCTGATGCTGGCCGGCTCCGATGAGCAGAAGGCCAAGCTGCTGCCGAAGATCGCCGCCGGCGAGCTGATCGGCGCCTTCGCCACCTCGGAAGGACCCGGCGCCTATTCCGAGGCCGGCATCCAGGCCCGCGTCGAGGGCGGCAAGCTGACCGGGGTCAAGGTTCCGGTCACCGATGGCGATGTCGCCGACTATGCCGTGGTGCTGGCCAAGGAGGCCGGACGCTCGGGCCTCTACCTGGTCGATCTTTCAGGCGCCGGCGTGACGCGCGAGACGCTGAAGACGCTGGATCCCACCCGCGGCGTCGCCAAGCTGACCTTTGCCGGCGCGGCCGCCGAGCGGCTGGGCCCGGCCGGCGAGGGCGCGGCCCTGGCCGAGGCGGTGATGGACCGCGCCGCTGTGCTCCTGGCGTTCGAACAGCTGGGCGGCGCCGACCGCAGCCTGGAAATGGCCAAATCCTATGCGCTGGAGCGCTTCGCCTTCGGCCGGCAGATCGGCTCCTACCAGGCGATCAAGCACAAGCTGGCCGACATCTATGTCAAGAACGAGCTGGCCCGCTCCAACGCCTATTACGGCGCCTGGGCGCTGAACGCCGGCGCGGCCGAACTGCCGGTGGCGGCCTCGGCGGCGCGGGTGGCGGCGTCCGAAGCCTTCTGGTTCGCCTCGAAGGAAAACATCCAGACCCACGGCGGCATGGGCTTTACCTGGGAGGTCGATGCCCACCTCTATTACCGCCGCTCGCGCCAGCTGGCCCTGGTCGCCGGCGCCCCGGCGGTCTGGAAAGAACGGCTGGTCAGCCAGCTCGAACGTCGCAACGCGGCCTAAGGGAGAGCGCGCCATGGACTTCACCGACAGCCCCGAAGAAGTCGCCTACCGCACCAAGGCCCGCGCCTGGCTGGAGGCCAACGCGCCCAAACATCCCTCCACCGCGTCTGTGATCGGTGAGGAGGGCGCGCTTGATCTCGACGACATGGCGCGCGCCAAGGCCTGGCAGGCCAAGAAAGCCCAAGGCGGCTACGCCCAGATCACCTGGCCGAAAGAATGGGGGGGCGGCGGCGGCACGCCGATCGAGTCGGTCATTTTCGGCCAGGAAGAGGCGAAGGTTGGCGCCGGCGGCGGCGGTTATTTCCAGATCGGGCTCGGCATGTGCGTGCCGACCGTGATGGCCTTCGCCGATGACGCAACCAAGCAGCGCTTCGTCGGGCCCGCCCTGCGCGGCGAGGAGATCTGGTGCCAGCTCTTCTCCGAGCCCGGCGGCGGGTCTGACGTGGCGGCGGCCTCAACGCGGGCGATCCGCGACGGCGACGCCAAAGACGCGGATTGGGTGATCAATGGCCAGAAGGTCTGGACCTCCGGCGCCCACTACGCCGACTTTGGCATCGTCATCGTCCGCACCAACCCCGAAGCGCCCAAGCACAAGGGCCTGACCATGTTCTGGATCGACATGAAGTCGCCCGGCATCGAGGTGAAGCCGATCCACCAGATGTCCGGCGGGTCGAACTTCAACGAGGTCTATTTCACTGACGTCCGCGTGCCGGACAGCCAGCGGCTGGGCGCCATCGACGACGGCTGGAAGGTCTCGCTGGTCACCCTGATGAACGAGCGGCTGGCGGTGGGCGGCGGTTCGGGCCTGGACTATTCGACCATCATGAAGCTGGCGCGAAGCTTACAGACGTCCACCGGTTCGGCGCTGTCGGACCAGGCGTTCCGCCAGAAGCTGGCCGACTGGTACGTGCAGTCCGAGGGGCTGAAGTTCACCCGCTTCCGCACCATGACCGCCCTGTCGCGCGGCCAGACGCCTGGGCCGGAAAGCTCGATCGGCAAGATCATCGCCGCCGGCCAGCTGCAGGACCTCGCCAATGCCGCCGTCGAGATGGAAGATCAGTTCGGCATCATCGACGATCCGGCCATGGCCCCGCTGGCGGCGGCCTTCCAGGGCGGACTGCTCTCGGCGCCGGGCCTACGCATCGCTGGCGGCACCGACGAAATCCTGAAGAACATCATCGCCGAGCGGGTGCTGGGCCTGCCCGGCGACATCCGCGTCGACAAGGACGTGGCCTTCAAGGACATGCCGCGCGGACGGTGACTTGACGCCCGCGACTCGGGCCGCCAATCACGTCGCATGGCGTTGACCATCTACGGATCGCCCCGGTCTCGCACGATGCGTGTGCTGTGGGCCGCCGCCGAGCTGGGGCTGGACTATGTCCATGTGCCGCTGGTTTTTGACGATCCGAAGCTGAAGTCGGCGGAGTTCCTGAAGCTCAATCCGGCCGGCGCGGTACCGACCATCGTCGACGACGGTTTCGCGCTGTCGGAATCGCTGGCGATCAACCTCTATCTGGCCAAAACCTATGGCGCGGGCTGGCTCTATCCGGAAACGAATGAGGGCGAGGCCCAGGCCTGGCGCTGGACCCTTTGGGCGCAGGGCCATCTGGAGCCCTGGGTGCCGTACGACGCGCCCTTGGTGCAGCTCCGCGCGGCAATGGGCGAGGCGGCCCGGGCGGTGGTCCGGCCGGCGCTCGGCCTGCTCGACCGGACGCTGGACGATCGCGCATGGCTGCTCGGCGACGAGTTCACGGTCGCCGACCTGAACGTCGCCTGCGTGCTGTCGCCCTCCCGCGCGGCGCGCCTCGATCTCTCGCCCTTCCCTCAAGTCCACGACTGGCTAGCCCGGTGCTACGCCCGCCCGGCCGCGGTGGCGACGCGGACTAGGTTCGCTTAGCCCGGAATAAGAGAGCGTTTGCCCAAAACGAGAAACGCCGCGGGCTTTCACCCGCGGTTCTCTCACTCAAACTCGAAGACGGTCTAGCGGCGCGCGTCGCTGCGGGCCTTGTCGGCGGCTTCGCCGATCTTGCGCTGCGCCGTGCCGACCTTCTTTTCGACCGTACCCGCGGCCTGCTTGCCGATATTGCCGGTGACCTTGCCGAGGGCTTCCTTGGTCGCGCCCTTGATTTCCTTGCCGGCGCCGGCGATGCGATTCTTATCCATGGGGATGTCTCCTTAAATCAAGAACGGCGACTTGCGCCCGTTGGGAGTCAAACGCATATGCGTGGCGAACGTTGCCATTGGCGGCGTGGACGTAAGGCGGCCGCTTCGCTAGAACGCCGGCGTTTCCCCCCGACCCTCAATTTTCCTCGAAAGCGCGAGCCGCATGGCGCAGCAGTACATTTTCCAGATGCAGGGCCTGACCAAGGCCTTTCCCGGCGGCAAGAAGGTGTTCGAGAACATCTGGCTGTCCTTCTATTCCGACGCCAAGATCGGCGTGGTCGGGGTCAACGGCTCGGGCAAGTCGACCCTGCTGAAGATCATGGCCGGCCTCGACAAGGAGTTCTCCGGCGAGGCCAAGGCCGCCGACGGCACCAAGATGGGCTATCTGGAACAGGAGCCGCACCTGGACCCGGCGCTCGACGTCTGGGGCAATGTCATCGCCTGGTGCGAGGAGAAGAAGCTCTTCGACGAATACAACGCCGTCGCCGCCAAGCTGGGCGAGGACTATTCCGACGAACTGATGGAAGAGATGACGGCGCTGCAGGAAAAGCTCGACGCGGGCGACCTGTGGGACATCGATTCCAAGGTCGAGATGGCCATGAACGCCCTGCGCTGCCCGCCCGACGATTCCGGGGTGGAGAAGCTGTCAGGCGGCGAGCGGCGGCGCGTGGCGCTGGCCCGGCTGCTGCTGTCGAAGCCCGACATGCTGCTGCTCGACGAGCCCACCAACCACCTGGATGCGGAATCGGTGGCCTGGCTGCAGCACCACCTGGAGAACTTCCCCGGCTGCGTCATCCTGGTCACCCACGATCGCTACTTCCTCGACCAGGTCACCAAGTGGACGCTGGAGCTCGATCGCGGCAAGGGCATCCCTTACGAGGGCAACTATTCCGGCTGGCTGGAACAGAAGGAAAAGCGCGTCCGCCAGGAGAACAGCGAGAGCGAGGCGCGCCAGCGCGCCATGGCCCGCGAACTGGAATGGGTCCGCTCATCGGCCAAGGCGCGGCAGGCCAAGTCCAAGGCGCGTCTGGCGGCCTATGACGAGATGGCCAACCAGCAGGAGCGCGAAAAGCAGAGCTTCGCCACCATCCAGATCCCGCCGGGCCCCAGGTTGGGCAATGTGGTGATCGAGGTCGATGGGCTGGAAAAGGAATATGGCGACAAGGTCCTGTTCAAGGGCCTGACCTTCCGCCTGCCGCCCAACGGCATCGTCGGGGTGATCGGCCCCAACGGGGCCGGCAAGTCGACCCTGTTCAAGCTGATCACCGGCCAGGAAAAGCCGGATCAAGGCTCGATCCGTCTCGGCGAGACGGTGAAGCTGGCCTATGTCGACCAGAGCCGCGACGACCTCAAACCCAACGATACGGTCTGGCAGGCCATTTCCGGCGGCCTGGACGTGATGAAGATCGGCAACCGCGAACTGGTCAGCCGATCCTATGTCGGCTCGTTCAACTTCAAGGGCGGCGATCAGCAGAAGAAGGTGGGCCAGCTGTCCGGCGGGGAGCGCAACCGCGTCCACCTGGCCAAGACGCTCACCACCGGCGGCAACGTCATCCTGCTCGACGAACCGACCAACGACCTGGACATCGAGACGCTGCAGAACCTGGAGGACGCGCTCGAGCAGTTCGCCGGCTGCGTCGTGGTCATCAGCCACGACCGATGGTTCCTCGACCGACTGGCCACCCACATCCTGGCCTTCGAAGGCGACAGCCACGTGGAATGGTTCGAAGGCAATTTCGAAGCCTATGAGGAAGACAAGAAGCGCCGCCTGGGCGCGGACTCGCTGATCCCCAAGCGGATCAAGTTCCAGAAGTTCGGACGTTAGCGGCCACGTCCCCCCGTCGTCATGGCCCGGCTTGTCCGGGGGCCACCCATGATCACCGTGAACGTGAGTGTTCATGGGTCCCCCGCATTACGCCGCTTTGCGGCTCCAGCGGGGGATGACGGAAAATCAGGGGCGGCCCAAATCCTGAGCCGCCCCCCGGTCTGGCCTTGGTTCCGACAGGGCGGACTGGCCAAGGCGGGCCGCCTGGCGCTATTGAAAGGCCCGAGAGCTGAGGTCGCCATGCCCGACAGCAAGCCCGCCATCCTTATCGTGCAGCCGCATTTGGGCGTGCTCGGCCCGCTGTTCGAGGCGGAGTTCACGGTCTGGCGGCTATGGGCCGGTCCGCCGCTGGAGGCGGCCAGCGGCATCCGCGCCCTGCTGGTCGCGGGCGAGTTCCCCATCGACAAGGCCTTCGCCGAGAGCCTGCCGCACCTGGGCCTGATCGCCTGTTTCACCGCCGGCTATGATGGCGTCGATCTGGACTGGGCGCGCGGGCGCGGGTTGAAGGTCAGCCATTCGCCGGGCGTCAATCATGAGGACGTCGCCGACCACGCCATGGGCCTGGTCCTGGCGGCCGCGCGCGGAATAACCGAGGGCGATCGGCTGGTGCGCAGCGGCGGCTGGAAGGCCACGGAGAAGAAGATCACCGGCTCGCTCGCCGGCCAGCGGCTGGGCATTGTCGGCCTGGGCGCGATCGGTGAGGGCGTCGCCAGGCGCGCCGAGGCCTTTGGGCTGAGCGTCTCCTGGTGGGGGCCGCGCGACAAGCCGGACGCGAAATGGCCGCGCGCCGCCAGCCTGGTTGAACTGGCGCGGGATAGCGACATCCTGGTGGTGGCCGCCCGCGCCGATGGCGACAATGCCGGCCTGATCTCGCGCGAGATCATCGAGGCTGTCGGGCCGCAGGGCCTGTTGGTCAATGTCGCGCGCGGCCAGTTGGTCGATGAGGAGGCGCTCATCGCCGCCCTGAAGGACGGCCGCCTCGGCATGGCCGCGCTCGACGTCTTCGCCACCGAACCCACCGCCGCCGCCCGCTGGGCCGACGTCCCGAACACCGTCCTGACCCCGCACACCGCCGGCGCCACGGCCGCCGCCCTGCCGAAAATGGTCGCCCTGACCCTGGAAAACCTCCGCCGCTTCTTCGCCGGCGAGGCCCTGGTCAATCCGGTGGTCGAATAGGCGGCTCCTGTCGAATCCTGATTGACTTTAGACATAAAGATATCTTTATATCCCCGCATGAGCCAGTCGTCGCGACAGGTTGTGGAGATGCTGCGGGCCGCCGGCGAGCCGACGCGGTTTCGCATCCTGGCGCTCCTGGCGCGCGAGGAGCTGGCGGTGGCCGAGCTGACCCGCGTGCTTGATCAGAGCCAGCCCCGCGTCTCCCGCCACCTGAAACTGCTGATCGCCGCCGGCCTGGTCGAGCGCTTTCCCGATGGCGCCTGGGTCTTCTACCGGCTGGCGACCCACGGCGCCCCGCGCGCCTTCATCGACGAGATCCTGGCTCTGACCGATGGCGGCGATGTCGGCATCGCCCGCGACGCGGCCTGCCTGGAGGCAGTCCGTGGCGAGCGCTCGAAGGCGGCGGCCGACTATTTCGCGCAGAACGCCGCCCATTGGGACGAACTGCGCTCGCTCTACGTCTCCGAGGCCGACGTCGAAGCGGCGATCCTGGCCGCCGTCGGGCCCGGCCCGTTCCGGCGGGTGATCGATCTTGGCACCGGCGCCGGCCGCATGCTCAGCCTGCTTGGGCCCGCCGCCCAGAGCGCGCTGGGTCTCGATCTGTCGCAGCAGATGCTCAACATCGCGCGGCGCGCCACGTCCGATGCGGGGCTTGACCACTGCGAACTACGCCACGGCGACATTTTCGCCACCCAGCTGCCGACCGCCTGCGCCGACCTGGTCGTGGTGCACCAGGTTCTGCACTATTTGGCCGATCCGGCCGCGGCGGTGGCCGAGGCCGCGCGGCTGGTCGCGCCTGGCGGTCGGCTGCTGATCGTCGATTTCGCTCCGCATGGGCTCGAATTCCTGCGCGAGGCGCACCAGCATCGCCGGCTGGGCCTATCCGATGCGGAAATGGACCGCTGGCTGGCGGCCGCCGGCCTCTGCCCCGTCGAGCCGATCAGCCTGACGCCGGTCGGCGAGAAGGGCCTGACCGTGAAGATCTGGACCGCCCAGGCCAACGCCGCCGAGCAAAGGAGCGCCGCATGAGCCCCGTCGTCGTCCCAATCGAGAGCGCGCTTGGCCCGGTCGCCCGCTCGGCCGCGCGCCAGGCTGGCCACATCACGCGCCCGCAATCGCTATCCTTCGAGTTCGGCCCGCCCAGCACGCCGGAATCGGAGGAAAACCTCTGGGCCTGCATCCGCAAGCTCGAGCCGCTGAACCCGGACTTCGTCTCGGTCACCTATGGCGCCGGCGGCTCGACCCGCGAGCGCACCCACCGCACCGTGCGCCGTATCCTGGAAGAGACCACGCTGAAGCCCGCCGCGCACCTGACCTGCGTCGATGCCCCGCGCGGCGAGGTCGACGAGGTGATCCGGGACTATTGGGACGCCGGCATCCGCCATCTGGTCGCCCTGCGCGGCGATCCGCCGGGCCAGCTCGGCGGCGCCTATCAACCGCGTGCGGACGGTTACGCCAATGCGACCGAGCTGACCAAGGCCATCGGCCGCATCGCGCCGTTCGAAATCAGCGTCAGCCTCTATCCGCAGAAACATCCGGAGAGCCCGTCGATCGAGCACGACATCGACGTGTTGAAGGCGAAAATCGACGCTGGCGCGACCCGGGCCATCACCCAGTTCTTCTTCGATATCGACGCCTTCCTCAGGTTCGCCGACCAGGTGCGCAAGGCCGGCGTAACCATCCCCATCCTGCCCGGGATCATGCCGGTGTCGAACTTCAAGGGCCTGCGCAAGATGGCCCAGCCCTGCGGTATTCCGTTGCCGGACTGGTTGACGGCGCTGTTCAAGGGCCTCGATCGGGATCCGGGCACCCGGCAGCTGATCGCCAGCGCTTTGGCCGCCGAGATGTGCGTGCGGTTGACCGAGGAGGGTTTCGGCGACCTGCACTTCTACACCCTGAACCGCGCAGCCCATGCCGAACTGGTCTATGCGATCTGCCGCGTGCTGGGCTCGCGCGGGGAGGCTGTGAAATGAACCGATCCGAACGCATCGAAAGGCTGAAGGCGGTCGCGAAAGAGCGCATCCTGATCCTCGACGGTTCCTGGGGCGTGCTCTTACAGAAGCAGGGCCTGGTCGAGGCGGATTTCCGCGGCGAGCGGTTCAAGGATCACACCCTGCCGCTGAAGGGCGACTACGATCCGCTCTGCCTGACCCGGCCGGACCTGATCACCGAGATCCATGACGCCTATTTCGCCGCTGGCGCGGATATCGCCGAGACCAACACCTTCAACTCGACCTCGATCAGCCAGGCGGACTTCGGCCTGGAAGCCGCCGTGCGCGACATGAACCTGGCCTCGGCGCGGCTGGCGCGGGAGAGCGCCGACCGCTGGACGGCGGCGACGCCCGATAAGCCGCGCTTCGTCGCCGGCGCCATGGGGCCATTGAACCGTACGCTGTCGATGTCGTCCAAGGTCGAGGATCCCGGCGCGCGTTGCGTCACCTATGACGAGGTCTATGGCGCCTATCGCGAACAGGCCCTGGCCCTGCACGAGGGCGGCGTCGACCTCTTCCTGGTCGAGACCATCTTCGACACCCTGAACGCCAAGGCGGCGATCAAGGCCATCCTGGACCTGGAGGACGACGGCCTGGAGCGGCTGCCGATCTGGATCTCCGGCACCATCACCGACCGATCCGGCCGCACGCTCTCCGGTCAGACCGTCGAGGCGTTCTGGAACTCGATCCGGCATGCGCGACCCTTTGCGGTCGGGCTGAACTGCGCCCTGGGCGCCGAACTGATGCGGCCGCATATCGCCGAACTGGCGCGGATCGCCGACACCCTGGTCGCCGCCTATCCCAATGCCGGCTTACCCAACGCCTTTGGCGAATATGACGAGACGCCGGGCGAGACCGCCGCCATGCTGACCGAGTGGGCCGAGAGCGGCATCGTCAACATCCTCGGCGGCTGCTGTGGCACTACCCCGGAACACATCCGGCTGATCGCCGAGGCCACCAGGGGCAAGCCGCCGCGCACCATTCCGGAGCGGCCCAAGTCGCTCCGCCTGGCTGGACTGGAGCCGTTCGAGCTCGCATGACGCGTCCCCTGTTCGTAAACATCGGTGAACGGACCAATATTACCGGTTCGGCGCGCTTCAAGCGACTGATCGTCGAGGGCGACTATACCGCGGCGCTGGCCGTGGCGCGCCAGCAGGTCGAGGCGGGCGCGCAGGTGCTCGACATCAACATGGACGAGGGCCTGCTCGATTCGAAGCAGGCGATGATCACCTATCTGAACCTGATCGCCTCGGAGCCCGACATCGCGCGGGTGCCGATCATGGTCGATTCCTCCAAGTGGGAGGTGATCGAGGCCGGGCTGAAATGCGTTCAGGGCAAGGCGATCGTCAACTCCATCAGCATGAAGGAGGGCGAGGCCAAGTTCCTCGGACAGGCGCGCAAGTGCCAGCGCTATGGCGCCGCCGTCGTGGTCATGGCCTTCGACGAACAGGGCCAGGCCGACACCGCCGAGCGCAAGGTCTCCATCTGCACCCGCGCCTATAATCTGCTAACGGAAGAAATCGGCTTTCTGGCCGAGGATATCATCTTCGACCCGAACATCTTCGCCATCGCCACCGGCATGGAGGAGCACGACAACTACGCCGTCGACTTCATCGAGGCGACGAAAATCATCAAGGCGACCCTGCCGGGCGCACGGGTGTCGGGGGGCGTCTCCAACGTCTCGTTCAGCTTCCGCGGCAACGAGCCGGTGCGCCGGGCGATCCACTCGGTCTTCCTCTACCACGCCGTCGCCGCCGGCATGGACATGGGCATCGTCAATGCCGGCGAACTGCCGCTCTATGACGACATCGATCCGGAACTGCGCGAAGCGGTCGAGGACGTCATTCTCAACCGCAAACCGAAGCAAAATCAAAGCCCGACCGAGCGTCTGGTGGAGATGGCGCCGGGCTATTCGAAGTCGGACAAACGCCCGGAGGCCGTCACCCTGGCCTGGCGCAGCGAGCCGGTCGCCGAGCGGCTGAAACATGCCCTGGTCCACGGCATCACCGAATATATCGACGCCGATACCGAGGAGGCCCGGCTCACGGTCGAACGGCCGCTGCACGTGATCGAAGGCCCGCTGATGGACGGCATGAACGTGGTCGGCGACCTGTTCGGCTCGGGCAAGA
>ODAK010003772.1_pt1 | contig 15660 bp, 14 predicted proteins | sample 1539591 | NCBI WGS metagenome assembly ODAK01 (sample SAMEA3539303, study PRJEB22396) | soil metagenome | biome: tundra; feature: field; material: soil | place: USA | collected 2010-05 | depth 0.15 m | reverse complement strand
GCAAACACGGCGATCACTTATCAAGGCCTCATCGCAAACCAGCTTGATCATGGCAGCAATACCGCTGACATCGTTTTTACACTATTCAACACCAACAGCGGCGGCGGCCCTGTCGGCGGACCGATCACCAACACCGCGATCGCGGTTAACAGCAATGGTTTGTTCATGACAACAATGGATTTCGGTTCCAACGTTTTCAATGGTTCAACCCATTGGCTGGAGATTGCCGTGCGGACCAATGGTGGCGGCGCGTTCACCGTCCTGACGCCCCGCCAGCTTCTGACGGCAACGCCGCAAGCCATTTATGCCTTGAACGCCGGCACGGCCACCATCGCCACGACGGCCACAAACTTTTCCGGCACCATTTCTGGCGACGTGTCAGGTCCGCAAGGCGCGACGGCGGTTTTATCCGTTGGGGGTCAGCCGGCGGCAAATATCGCCAGTGGTGTCATCGCGGCAATTTCTGCCACCAGTTCCAACATCCCCAACACCATTGTTAAACGCGACGGCAGCGGAAACTTCTCGGCCGCGACCATCAGGTTTACCGGCACACCGCATGTGCCGGTGCTGCCGGCGAGTTTGATTGCCCCCGGGTCGGCGGTCTTGGATGGTAATTTGTATTTGCCCTTCCCGGCCATCATTTACTCCGGCACCAACACCGTTTTTGTCGAGGAAGGCAACACATTTGTAGGAGGGAATTCGGGCAGTTACCCCCCCACGGGTTCCGGCGCATCTTCCGGCAGTCACGATGTGGGAATTGGTGATTCCGCGCTGTCGTCCAGCCCCACTGGCCCTTTCAACACGGCCATTGGCGAGCAGGCACTTCAGTTCAATACGACTGGCTCATATAATACTGCTGGCGGCTATCAGTCGCTTCAACACAACACCACCGGCTTCGACAACAAGGCCGACGGCTATCAGGCCCTTTATTCCAACACGTCGGGTCGGGATAACACGGCCAACGGGTATCAGGCTCTATTCAACAACACGACCGCCAACGAAAACACTGCCAACGGCTCTGTGGCGCTTTGGAGCAACACGACCGGCTTCGACAACGTCGCCAACGGCATGCAGGCGCTTTACTCGAATACAAATGGCAGCTACAACACCGCCAACGGCTTTCAGGCGCTTTTCAAAAACACGAGCGCCAGCGATAACACGGCCAACGGTTTTCAGACGCTTTACTCCAACACGACCGGCTTTGAGAACACCGCCAACGGTTATTTGGCGCTTTTCTCCAACATCACCGGCACATACAACATAGCCAATGGCAGTCGCGCGATGTTTAGCAATACGAGTGGAAGCAACAATACGGCCAGCGGCTATCAGGCACTTTACAACAACACGAGCGGCTACCAAAATACGGCCAATGGCTTTCAGGCGCTTTTCAAGAATACCCTCGGGTTAAACAACACGGCCAATGGTCAACAGGCGCTTTACAACAACACGAACGGCACCGCCAACACGGCCAACGGCGTCCTGGCGCTTTTCTCCAACACGAGCGGTGGCGCCAACACGGCCAACGGTCAACAGGCGCTTTACAGTAACACGACCAACGGCGACAACTCGGCCAATGGCTTTCAGGCGCTTTACGCCAACACCGGCTCTGGCAACACCGCCAGCGGCCGCGATGCGCTTCACAACAACACGACCGGCATTAACAATATTGGCGTGGGTTACCAGGCCGGCCAGAACCTGACCACGGGCAACAACAACATTGACATCGGCAATCTCGGCGTTCTGGACGAAGGCAACACGATCCGCGTCGGCGTGCAAGGGACACAGACCAACACCTACATCGCGGGGATTTGGGGAACAACTCTCGGCGCAAACGCGCAGTTCGTGGTCGTGGACAGCAGCGGGCATCTTGGCACCAACGCAGTTCTCAACGTCAACAGCATTTCCCTCGGAGGCGTCGGTAATTGTCCCGGTCAGCAAGGCATATTGAATCTGCCCGTGACGACGGCTAACGCCGGTATGATCACCCTCGGCGGCTGCAACATTCCTTTTTTACATGGCTTTGGAGTTCAAAATATCTTCGGCGGCGTGACGGCGGGAAATTTTACGCTGACTGGAATTGACAACACGGGCATCGGGTATGGTGCGCTGAACCGCCTTACGAGCGGCAACTACAATACGGCCAATGGCTTTCAGGCGCTTTACTCCAACTTGAGCGGTGACTACAACACGGCGAGCGGAGTTAATGCCCTTCTCTACAATACGAGTGGCAGCAATAACACGGCCAGCGGCTATGGTGCGCTTTTCAACAACACCAGCGGCATGCAAAACGTAGCCAACGGTTTTCAGTCGCTTTACAGCAACACCGTAGGAATCAACAATTCGGCTAACGGCTATCAGGCGCTGTTCGCCAACACGACCGGCATCCAGAACACGGCCAATGGCACTCGCGCGTTGTTCAGCAACACGAGCGGCCAGTATAACGCGGCTGACGGCATTCAGGCGCTTTTCTCCAACGCGAACGGCATGCGCAACACCGCCAGCGGCGCCGACGCGCTTTTCAACAACACCAGCGGCATTAACAATATTGGTGTTGGTTATCAGGCTGGTCAAAACCTGATCACGGGCAATACCAACATTTATATCGGCAACCAAGGGACCGGGGAGAATTTCAGTCCCGCAGAAAACTACACCATCCGCATCGGCACCATCAACAACGATACCAACCTCGGACCGATCATCGCCAGCACCTACATCGCGGGGATTTACGAGAACGTCAATTACATCGGGGCTCCCGTGCCGGTTTACGTGGACGCAGGCGGGCATCTCGGAATACAACCGTCTTCGGCGCGTTACAAGCAAAACATCCAGAGCATGGCGGACGCCAGCGACGTGTTGCTGTCGCTCCGTCCGGTCAAGTATCAATACAAGCCGGGTCTTGATCCCAAAGGCATTCCGCAATTCGGCTTGGTCGCCGAGGAAGTGGACAAGGTTGATCCTGATCTGGTCGTGCATGACCAGCAGCATGGGATTTATACCGTGCGCTACGAAGCCGTCAACGCGATGCTGCTGAATGAATTCCTCAAGCAACACCAGGAGATTGCATCCTTGAAGGAAAAAGCCGCCAGGGTGGATTCACTGGAAAGCCGGTTGAATGAATTGCAGGCGCTGGTGAAACAATTGGCCGCGCAGAAATGAGGCAGCCATGAAAAAAATTATACTGTTTTTGGGGCTGTTGGTTCCTGCCTTCAGCCACGCGCAAAGCTACTCGATAGACTGGTATAAAATCGCCGGCGGCGGTGGCACCAGCACGGGTGGCGTTTTTTCCGTGAGCGGCACCATCGGCCAGGCGGATGCGGGCGGGGCGATGACCGGCGGCAACTTCTCACTCACCGGCGGTTTCTGGTCGCTCTACGCCGTGCAAACGCCCGGCGCACCGTTGCTGACCATCACCCATGTCGGCAACCAGGCCATCGTGTCGTGGTCGCCATCGGTCACCGGTTGGACGCTCCAGACCAATGTGAATCTCGCCACGCCGATCTGGGGCAATTATGTCGGCACCGTCGTCAACAACAGCGTCACCAACTCGCCGCCCAAGGGCAATCTGTTCTTCCGCTTGAAGCAGTGAACCAAACTCTGCTTTTGTTTTGCTCTGCCAGGAAGATTGTCAGCAATTAAAATGTGAACGCCACTTCCGCCCGGAGGAAGGGCGTCGGGTCTTGGTTCGCATAAAAATTGCCGGGGAACAGGCATTCGCCCCAGAGATGGCCGCTGACGTGCGGGTTGAATCTGTATTTCAAAACGCTCTGGATGAAGTGGCCGCGAAAATTGTCGTTGCCGCGAAACAGAGTGGAACTGGCCTCGCGCGTGGGCACAGATTCGGGCGCAAACAAGGCGTAGTAGGCGGCGCTGAAATCCAGGTTTTTCAGCGGCGTGAGGCTCCAGCCGGGACCAATACGAATCAGGTTGGCCTCCTGGCCGATGCGCGTTTCCGCCGCGTAACTGTAAAGGCCGATTTCGCTCCAGCGCGGCCAGCGACCCCACAGCACGTCGAACATTTCGTCGTTCTTGGAACCGGGATTGTCGCCGGAAAGAAATTCACACGAAACATTCAACTGGTTGTTCAACTTGTCCTTGGCCAGCCAAGTCAGCCTGCCGTTGAAACCAAAGGCGTCGAGGGTGCGGTAGTCAGACGACATGACGGGAAACTTGATGTTCGTATCCTGCTTGCGACCGAACTGGTAAGCGCCTTCCGCAGAGTATTTCCAATGGTCGCCGAGCAAGCCAGTGAGGCGTCCGCCGACGGTGTAGATGTCCGCGTTGTCGCCGTATTTTCCATTGATGCCGTTCAGGCGGTCGTCGTGCTTGTAAATAAAATAGCCGGTTACATTGGCCGCGCGCCAGGTCGTGTTGGCGAAGCTGAAGATCGCGCCCTTTTCATTTTGTTCGGTCTCGATGCGGTTCTGGTTGTTGATTGTGGGCAGCCATCCGTCGTCATAGGCGTCCTGAATAATGCCGATGGCCTCGAACACGGTATGCCGTTCCTTGAGTTCGTAAGTCAGCCGCGCCGCGTCGAGATAAGTTGTCCAGGAACCATCATACGGCGTGCCTTCGCCGACCAGCCAGCCATCGCCGAGAAAAATATCCTGCCGGCCAACGGTGATGCTGGCGGGTTGTTGCAGAATGTTTTTCCACTGAACATTCAGCCCGTCAAAAAGCCCTTCGGTCCAGTCTGTGCCAAGGCGGGTTTTGTAAGGCGAATAGCCTGCCGGCTTCGACCACTCGCGCGGCTCGGAAGTCAGCCGCGCAAAGAAACTCAAATCATCCAACGGCGTGACGGTGGTCCAGAGCCGGGTGCGGAAACGGAAATAATCCTGTTCGTGCAACGGCTTGTTCGGATTCAGCGTCAGCAGATTGTTGAAATACTCGTCGCGCACCCGCACGTCGCCGCCCCAGTTCAGCCACGGAACCGACTGCTTGATTTTCTGGAGGAGGCTGGGCGCATTGGTTGCCGCCACGCTGCTGGCGGACGGTTGCGGTGTGGTTTGCGCGGCGGCGGTCATCGCAACCGCTGACGCGGCGACAAGACCGATGCCGGTGGTTTTAAGCGGGGTGAACATACTTTGATTTGTGATTGATGAATTTTCCCCATGTTAAGGAGGCCGGGAGGCGTGTCCAGCGGCATTAGTGAAAAATAGTGAAATAATATATTTGAGTAGTAATGCTAACTCGAAATGCGGGCGCAAAAAATGTGAGGCTATCGGCAAGATAGGATAGGTTCGGTTCGGTCCTTTGCCGTAAATTTCCTTCATCACCACCGCCGCCGGGTTGTTGCAACGAAGTTGTGACCTTCTCTTCCAACGGCGGGGGTCTTTTAAAATGAGCCATTTGCACGATGTCTTGCAGTTGCGCGTCCGTTACAGCGAAACGGATCAGATGGGGACGTTTTACAATTCCCGCGCACTGGAATGGTTCGAGTGCGGTCGCACCGAACTTATGCGCCGGAAGCTGGGAATGTCCTACGCCGAGGTGGAGGCCAAAAATATTTTCCTGCCGCTCGTCGAGGCGCATCTGGAATTTCAGGGCGGCGCGCGTTACGACGATTTGCTGGACATCGCCTCCACCGTGGAAGTTTCCGGCCGTGCCAAACTGCGCTTCGATGTCCAGATAACGCAAAACGCGAATGGCAAACCGGTGGTTCGCGGCTACACGGTTCACGCTTGTGCAGATGCCGCAGGAAAACCAATTCGACCACCCGCGTGGTTTTTGGAACTGCTACAAAAAGCATCCGTCCTGGCAGCAGACTCTTGAGCACCCAAAATGAGCAATCAATTCAACTATCTCATTAACACGTCGCTTCAGCGAGGTGCCGACGTTCGTGCGCTCATTGAGCCGTTTCAACGGCTTGGTTGCGCGGGCAAAACCGTTGAAACGGTTTTCCTCGCATCCGCAACCGGCACCGGGCTGAAGCCCGGTGCTAATGAAAAAACATCACACGTTGATGCCAAAGGCAGCCAGCGTGACGGGAGTTTTGTTTTCAAATGAGTTTAACTGACCGACAATTATTGAGCGGTAACAGCGCCATTGCATTGGCTGCGCTGCATGGCGGCGTGGCCTTGGGCACCGGCTATCCCGGCACGCCTTCGACCGAAATTCTCGAATATTTTTCCAAAATCGGCGGCAATGGTCAGTGGTCGCCAAATGAAAAAGTCGCGCTCGAAGTCGGCATCGGCGTGGCCTACGCCGGCGCGCGTTCGCTCGTGACGATGAAACACGTCGGCCTCAACGTCGCCGCCGATCCGTTTTTCAGCGTCGCGCACACCGGTGTCGTAGGCGCACTCGTGATTGTGTCGGCAGATGATCCCGGGATGGCTTCGAGCCAGAACGAACAAGACAACCGCCGTTACGCCGTCGCCGCTGCGGTGCCCATGCTGGAGCCGGCGGATTCGCAGGAAGCCTACGACTTCACGCTCGCCGCCATCGAAATTTCCGAGCGCTGGAAAATTCCCGTGCTGCTGCGCGTCACCACGCGCATCTGCCACACGCAGGCTCCGGTGCAACCGCGCGCCGCCGTGCCGCCGCCCAAGCCACATTTCGAACATGACCTGCGCGGGCGCAATCTCATTCCGTCGAATGCGCGTCCGGCACATCGTCGCCTTCGACAGAAGCTTTCGGAGATGACGGACTGGAGCGAAACCACGCCACTGAACCAAATCATACCCGGCGACAAAAACCTCGGTATCATCACCTCCAGCGTTTGTTTCATGCACGCCCGCGAAGCCGCGCCGGACGCGAGTGTTCTCAAGCTCGGTTTCACGCATCCGCTGCCGCTGAAAAAAATTGCCGAATTCGTTCGCAGCGTCGAACGCTGTGTGGTCATTGAAGAAAATGATCCGTATCTCGCCGACGCCAGCCGCGCCGCCGGACTGATCGTTGAGAGCAAACCGGAAATGTTCCGCTTCGGCGAGCTTAACGTGGACCGCGTCCGCCGCATTCTTGCTCATGACACTTCGCTGGAGCCGGTGCGTCCGCCCGGCAAGCCTCCGGAATTGTGCGACGGCTGTTCGCACCACGTCGTTTTTCAAGCGCTGCGCAATCTCGACTGCATCGTGGCTGGCGACATCGGTTGTTACGCGCTCGGAGTTTTGCCGCCGTATTCGGCGATGGACTGCTGCGTGTGCATGGGTTCGAGCATCGGCATCGGGTTGGGCTTGCGTCACGTTTTGCCGGAGGCCGAGGCGAAGCGCGTCGTGAGCGTGATCGGCGACAGCACGTTCGTTCACAGCGGCATGACCGGACTGGCCGAGATGATTTACAATCCGCCCCCGACCGGACACGTCGTGCTGATTCTCGACAACAGCACCACCGCGATGACCGGGCATCAGGAACATCCGGGCACGGGCCGCACGCTGGATCATGCTGCGACCGGCAAGGTGATTTATGAAGATCTGGGCAAGGCGCTGGGCATCGAGGACGTGCGCGTTTTCCCGCTTGGCAAGGACTGCGCTGAATTTCAGCAGATGCTCAAAGACGCGCTCGCCAGCGAAAAACTGGTGCTCATCGTCGCGCGCCGCCCGTGCGTGCTGGCCGCAAAAAACATCCGCGAATACGAAAAATGCGCGCTGGCACAGGAGGTTTTGGCCAAATGAAGACTTTGCGTAGGACAGTGCTTCCAGCCTGTCTCCATTATTTATTTAGAGCGGTTTCAAAAAAACTGTGGCCGGAGCGCGGCGTTTACGCCGCTTCAACGTCGCCTGGCAAATCCACGTTGAAGCGGGCTGAAGCCCGCGCTCCAATAACAGTTTGCGCAGCCAGAAATGGCCATAGTTTTAATTAAACCGCTCTAAAGTTAAAGACAGGCGCGACGCCTATCCTACGATGAAATTTTGAAATGAAAAAACCAGTCAACGTTGTCATCGCCGGCCTGGGCGGGCAGGGGGTCATCAAGGCTTCCGACGTTTTGTCCGAGGCGGCGTTTCGCTCCGGCTTCGAGGTCAAGAAAAGCGAGATTCACGGCATGAGCCAGCGCGGCGGTTCGGTGACGAGCGATGTGCGCTTCGGCCCGCAGGTTTTGAGTCCGATGGTGCCGCCGGGCGAAGCGGATTTTCTCGTAGTGCTCGCGCCGGATCAAGTTGAAGTCAATCGCGGCCAGTTGCGCGCCGGCGGCGTGCTGATCGCGCCGGACTTGATTAATCCGGCGAAACTTTCCAACCGCAAAAGTTTCAACATCGCGCTGCTTGGCGCGTTGAGCACGCATCTGGAAATCAGCGAGGAAAAATGGCGGTCGGCGATTCATGCCTGCCTGCCGGAAAAATTGCACGCGGCGAACGAACAATCTTTTGCGGAAGGCCGCCGCGCTGCTGTCACCGCCAAACCATGAATCTTGGCAAAAACAGTTACGCACTCCGATTGAGTGCCGGATCTGCGGTAGTGGCACAGGCGTCTCGCCTGTGTGTTTCAGAACCGCCGGGTTGTTCGCACAACAGAAACTCACAGGCGAGACGCCTGTGCCACTACCCGCGCGAAAACTTCCGCAACGATTGATACAGCCATGAAAAAAAATCCCATCGTTCCTTTTCATTCCATTAGCGCGCCGGATTTTCTGCCACATGAACAATTGCACGCACTGCAATTGCAGCGGCTCAAGGACATCGTGCAGCGCGCCTACGATCACGTCGCGCTCTTTCGCAAGCGCATGGACGAAGTTGATCTCAAGCCGCAAGACGTGCATTCGCTGGCCGATGTCACCAAACTGCCGTTCACCGTGAAGACGGATTTGCGCGACACTTATCCGTTCGGTTTGTTCGCCAGTCCGATGAAGGACATCGTGCGCCTGCACGCCTCGACCGGCACGACGGGCAAACCCATCGTCGTCGCTTACACCAAGGAGGACATTGACGTTTGGACGAACGTCATGGTGCGCAGCTTTGCGGCGTGCGGTTTGCACGCGGGCGATGTCATCCAGAATGCCTACGGCTACGGCCTGTTCACCGGCGGCCTGGGCGCGCATTACGGCGGCGAGGCGCTGGGCGCGACCGTGATTCCGATTTCCGGCGGCAACACAGAGCGGCAGTTGCTGGTGATGAAGGATTTTGGCGCGACGGCGATTTGCTGCACGCCGAGTTATTTTCTGCACATCATTGACCAGGCGCAGGAACTAGGCATCAACCTCAAGGAACTGCCGTTGCGCGCCGGCGTTTTCGGCGCGGAGCCGTGGACGGAATCCATGCGCCGCCGCATCGAAGCCGAAAGCGGCCTTAAGGCTTACGACATTTACGGCCTGTCGGAAATCGTCGGCCCCGGCGTGGCGATGGAATGTCAGTGTCAGGCCGGTCCGCACATTTTCGAGGACTGGTTTTATCCCGAAATCATTGACCTCAAAACCGGCAGGCCGCTGCCGGATGGCGAGGAAGGCGAACTTGTTTTGACCACGCTTGGCAAGCAGGCCATGCCGATGATCCGCTACCGCACCCGCGACATCACGGCGTTGACGAACGAGCCGTGCGAATGTGGCCGCACGCTGCGCCGCATTCAGCGCATCGGCCGCCGCAGCGACGACATGTTCATCATCCGTGGCGTGAACGTTTATCCGTCGCAGATCGAAACCGCACTGCTGAAAGTCGAAGGCACCTTGCCGCATTATCAAATTGTTTTGACGCGCGAAAAAGGTTTGGATGAAGTCGAGGTGCAGGTGGAAGTCACGCGCGAAGTTTTTGGCGATACCGTCGGCGCGCTGGAACAGGTGCAGCGGAATCTCGGCCACAGCATCGAAACGCTGACCGGCCTGCGCATGAAAGTGCGGATGGTGCAGCCGCAGACCATCACGCGCAGCGAAGGCAAGGCGAAGCGGGTCATTGACCAGCGAAAAATGTGATGGGAGCAACGCGTGTTTTCAAAATGCCATTTGATTTCAAAACCACGATTCCATTAGCGCCGGGCTTCAGCCCGGTATGGGTTGGCCGCGCCAGGCATAGCCGTTTTAACGGCTTTTTCAGTTTGCCCGAAGCCGCTGAAGCGGCTGAAACGGCATGCCGACGACGAATCTAATGAATGTAAAATCCGTCACAACGATTTTGAAAACACGCCATGATATGAAACTGAAACAACTCTCCTTGTTCCTCGAAAACAAACCCGGCGCGTTGAGCCGGCCCGTGCGGCTGCTCGCGAAAGCCAGGTTCAACATCCTCACGCTCTCCATCGCCGACGCGAACCAGTTTGGCATCCTGCGACTGATTCTGCGTGACTGGGAAAAAGCGAAAAAATTGCTGGAGAAGGAGGGCTTCGTCGTCAAGGTCACGGACATGGTGGCCGTCGAAGTGCCTGACCAGCCCGGCGGCCTGGCGAAAATTTTGGACGTGGTGGAAAAGGCCGGCCTCAACGTCGAGTTCATGTATGCCTTCACCGAGAAGCGGGAAAACAAGGCGATCCTCGTTTTTCGTTTTGACGACCCGGACAACGCGATAAAAATTTTGCAGAAGCGCAAAGTGAATGTGGTCGCCAGCGTGGATTTGCTCAAGCAGAATTAAGCCTTATGAATTTGAGCGAAGCAGAGTTGAAGCGCATTTTCAAAAGCGACAAGTATGCCGAGCTGTCCAACATCGAACTGCTGACCGCTGCGACCGGACACGCGACGGCCAAGATGACGCTGCACGCGCATCATTTGAACGCGCTCAAGACGGTGCAGGGCGGGGCGATTTTCACGCTGGCGGATTTTACCTTTGCCGTCGCCTGCAATTCGCACGGCACGATGGCGGTGGCGTTGGACGTGAGCATCGTTTTCATGAAGGCAGCGACCACCGGCACGCTCTGGGCCGAGGCGCGCGAGGTTTCCAAAAACTTCAAAGTAGGACTCTACAACGTGGATGTGAGAGACGACGCCAGCGATTTGGTGGCGCAATTTCAAGGCGTGGCCTATCGCAAGAAGGACAAGCTGCCAGGCTGACCGTAAGGCCGGCCGGCCTACAAAAACAAGATGCTCTTTTGCTCTTGCTGCGGGGAGTTGCGTGAAAACTCACTTTGGCAAGATAAGAATATGCAACCGACTATTGCGAGCGGAGGATGTAGAATTTCTGTCCGGCGGGAGAATTTGCAAAGTTGGTTATCGTGACGCTGTAATTGTTGTTGGTGCGACTGGCGACAAAATTGGTTCGGATCACAGTCCACTGATCCACGGGCTGGGCGAGATTGGTGCCCGCCAACAAATAAAATTTACCGCCAAACTTGCAGGTCGCCTTCAATTGCAAATTTGTTTTGGCGACGAGGCTATTCGTCAAAAAGGGTTGAATCACGGGCAGAATTTGTTCCGGCCGCGATGAATTGCTGATGAACCCGTCACCGAGTTGACCGTAGGAATCTTGTCCAAATCCCCACAGGCTGCCGTCGGTTTTGATGAATAAACTATGAGTCAGGCCGCAGGCGATTGCAGTGACCCCGTTGGCGACAATTTCTTCTGGTTGGTTGGTGTTGTAGAAAGTGCCATCGCCAAGCTCGCTGTCCGCATTGTAACCCATGGCCCAGAGGCTGTTGTCCGATTTAAGCACCAGGCTGAAATAAACTCCACTCGCAATCGCGGTAACATTGCCGGGGATGATTTTCTCTGGTTGGTTGGTGCTGTTGAAAGTGCCGTCGCCGAGCTGGCCATAGGTGTTGTTGCCCATGCCCCACAAGCTGTGGTCGGTTTTGAGAAACAGGCTGTGAGCATCCCCGGTGGCTATCGCAATGACCCCGCCCGCGACAATCTGCTCCGGAGTTGTGACGTTATTGGTGGTTCCATCGCCCAGTTCGCCATCAGCATTCCTGCCCATGCCCCAAAGGCTGCCATCAGACTTGAGAAACAAGCTGAAGTGGCCGTGGCTGGCGGCAACGGTTGTGACTCCACTGGCAACGATCTGTTTCGGAACGCTGCTGTCGTTGGTGGTTCCGTCGCCGAGCTGGCCATAGCCGTTGTAACCCATGGCCCAAAGGCTGCCGTCAGTTTTGACAAACAGGCTGTGGGCGTTCCCGGCGGCAATGGCCGTCACCGCGCCGGAAACGATTTGCGTCGGCCGATTGGTTTCGGCGGCAAGCGACCCGGACAAGCCATTGCCTAATTGGCCGGAATAGTTATCGCCCATCGCCCAAAGACTGTGGTCTGATTTCAACAACAGGCTGTGCCCCGCGCCGCCGGACATGGCCACCACGCCGTTCGTGAGGATTTGTTCCGGACGACTAGCGGAATTGAATGTGCCATCACCGAGTTCCCCATCGAAGTTTCCGCCCATGACCCACAAGCTGCCGTCGGATTTCAAGAACATCGTCCAATAGGTGCCCGCCGCAACATTCGTGACGGTGGTTGACGCTTGCGCGGCGACCGCCAGCAATAGCAGCAGAAACAATCCGAATTTAAGAATGAATTTCATCTTCTGAACCTTTCCCGTTCGCGGAACTGAATTGCTTATGGCCGTAGGCTAGACAAACGGCCTGATTTCGTCAACTCGCAGAAGTGGAGGTGCAGTCTTCTGCACGCTGCAAGCAAGGTGTGGTGCCCGTTAATGAGTGACAGCGCGGGCGAATGGCATCATTGCGAGCAAAGAATGTAAAACTTTTGTCCGGTGGCATTGATGGCGTTGTTAACCGTCGTGTTATAATTGTTATTGCCACGGACTGTGATGGCATTGGTCCGAATCGGCGTCCATTGGTTCAAAGGCTGGGTGAGATTCGTGCTCGTCAGTAAATAAAATGTTCCTCCAAACAGGCAGGTTGCCTTAAATTGTAGATTTGTTTTGGATGAAATGCTGTTCGTCATTACAGGCTGTGGTGACGGAGCGATCTGTTCCGGCCGCGGAACACTGCTATTCCACCATTGACCGCTACTGAACCCGTCGCCGAGCTGGCCGGACGCGTCGTAGCCCATCCCCCACAGACCGCCTTCAGATTTGAGGAACAGGCTTTGACCGCCTCCACCGGCAATCGCGACGATGCTGCGGGGCACAATTTGCGTCGGCAGGTTGGTGTTGTTGAGTGTGCCGTTGCCAAGTTCGCCATCGCTGTTTTGTCCCATGCCCCAAAGGCTGCCGTCGGATTTTAGAAATAGACTGTGATCGCTTCCGGCGGCAATCGCCACAACCCCATTGGAGACAACTTGCTGCGGCGTGTTGGTAAGCCAACGGGTTGTGCCGTTGCCGAGCTGGCCCTCAGAAGGGCGGCCCATCGCCCAAAGGCTACCATCAGATTTGAGGAACAGGCTATGGTAAAGTCCAGCGGCAATTGCCATGACTTCGCTAGGAACGATTTGCACTGGTTCGTTGGTATTATTCGCGGTGCCAATGCCAAGCTGGTATATCTGTTATCTCCCATGCCCCACAAACTTCCGTTGGTGGTAATGAAGAGGCTATGATAGCCTCCCCCCGCAATCGTCAAGACTCCATTAGGAATGATTTGTTCCGGCTGGTTGGTGTCGTTAAATGTGCCATCACCAAGTTCGCCTTCGTTATTTCGTCCCATGCCCCAGAGACTGCCGTCAGATTTGAGAAACAGGCTATGAAATCCTCCGCAAGCAATGGCCACGACTCCGCCGGGAACGATTTGCTCTGGTCGGTTGGTGTTTGTAAATGTGCCATCACCAAGTTCACCTTCGTTATTCTCTCCCATCGCCCATAGGCTCCCGTCAGATTTGATAAACAGACTGTGAGATTCTCCTCCTGCAATTGCCACAACGCCGTTGGAGACAATTTGCTCTGGCCTGTTGGTGCCATTGAATGTGCCGTCGCCAAGTTGCCCAAATAAGTTGTTCCCCATGACCCACATGCTGCCGTCGGATTTGAGAAACAGGCTATGGCCTCCTCCTGCAGCAATATTGGTCACGGTCAGCGCAGCGTGGCTAGTCATTGCGTTTAAAACCAGCAGAACCAACCCGCATTTAAGAATGGATTTCATCTTCTGAACCTTTCCTGTTCATGGAACTGAATTGCTTATGGATGCAGATTAGGTGACGGGGTGGATTCCGTCAACTCGCATCGGTAGGGTGCGCAGTCCCCTGCGCGCCGCGAATGTGGTGAGGCGTTCAGCTTGCAAACGACGGCGCGCATGGAGTGCCACGCCTACCAATCATTGCTTCCCTTTAACCAGCGCATCCACCACGCCGGGATCGGCGAGGGTGGTGATGTCGCCGGTTCGTCTCATAATTGCAGCCAGTTTCGCAGCCGTTCATCGAGCAAGCGGACATCATTCGGTGCGAGCTGGCCGACGACTTTCACCACAAGATTTTCTTCGACAGTGGCAAGCTGGGCTTTGATTCCGGAAGGCACGTTCAATCCCGCCGCCTGCCAGCCGGCGAGCAGAAAATCCGTATTCACCAGCACAGAAGAAATGGGAACGAGAAACAAATCCGCGCCGTTGCGGCCAATGACGATCGCCGGACGAACTTTGCGGCTGGTCAAATCCGTGAAGGGTATCGGTAGCAAGACGACATCATTTCTTGAGCAGTTCATTGTAAACGTCGTCAGCGTCGTTGTCCCAGGTCTGGAGGAGCGATGCTTCGGAGAGTTTCATCCACGCCTCGTGCTCGGTGTCACATTCAATGGTGACGCGGACATGAGCTTTTTCCGGTAACGCGAGCGGTCCCGGCAGCAGCAGTTTGCCGTGCTCGTAGATGGCTTCAACGGTCGTTGTCATGTTGGCAAGCTAACCACACTGGCCAAACAAGTCAAACGTGGCGGTGCGGAGCAATTGATTTCAACATTCAACATTCAACATCGAACATCCAACATCCAGTGAAGTCCTCGCGCGTCGCGGCCTTGGATGTTGGTTGTTGGATGTTCGATGTTGGTTGTTTTCCTACTGCTTGCCTTTAACCAGTGCATCCACGACACCGGGATCGGCGAGGGTGGTGATGTCGCCGATCTGGTCGGTCTGGTTTTCGGCGATCTTGCGGAGGATGCGGCGCATGATTTTGCCGGAGCGCGTCTTGGGCAGGCCGGGCGCAAATTGGATTTTATCCGGCACGGCAATCGAGCCGATTTCCTTGCGGACGTGCGCGGCCAGATCCTTTTTTAATTCTTCGCTTTCGGCAATGCCGTCCTTCAACGTCACGAAGGCGTAGAGCGCCTGGCCTTTGATTTCGTGCGGCATGGGCGCGACGGCGGCTTCGGCGACTTTCGGATGACTTACAAGCGCGCTCTCGACTTCGGCGGTGCCGATGCGGTGACCGGAGACGTTCACGACGTCGTCCACGCGACCCATCAGCCAGTAATCGCCGTCGGCATCCACGCGGCAGCCATCGCCGGTGAAATACATGTCCTTGAACGTGGAAAAATAAGTGTTCACGAAGCGATGATGATCGCCCCACGTCGTGCGCATGATGCCGGGCCACGGTTTCTTGATGCACAGCTTGCCGCCTTCGTTCGGATTGCACTCGGTGCCGTCGTCGCGCAGGACCACCGGCTCCACGCCGAAGAAAGCGCGGCTCGCGCTGCCGGGTTTGAGCGTGTGCGCGCCGGGCAGGGCGGTGATGAGATGCCCGCCGGTCTCGGTCTGCCACCAGGTATCCACGATGGGGCAATGGCTGTGGCCGATGTGTTTGTGATACCACATCCACGCTTCAGGATTGATCGGTTCGCCGACGGTGCCGAGCACGCGAAGCGAACTTAGATCATATTTCTCCGGCCATTCATCGCCGAGCCGGATGAGCGCGCGGATGGCCGTGGGCGCGGTGTAAAAGGAATT
>ODAK010003770.1_pt1 | contig 15667 bp, 13 predicted proteins | sample 1539591 | NCBI WGS metagenome assembly ODAK01 (sample SAMEA3539303, study PRJEB22396) | soil metagenome | biome: tundra; feature: field; material: soil | place: USA | collected 2010-05 | depth 0.15 m | reverse complement strand
TCACCGCCACGCGGCCTTTCTTGGCGAGCACCGTGAGGTCCTTGGCCAGGTTCTTGTTCGCCAGCATTTCCAGGATCACGTCCACCCCGCGGCCATCGGTGAGCTTCATCAGTTCGTCGAGATAACCGCTGGACGCATGGTTAAGAACATGATGGGCGCCCTCCTTCTTTACCAATTCGAGGCCGCGCTCGCTGCCCGCAGTACCGATGACGGTCATACCGGCGGCGCGTGCCAGTTGCACGGCTGCGCTGCCGACTCCGCCGCTGGCGCCGTGAATCAGTACGGTCTCCGCGGGCTGCGCCTCGGCACGCTGAAACAATCCGCGATATGCCGTGCCATAGGGAACGCCCATGGCGGCGCCCTGTTCGAAGCTCACATTGTCGGGCAGACGATGCACCTGGGCTTCGCCGCATAGAACCTGCTCGGCGTAAGTGCCGCTGTTAGGGAGAGTGGTATAAACGCGGTCACCGGACTTCACTCGCTTGACACCTTGTCCCACAGCCATGACAACGCCACTGGCATCCGTGCCCGGTGTGTAGGGCAGGGTGGGTTTCATCGCGTAGGTTCCGGTGCGGACGTAAGCCTCCACTGGATTCACCCCGGCGGCATGGATGCGCACGACAACTTGTCCCGGACCTGGTTGGAGATTGGGGACATTCTCCAGTTTCATGACTTCAGGACCGCCGAATTCGTGGACGCGGATAGCTTTCATCATTTCCTCCTACGCACAAACTTCCCATCAGATTCTACCCAGATGCGGTCAAGTTTGCATGGGTGATGGCTACGATCCCAGTTGTCCGTCTTTCTTACCTTTGCCCTGATTCGCCGCTCGCTGCGGTGAGGCCAGTCCACCACAGGAAAGTGGTAGACCAATTGCAAAAAATCTCCTTGCCGACGCCATTCGTGTCGGTTAATCTTCTTCATCTCCTGCGAGATAACTTGTTTGCCAGAAGGATGGGGCAACCGCTGCCGGCGGGCTGGGGTGGGCCGCGGCAATTCCGGATACCGAAAGATTACAGCATGAAAGCAGTGCGTGGGGCATTGGTCTTATGGGTTGCAATGGCGCTTGCCATGCCGGCACTCGCCCAGGATCGGACGCTCGCCCGCCTGGAGCACGAAAGCGTCCCTGAAGTCACGCGTCCCCGCGTCGAGGCGCGCGGCGGCTCGCTTGGAAAGGTCTCGCCTCACTCTGAACCGCTTTCCGAATCGGTGCTTTCGCGCTCCGCTGCGACCGCGATGTTTGTGAATGCCAACCTGGTCCGCGCGCGCCAACTTGCTGAACGCGCCTGGCGACGCGACCATCGAGACGCCGAGGCGCTATTTGTGCAGATGGAAGCCGCCGCCATGCAGGCCGACCATGCGACCATGCTCAATGCCGCCCTGCGTCTGTGCGAAATCGGCGGAGCGGCCAAGCAGGATCCACGAATTCGGTTAGCGGCAGCTCGGGTGCACGAGTCGGCGGCCAATACTCCCGAGTTTCGAGCGGCCATTCCCCGCGTGCAAACGCTGCTTGCAAACTCCAGCGAGGATTGGCCGGAATTGAGCGCTGCCCTGCTGCGTGCCGCCATGGATGGAGTTCCGCGACTCGATTCCGAAACCCTGGCGCGCGCGTCGGGCATTTTGACCGAGTGGCTCATTGTGGGTCCTTTGGGACGGCACCCGTTGCTCGACTTCGACCAGATGCCGATATCGCCGAATGACGATTTGACGCAGGCGGCGTATGACAACCGCGCGGTTGAGAATTTCCAATTTCCCGACGGAATCATTAGCCTTCCTCCCTATCTCTCGCCTCGCGGAACCTTCTACGCGGCCGCGCATTTTGCCTCGCTCGCACCCGGAGCCTGGACCGTGCGCTTCGAAAGCGTGGGGCCGCTCGAAATTTACGTGGATGGCAAGCGGGTATTGCGACAAGAGGCCCGCCTGCGCGGAAAACACGTTCGCGGCTCCGCCACTGTCGAAGCCCTAGCCGGCCCACATCGGATATTAGCGAAATTCTCCGGTGCGGCTACGCCACTTAGAATCGCGGTATCGCCGCTCGCCTCGGAGGTACCCACTCCACTAAGGGCCAAGCTGTCCGTGGAGGAGTTGACTTACGATCTGGCTGCTGCTGCCTACGCCGCCGGGGAGTTTGGGACGGCGATCGAGCAAATCAATGCGCTGCCTTCTGCCCCCGGTTCAGCTGCGCTGCAGTTTCTCTTGGCGCAGTCGTGGACGCGAGAAAATCTTACCGTGCCTGCAGGTCTCCAAGCCTGGAACCGTGTTCCGTCACTGGCGCCTGGAGCCTTAGCTGCCGACCAGGCGATTGGCGAGCAGGCGTTGGCTGACGGTCGTTTGGTTGAGGCCACCAAGTTTGCCAGACGTGTCCTGGCAGCAAGCCCCAACGACATTAGCGCGCTGGAGACACTGGGCGGCGCAATCGACGGCGATCCGGGTCTTGCAGATTCCGAAGACGAAGCACGGATGATCTGGTCGCGTCGTTCGGCGGAGCACCCGTCGTGCGAAACGTTCAACCAGGCAATGACGTTCTATCGCAGCCAGCGGCAATTCGCAGAGGCCGCCGCTGCGCAGCAGAAGTTGGACGGCTGCGCTCCCGAGTCGCTGGCGTATGCGCAGTCGTTGGCCAGCCAGGGACGTCATGGCGAAGCCGCACGGGCGCTACAGCAATTGCTGGCAGCGGCCCCGTTGAACCGTTCCGCGCGGCTGATGCTGGTTCGTGAGTTGCAACTAGCCGGCGACGATTCCGGCGCGGCACGCGCAGCCGCCGCATGGCTGCGGATAGCGCCCAATGCCTCCGCGTACCGGCGCCTGGCGGCTGCCGGTACTAGCAACGACCCAACTGCGGACGCCAAACAGTTCTACACTGCTTATCGACGCGATGCCGTCCAACTGATGCAAGCTAATGCCGCGCGCTTCTCTGGCGCACCCGTTGTGCTGGTGAATGATCATGTTGCGATTCTGCGGCCTGATGGCAGCGTCTCGCTATACGTTCACACGACTACTCGCTTTTCAAGTGCAGAGGACATCCAGCGTTTGGGAGGAGCAGGTCTCCCGCACGGCGCTCAAGTCTTGCAATTGCAGACTCTCCATTCTGACGGCAGTACCACCGCGATGAAACCTGAGCCGGAGAATCCGCGTAGCTCGCTGCCGGTCCTCTCACCGGGGGATGCGGTCGATGAGGAATACGTGGTGAACTACGCCGGCGATGGGGGCATCCCGGAGCATCCTGAAGCTTTCCAATTCGTTTTTGGGCACTTCGACGAGAAGGTTCTGAGTGCACGCTTCGTAGTGCTGACACCTGCCGGGCAAGCTGACCGCGGTGTGGTGATTGCCTCCAGCGATGCTCCACGGCTGGTAGCGCGAGTGAAAGACAGCATGTTGGCACGTATCTGGGAGCGGAGCGAGGTGTCGGTGACGACGGCCGGATTGGTGCTGCCCAACAAAGGTCTCGCCATCGTGCGGGTGGTCGAGCAGGAGAATGGATGGACGGTGCCCAGCGATGCCGAGCACCATCGCCGCATCGAAACCATCCATCCCGGGCCGCGATTCGAGGAGTCGTCAGGCACGGTTGAACGCGGCAGAGAGCAAGCGTCCAAAGTCACTCAACTCTGATGTTTCCCAACTCCGGGTAGTGTTCCAGCCGGACATGTTTTGACGGCCAGCATCAAGACGGATATGGCAGCTTCCCGTTAGACTAGAGCCAGAGGTTTTACATGGCCCTGACCCAGGAAGATGTCATCTCAGCACTCAAAGAGTGTTACGACCCCGAGATCCCGGTCAACATTGTCGATCTCGGTTTGATTTATGAAGTTCGGATGAAACCAACGGAAGTCAACAATCTGCAAGGTGAAGATATCGAAGTAGAAATGACCCTGACCTCACCAGGGTGCCCGTCTTCCCAAGACATCAGCAACCAGGTACAGCAGCGCCTGCTGCGAATGCCGGGCGTGAGCAATGCCACAGTTAACATCGTATGGTATCCGCAGTGGACGCCCGAGCGGATCAGTCCCGAGGCCCGCAAGCAATTGGGAATTGAGTGAAAGTTAAGGGTCGCGCCGAAGATTTCCCACCTGCTGCACACTTGTGATTGTCATTACGAGCGAAGCGAGGAATCTGCTGTGGTTTGCGCTTGGGACGATGGCGGGGAAACAGCAGATCCCTCACGGCCTAAAGGCCGTTCGTGATGACAACCACAGATAGCAAAAACCGGACATAACTTATGCAGGAATCTCTTGCAGGAATCCCTCGCCCCGCGAGCCGCTGAACTTTGTCGGCCCGGAAGGCAAGACCTCACGAACTGTGCGCGCGCAGATCGCGCCAAGCGCTGACGCTCCGCCGCTCCGCTTCCTCGGCAAAGCCTTCTCCAATTTTTTGCAGCGTGGAGAAAATCTGCATGCCCTTCTGCAGGTACTCCGGGGCGTTCTCCCACACCGCTTCGAATTTCTCGGGATACTCTGAGGCCAGGACCGCGAGGCCGGCCGCCGCAAAAGCCATTCCGAGAGGACGGCGGCGGGTGATGACCAGCGCGGCACCGAAGCCGATGGAGCCAAACACGATTGCCTTCTTCCAACTCTGCATGGTTCACCTCAAGCGATGTGCCGCAGGTCGGGCACAATGGGTTAGAGCCGTTCAGGAGTCCCGCTGTTGTTTGTCGAATACCTTCTTATACAACAGTTCATTGTAAGCCGAGATGAGAGAGGAGGTGCCGCAGGCAAATCGAGTCCAAACTAAATAAGTTGTGGGGATTCAACGCCTGGATCCGTGGGGCCGCAAGAACTCTGGCGCGCCCGGAGAGATTCGAACTCCCGACCTATTGCTCCGGAGGACTCGCCGCACGATAAATCAACGGTTTAGCGCGGCTTGTACAGAGTAAGATTCCCTAGTATTTATGCGGGTTTCCCGCTCCGCTGCCCTTCGAGATACAAGCGTAACTAAACAGCCACTGGGCACAAAATTGGGCACAGTGGCCGAGGTCATCGGGAGTGGCGAGTTCCCCAAGCCGGCGACACAAGAAGTCTCGGAAAGGGCACGGCGGTCAGTTTTCTTATTGACAAATAAACTTAAACAGTTTAGGTTGATGTAACATGAAGCAGTCGCAGGTTGCCGAAGTGATGTCATGGATGGGTAAACGTAGCTATGCTACCCGACTGCAGCGTTTCGGCATTGAACGGATACGAGACATCGCTCGCGAGAATGGAAAGAAGGGCGGGCGACCGCGCAAGGAGCAGAAGGCAACCAAACTTTAAAGCGCGCCGCGCAGGTGGTGGAACACCCACGCGACGCTAACCAGGGCACCTAACGAGGAGGCACCCAATGGCTGTCAGTAAACGTAACACCGCATCTTCACTCACTCAAGAACCACCCCTCACAATTGCTCGCGTTGCTCTGTATGCGCGGGTTTCAACGCTTAACGGGCAAGATCCCGAGATGCAGCTCTCCGAACTGCCCGCCGCGGATGGACAATTACCAGCGAGTACGTCGATCAGGCCGTTTCCGGTTCAAAGGAATCGCGACCAGAACTGAATCAACTCATGGCCGACGCTCACCGGCGGAAGTTCGATGCCGTGCTTGTCTGGAAGATTGATCGCTTCGGCCGCTCGCTGAAGCATCTGGTCAACGCGCTCGCGGACCTTTGCGCCTACGGAGTCGCCTTTGTCAGCTTCCGCGATAACCTCGATCTCAGCACACCCTCCGGGCGCCTGATGTTCCAGATCATCGGCGCCATGGCCGAGTTCGAGCGATCCCTCATTCAGGAGCGGGTTAGGGCGCGCTGAGGAATGCCCGCGCCAAGGGCAAGAAGTTCGGAAGGTCCCGCGTACAGGTTGACGCTCTTCGCGTTAGTGAGCTACGCCGCGACGGACTCTCGTGGTCCCAGGTATGCCGAACCCTCAATGTGAGCAAGGGGAGCGCCCAGCGATCGGTGGGGTCGGCTTGTCGAAAGGCAAAGCAGAACCCACCCGGGTTAGGGGGACAAGGCCGATGACCACTCGGAGCCACTTTAGCTTCTTAGAAGCCGACTTGTCGGTACCGGTCGGTGACCCCAAATCTGGATTACTTCCGGATAGCCGAGCATCCAGACGGAACCCTACTCAGACACCTCGCAAAGCCCGTTTATCGTCAACTTTAGGTTGCCTCTTCTCCGCTCTGTTAGTAACGTGCGAGCCTAGAATGAATTGACTGCCGTTCGCAGCTGCCCTATCATCAGGCATTCCTGACAGCATCGTTAAGCCATGATCGACACGACGATCTCGCACTACCGCATTGTCGATAAGCTCGGCGGCGGTGGCATGGGTGTGGTGTACAAGGCGGAAGACACGCGCCTGCACCGGTTTGTCGCGCTGAAGTTCTTGCCCGATGAGGTCGCCCGCGACCCTCAGGCCTTGTCGCGCTTCCAACGCGAGGCGCAGGCCGCGTCAGCTCTCAACCATGCCAATATCTGCACCATCTACGACATCGGCGAGGAAGCCGGCCGCGCCTTCATGGTGATGGAGTTCCTTGACGGCATGACGCTGAAGCACCGCATTGCCGGACGGCCGCTCGAAACCGAACTACTTTTGGATCTGGGCACCGAAGTTGCCGACGGGCTCGACGCGGCGCACGGCGAAGGTATCGTCCACCGCGACATCAAGCCCGCGAATATCTTCGTCACCCGGCGCGGTCATGCCAAGATTCTCGACTTCGGTCTGGCGAAGGTCAGAGGTAAGGCCGCGGGGACAGATTCCGCATCCGAAACGAGAATCGCCGACTCCGACGCCGAGCACCTTACGAGTCCGGGCGCGATGCTGGGAACCTTTGCCTATATGTCACCGGAGCAGATTAAGGCTAAGGATGTGGACGCGCGCACCGACCTGTTCTCTTTCGGAGCGGTGCTGTACGAGATGGCGACCGGCAAGCCGCCCTTCGACGGCTCCAGCTCGGGCGAGATTTGCAGCGCGATTCTGCGCGACGAACCGCGTCCGCCTTCACAGTTGAACGCGGAGGTCTCGCCAGGGTTGCAGGCGATCATCCGCAAGGCGCTGGAGAAAGACCGCAACCTGCGTTACCAGAGCGCAGCCGACATGCGGAGCGACTTGCAACGGCTGAAGCGGGATACCGAGTCCGGCAGGATCGTTGCGGCGCCGTCAGCACCCTACAGAACGCCCAAACGTAGCAAGATTTGGATGGTTGTAGCGGCCTGCATTCTCGCCCTCATCCTGGCGGCAGCCGGAACCTGGTATCTGCGATCTGGCAGGACGGCGCAGATCGATTCGCTTGCCGTGCTGCCGTTCACGAATCAGGGCGGCGATGCCAAGACCGACTATCTCAGCGACGGCATCACCGAATCGTTAATCGACAATCTCACCCATATACCGGACCTGAAGGTGAAGTCGCGCAACTCAGTTTTCCGCTACAAGGGGAAAGATGTCGATGTACAGCAGGTCGGCAAGGACCTAGGTGTGGCGGCGCTGGTGAGCGGCCGAGTGGTGCCACAGGGCGACAGCATCGAGGTCAGCGCCGAGCTCACCAATGTTCGCGACAATACCGAAATCTGGGGACAGCACTACAGCGGCAAGAGTGCCGACATCATCTCGTTACAGCAGCAGATTGCAGGCGACATCGCGGACAGATTGCGCTCCAAGCTCAGCAGCTCGGACAAGCAGCAGGTCACAAAACAAGGCACGAAAAATCCGGAGGCCTATGAGTTGTATCTGAAGGGGCGCTACGAGTGGAACAAGCGGACCCCTTCCGGGCTGGCCACAGCAATCTCCTATTTCAACGAGGCCATCGTCAAAGACCCCGGCTACGCCTTGGCGTATTCGGGCCTGGCCGACGCCTATAGCGTATTGCCCTCTCATGGCGGTACTCCCACCGAAGACTATCCAAAGTCGAATGCCGCCGCCCGTAGGGCGCTGGAGCTGGATCCTACATTGGCCCATCTCCATGCTGTTCTGGGAAGCAATGAGTTGGAGTACGACTGGGATTTTGCGGGAGGAGAGGCCGAATTCAAGAAGGCTTTAGAACTCGACCCCAACGACGCTACAGCGCACCAATGGTATGGGGATGATCTTAGCTCCATCGGAGGCCGGGAGCAGGAAGCCCTCGCGGAGGCTACTCGCGCTCACCAGCTCGATCCGCTGTCACCGATCGTCAGCGGGACTACCGCAAAAGTTTACATTTCAGCACGACGCTATGATGAGGCCATTGCGTGGGGTAAGAAGCTGGCAAATGATAATCCGACATTTGCCGTGGTGCACCAGTATTTGGCCAGCGCGTACTGGGGAAAACATATGTATCCGCAGGTCATCGAAGAATGGAAGGCATTTGCACAGCTTTCCAATGACCGCAACGAATCCGACTTTGCTTCTGCCCTGGAGCGAGGCTTTCAGTCGGGCGGCTGGAAGGACGCTCTCACCAAAGGAATTGAAACCCGGCTGACGCAACGTAAGAACGGCTACTTCTCACCGTACGCGGTTGCTACCCTGTATGCCGACTTGGGGGACAAAGAAGAGACTTTCCGCTGGCTCTACACTGCCTATCACGAACGGGATGGTGTGAATCTGATCGCGTTAAAGACAGACTTTTTACTCGACCCCATACGCTCCGACCCGCGATTTGCTGAGTTGGTGAGAAAGGTCGGTTTACCATAGTAACGAAAGCCATCCGAGCTTTCCTCAGGTCCAGCCGAGATGCCACTCTATGAATAAACTAGAGCGGAGTTCGCGAAGCTGCCGTAGCTCGCGGCCGTTCGGAACAGCCCGCGATCATTCCGACGGATTGAAGTCACTCCGATAATGTCCAGATTGGTCCCGATAAACGCAATAGCAGCGACCGACCGATCGCTGGCGAGGAGCCGACCTGTCGTTACCAATCCTGCCAACTTCCCCGAAGCCGGTTTATAAGGCGCTACAATTTGCGAGCTAACTCGTGCCGTCCACTTGGAGCGTGTTACTTGGTTTCATCGACCAATGCATTCTTCCGCAAACTGATGTAGGTCCCTTCCCAAACTGGCACCTGCCTGGTGCTTCGTTGCCTGGATTGATAGAATGCCCACTCATTCAGGAGGACAGTCATGGCAGCAGATGAGAAAGTCATCCAGGGAATCCTGCAACAAATCGAAACCGCCTGGAATCGTTACGACAGCGTCAGCCTTGCGGCGGCGTTTGCCGAGGATGCCAACTTCATCCAAATCTTTGGGGGACAGTTGGACGGGCGGGCTGCCATAGAGGCGGCGCACCGGCACATCTTCGAGACGATCTACAGAGGCAGCCATGCCAGTTTCGTGCTACGGAGCATCCGCTTTCTGCGCCCCGATGTCGCGGTGGTATTCGCCCGAGCGAACGTGAAGTTCAAGGAAGGCAGCGAGGCGCGGGAAATAGAGACTCGCCCAACGTTGATCGTGGTAAAGGAACAGGACAAGTGGCAAATCGTCGCGTTCCAAAATACCAAGATCTCCGAGGTGCCAGCCGCAGCCCAAGCCGCGGCCCGACTTGCAACTTAGTTGGGAAACTTCGGCCCGCCTGGCTCTGGAAGTTGTCCCGAAGTCTTGTTCGAGGAAGCGGCATGGTGCTGAATGTGGTTCGCACTCCGATCTACTCAAAGCCGGTTTCTGGGCCGCGACACGAAGCGCCGGATGGCTCCCGAGTATTTCCCCACTGACGACGATCCGTCCGGAATCGTCGGATTGGCTGCACACGGTAGATGTATCTGGATTGGCCACATGTGCGGTTGAATCGTTATCCGGCCCGAAAACGATTTTGATTGCAAATCCTACCAATGCTATGGTGAATCTGCTCAGACAATTCTCCGACCATAGGCACACTCAGTAGTTGGATATTGGTTTTCCTGGCCTGAACCGTCCACTGGATACTATCGCTGATGAACCTACTTGACCTCGTTGTCGGAAAGCCGATCCTGACCAGCGACGAACGCGCCGAGCAGATCGGTCCTGCGCAGGGCATCCCGATCTTTGGTCTCGACGCGCTTAGCTCGGCTGCTTATGGCCCGGAAGCGGCCCTCAGCCTTCTGATTCCCCTTGGCCTTCTCGGGGTTCGTTATATCGTTCCCGTCAGCGCCGCCATCATCACGTTGCTGGTGATCGTGTACTTTTCCTATCGGCAGACCATCGCCGCCTATCCCTCAGGCGGTGGCTCCTATACGGTGGCGCGCTTCAACCTTGGCGCACGTGCCAGCCTGCTTGCCGCGGCCGCGCTCCTCGCCGATTACATCCTCACGGCCGCAGTGGGCATTTCTGCAGGCGTTGGCGCCTTGGTCTCGGCCGTTCCGTCCTTGCTGCCGCACACGGTTTCTATCTGCGTCGGCATTCTGATCGTCATCACCATCCTCAATCTGCGCGGCGTGCGCGATGCCGGCCTTGCCTTCGCGGTCCCCACCTATCTCTTTGTCGGCACACTTCTCATTACCATCATGGTAGGGATTGTCCGTGTTCTGCTCAGCGGCGGGCATCCAACACCGGTAGTTCCCCCTGCTCCTCCGTTGCCCACGACCGCAGCCGTCAGTTACTGGCTGCTGCTGAAGGTTTTTGCCAGCGGTTGCACGGCATTGACCGGCGTGGAAGCGGTCAGCAACGGGGTGAAAGCCTTCCGCGAACCCGCTGTGAAAAACGCGCAGCGCACTCTTACCGTGATTATTTTTCTTCTGGCGGTGCTGCTGGCGGGCATTTCCTATCTCGTGAAGGCTTACGGCATCGTGGCAACTGATCCGGGCCTGCCTGGCTACCAGAGCCTTCTGTCCATGCTCAGCGCGGCCGTTTTCGGCAAAGGCTTTTTCTACTACCTGACCATCGCCTCCATTCTTGTCATCCTGTCGCTCTCCGCCAACACTGCCTTCGCTGATTTTCCCCGTCTCTGCCGCGCCATCGCGCAGAATAACTACCTGCCACACGTCTTCGGGTACCGCGGGAGGCGGCTCGTCTACACCTACGGCATCGTGGTCCTAGCGGTACTCTGTGGCGGCCTTCTCATCCTTTTCGGCGGTATCACCGATCGGCTTATCCCGCTGTTTGCCGTCGGCGCTTTTCTGGCCTTCACGCTCTCGCAGTCCGGCATGGTCATGCACTGGTGGAAGAATCGTGGTCCGCATTGGCGAAAGAGCGCACTCGTCAATGGGCTCGGGGCGCTCGTCACCGGCATCACCGTCGTCGTCGTGCTGGTTGCGAAATTCGCTCAAGGCGCCTGGATTACGCTGCTTTTCATTCCGTTGACGATCGTTTTATTCATCCTTGTCCGTCGCCACTACCACTCGGTCAAGGTGCTCACCGCCTGCAAGGTTCCGGTCGACGTGGCAGGTCTCAGCCAGCCTCCCATTGCGGTCATTGCCATCGACCACTGGAGCAATATCACTCGCCAGGGAATTGAATTTGCCGCCCGGCTTTCCCCGGAAGTCATCGCCCTGCACGTCGAGCTCACCGAGTACTCCGCGTTGCTTCAAGCGGACTGGAAACACTACGTTGAGCAACCCTTCCGCGCGGCAGGCAAGGAGCCGCCCCAGCTCCGTGTCCTGCCTTCCCCCTACCGCTTCGTCATCATTCCCATCGTGCAATTCATTCTCGATCTTTCAAAAAAAAATCCCGCCCGCAGCATTGTCGTGGTCATACCGGAGCTTGTGGAGGACAAATGGTACGAATACTTCCTCCACAACCAGCGTGCCCGGCTTCTGGAATGGGTGCTTCTCGCCCGTGGCAATGAACGCATCTTCACCGTAAGTGCGCCCTGGTACATCGGGGAACGAACCTAATTCCTTATGGAGCGGAGGATGATTGATTAAGAAGGTCTCGGGTAAATCGCCCACCAAAGATCGGCCGCTGCGCGGCGTCTTGCGATCGCCATCCAAGACCAAACCTCGAATCGCCTAGTCGGCAAGTGGCACAGCTGACTTGTGGCAAGGCGGCAGATCGCGGGCGATTGACAGACAAGTCGGAGGTTACCCGCCGATGCCGTTGTGCATGCGATGAATCCGCCCGTTCAACAGACCCACACTGGATGCTGGCAGTAAAGGCTGTCCAGAAGTCTTGTTGGAGGAAATCTGGTGTTAAGAAGCGCTGCTTGCGCTCCGATCTCCTCGAAGATGGTTTCTGGCCCAACTGCCAGTTGGCCGACGATCCGGGAGTTGGAGACCTCAGCGCATGCAAAGGCCTGTTCTCGCCAACTGAGAGCCAACTTCCGGACGTCCGTGACTCGCCAAGAATCCCGAGAGCTGAGGCGAAGCGGCCCGAACATTGGGAGGCCGTAAACGTGTGGCGCTGGCTGGCGGCGGTGCCGTCGGTGCCTGCAGTTGCCTGCCGCGAAAGTCATGAGCCGCTGGGACTGCTACATCGAAGCCGAACCTGCTGGAAGCTTCGAACTAGCGGACTTCTTTTCCGAAGGTCTTGCTTCCTTGAAGCTGAACTGCTTGTCGAGCTTTTCGTAGGGCTTGCCGTCGACCTCGACATACGGGTAGACGAAGTAATTCAACGCCGGACCATCCTGCTTAGGAGCGAGTGTGATGTCGCGGCCGGTGGAGAACTGCACGCGATTGGCATCAATGCTGCCGAAGAAATAATCTTCCTTCTGCTTCGCTTTCCACGCCTCCGAGATGTCAACAGGGATCCAGCCGATCTTGGGCGCATAGAATTCGGCCCAGCAGTGATAACCGGCGATATCTCCCTGGTCCTTGTTCTCGGGCAGAGGGAAGCCGATGTCGAAGCGCGCCGGAATGCCGTTAGCCCGCAGCATGCCGATGAACGGAGAATGGAAGTCCGTGCAGTTGCCGTGCTTGGCGTCGCAGGCCCACACCGCATCACCACGTCCCCAGCCGGAGCCCGTCTTGTCATAGCGCATATTCGTGAAGAGATAGTCATAGGCAGCTTTGGCTTTGGCAATCGTGCCGGTCCGCGATCCAGTGACCTCGACCGCCAGCGCCTTGATCTTGCCATCCGTAGGTATCAGGCTGTCCGGCGCAACTAAACGGCTCATGGACGCGCGCACGACGCCAGGCTTCTGGTCTTTGCGCTCGAGTTGCGCATAATCGCCACGCGAGTATTCCCGGCGCGTGACCTCGTACTCGAGAGTGAACTCTGCTTTGTGCGACGCGGGATTCTGCATCGCGACGTACATCATCCGGTTGCCGTACTCGGGCTCCTGCGTCATCTGCGTTTTGGCGGGAGCCTCGACGTTCAGCACGCGCACAGTCTGATGCCGGTCAGTCTGGGGCACCGGAACCCACACGCGCACTTGCTTCGCTCCAGCGGGAAGATCTTTCACGGTGAAGTTGTAGGTGAAGCGAAACGTGCGGGATGGCGGGCTGAACTTCTGGGCATTCGAAGTGGTTTGCGCGGTCAACAGGCACGCCGAGAAAGAGAGCAGCAGCAACGACGCTAGAACTCGCAGCCTCATGGAGAAACTCCTGTGTAAGTAGGTCGTTAATTTTGAGGTGTGGAATCGGCCCGCGATCAGAGGGAGGCGGTTCAGGTGAAACCGACGAGGCGGTAAGGGGAGCGGCACACCGGGAACATGGTTCGAAATTTTACCAGCAGCCAGCGCGAGCTGTCAGGCCGAAAGATGGGCACTCCCATGCGATAAACAGTGCCCATCGCTCGAGTCACGGGCGACTCTGAATGTATGGGCCGGGACGGACTCCCGTCGGTTCAGTGCCTCATCCGCCTTCGCTCGTGACCACCTGCCCCGCCGGTTGGTATTGCTTTTTCAGAATCTCACCCACCAGAAATAAGTCAGTGAGCAGCGCACGGAGATGGATAGAAGCGTTCAGATTGTCAATCAACTGGGAGCTGATGGCGGGTTGTGCCAGAACCAGCTCAATGGCGGCAAGAGAATCGCGCGCGTCGCGATCGAGCACCGCAAAGAACGCCAAGTATTTGTCGGCTGGCTCAAGCCCCTCTTCTTTGACTGCAAGCGCACAAGTCTGGGAAAGCCCCGCCAGGGCTTTCATGGCGCGATGCAGGAACTCACGGACTTGTCCACCCGATTCGCTGCCCTGGTCACTGGGCAGCCCCTGGGCTGCGTAGGCCAGCATAAACTCGTAACACTCTTCCATAGCGTCACAGCGATTCCATATCTCAGCCAGCATCGGTTAACCCCTCAGTCTTCGCTTCCCGGGACCTTACAGGTGGCGCGGAAGTTTCGACCGGCCATCGTGCTGGATCGTGCTCTTTCAGATAAAAGTCTCGGTCCATCCACCCGAAAATCATTGATTTCGTGATCGCGCGCTTCTCCGGCCGGAGCCCGAAGTAGACGTGCATCATGATTAACGCGATCAATCCGACGCCTGCCAGCCCGTGCAGCACGTACATCATCCCCCAAGTCATGTCGCTGAAGAGATACGGATTTCGGGGAAAGAAGATCGTACGAACGCGAAACATCATGAAAACGCCGGTCACGATTGCAGACAGACCTGCGGCGATGATGGCGGCATGGTAGAGCTTGTTTTCCAGCGGATACTTTGCAAACCTCTCCGGCGGTGGCGCGGGCTTCCCCATGAACCGCAACACTCTTCTCCTCGCGTCCCGCAGGTCAATCCGGTCAGGCCATATCGACCAGAAGTCCATGAAGAACGAAGCATGGAGGATGTGAAACACAATGGAAAGGGTCAGCACAGCTCCAGCGATCCAATGGTAGGTAACCCAGTCAAACTGAACAACTACCTTCGGCAAGAAAGCGGTAAACAGCAGCGTGAACATGGCAACCGCCATGATCCAGTGAAATGCACGGGCAGTCAGCGAGTGCCGGGGGACGTGTTTGGGGATCTGGGCGGGCACTACGGCAGCAGCATCAGGCTCGAATTGCTTAGGTTTCGCGAAATACCGCACGTAAATCGCATGGACGATAATGAAGAGCAATCCCGCGATCACCGCCACCCAGATCAAGAACCACGCAATGTGGATGGGAACAATTTTTCCCCACGGATCTATTGCCCATTGTAGGGGGTCCATGTTGCCTCCTCCACGCCGCCGATGGCGCGCTTCACCAGGTTTCTCATCAGCGGGATCTTGTAGGCGTTGAACTGCAAGGGGACAGCACCCTGCACCGCCAGTTTTCCCGCCATTTCTCCGGTTGTTGCATTCGGTGGTTTGCCCCGGACCGCTTCTTCGACAACCTTCAAGCGTAGAGGACGAGCGGCGGCGCCATTCACGGCTATGCGGATTCGGTCAATGCTGCCACCTGACACCACCATCGCTGAGGCGACGTTCAGCAGCGGAAAGTCCCACACATTCCGGTCTCGCACCTTCTCAAAATAGAATTGCGCACCGGCCCAGGTCGAAGGAATACGAATGGCCGTCAGTAGGTCCCCGGGGCGCAGGATGTGTAGTCGCGTGATGTCGATATCAGGCCCGATAAAGTAGTCCTCGGCGTCCACTACGCGCTCACCTTTGGAAGTGCGAATCACGAATTTGGCGTCGAGCGCGATAAGTGCGGGAGCAGAGTCAGAAGGATTCACCGCCACGCAGCGGTCCGCATGCAGAATCGCGTGCTCGCGGTTGCGGCCCTCCGGTGTGTCGGCATAACAGATGTTCCCGCCGGCGCGGTAGCACGGCCAACCCGCGCGATAATACCAGCAGCGCGCGTCCTGGGATACGTTGCCGCCGATTGTGCCCTGGTTTCTGATTTGCGGAGACGCCACTAACCCGCATTATTCATGAAGGTACTGAGAGTGGTTCTTTGGGCGGCGTGTGCGCGCT
>ODAK010003768.1_pt1 | contig 15671 bp, 15 predicted proteins | sample 1539591 | NCBI WGS metagenome assembly ODAK01 (sample SAMEA3539303, study PRJEB22396) | soil metagenome | biome: tundra; feature: field; material: soil | place: USA | collected 2010-05 | depth 0.15 m | reverse complement strand
CGAGCGTGATGCCGCCGGCGCTCATGATCGCCACGTCGGCGCGCATTTTGGAAAACGCCTCGACCGTCATCGGCCCGACCAGCACGCCGAGGCGCGGATAAATCACGCCGCCCGCCAAAATCACTTCCACTTTGTTCGCCGACGCGAACAGGTTCGCCACCGGCAGCGAGTTCGTCACGATCTGCGGCGCTTTTTCTTCGAGATGCCGCGCGACGTGATAGACCGTCGTGCCGGCATCGAGGATCACACTTTGATTTCCGCCGATGAGTTCCGCGCACGCCTTGCCAATCGCTTCCTTTTCGGAAAACTGATGCGCGTCGCGCGACGCGAACGCAAATTCATCTGTCTTCGGCGAAATAATTCGCGCGCCGCCGTGAGTGCGCCGCAAGTTTCCCGCCGCCTCCAGCGTCGTTAAATCGCGCCGAACCGTCGAAACCGAGGCTTCGACGTGCTGGGAGAGTTCTTCCAGCGACGCGAATTCCACCCGTTGAAGGTAGGCTTCAATGCGATGTTTGCGCTCTTCGGAGGTCATGATAGAAAAGATAACTTTCTTGTTAGTCAAGGTGTCAATTGCAGTGCAGAATACACACCCGATAACTTTGTGCCGTCCTGGCAAATAAATGTGACATCAGCCTCCCCATATTTTGACTTAGGAACGTAACCATTAAACTTGATCCTTGGGGAAACCCACATATACGCGCTCCACAAACCGTAATCAGCATCCTTAAAGTCATTTATTTTAATTTCAAAAATCTTAGTCTTAAAATGGTTCAGTTTATCATTATAATTAGAATCCGTGTAATTATCGTATAATTCGATGGTAATTTTTCCATTAGCGGCGGTTTCTTTATCTTTTGAATCGTGTAGAATTACATACAATTTTACTCCATCCATTCCCGCCATGCTGCCCACAACTCTGTGAATATATGCAGGGGGTTCTGGCTTTTGCACGTTTCCAGACATACTAGGTGACTCCGATTTGCTGTTCGGTAGTTCTGATTTGTTGTGTGATGCACTCAATAAATTTATTATGCCTAATGATGCGAAGCACAACAAGACGACTAAAACCACACAAACCGCCGCAAATTGTATGCGATTTAACGCAATTACAATCATCGGTTTGTTAGCGCTTTGCTCGGCTACTGAAGTAACTGTCGGTTTAGAAACAGATTTTTGAAGACTAAGCACGGTTTCGGCTCCACAGTGAGGGCAGGCAACAGAGCTACCTGCGTCTACGGCATCAAATTCCAGATGTCCGCGACACGCTTGGCAAGAACATTTTACAAGCATAAAAGATAAATGTTGCGTTTCTATATGAATTCTGGAGACATTTAATTGCTAATACAATGCAGGCCAAAAAATACGTTCATATTTCAAGGTTTCGGAAGCAGTTTTTTCCGTGAGTCGGAATAGATCTCCGCTAACGCATGAGTAAATGCGTCAGCTATCATAGCTGGATTGTCCAAAAACTTTTTAATCATCAGGTCTGTAAACTTCCAGATATTTAGGCAAATAATAACCTGTCCCTGACTATCTATGTAAGATGTCGGGCGCTCAAAAAAGGGGCCACCGATATACGGGTCAACCAACCACCTATTCCAAATCTCCATGCCATTTTTCTTTTCCTTAACTTTTTTTGGCATGCCTTGATGTTGCATTCCATGCCTGTATATCAGCCAAAACTTATTGAACAACTCCTGATCAACTTTTAAATCACTAGCGGCCTCTTTCATAAATGCCCTGTTGGAAGGGGCGTGTGGATCATTTTGAGTTTTGGTCTTTGTTCGATAATATCGTTCGCATAAAAATAACCCAATTGAAAGAGCAACAAATTGGCCGTCCCCATTCTTAATTTTTTTAAGTCTGTTGTATGGCCTCACATACCATCTTTTGAAGCGAGTGACATGATCAGGGCAATTCATCACCGTTTTTGATGATTTCAACATATTTTTACATATTTTGATAGATTTTGGAATTATTTGCAAGAAAAATGTTGACTAAAATCTAAAAACTGGCAAAGTCAGTCAAATCTTATGGCTGTAGCTGCACCAGCACCACATCGCGCCGTCGTCGAACACATGGTTCGTCAGGCGGTTTACGCCAAGCTTGGCAAGCCTTTGCCGCGCATCGCGAGCGGGCAAAGTCCGCTGGTCGTCAACGTCAGCGCGCGGCACTGCCATCTCACGCCGGAAGCGGTGGAGACTCTTTTTGGCAAAGGCGCGAAGCTCTCCGTTCACAAGTGGCTCTACATGGACGGACAATTTGCCGCGAAGGAAACCGTCACGCTCATCGGACCGCGCAGCCGCGTGATTTCAAATCTGCGGATTCTCGGCCCGTGCCGGAATCTGAATCAAATCGAACTCGCCTACACCGACGCCGTAGCGCTCGGCTTTGAAATTCCGTTGCGCAGTTCCGGCGACATCAAGGATACACCTGGCTGCATGTTGATGGGGCCCGCAGGATTTTTTGAAATGCCACAAGGCGTCATCCGCGCCAAACGTCATGCACACATGCACCCGAAGGATGCTGAATTTTACGGCGTCAAAGCCGGTGACCACATGAAATTGAAAATCGGCGGCCCGTGCGCGATCACGCTGGATCAACTGCTGGTGCGCGTGGATCCGAGTTTTAAACTGGAAGTGCATATTGACACGGACGAAGGCAACGCGTGCAATCTCGAACCGCACACGCCGGTCGAACTTTTGAAATGAAAGCGAACAAAAATATTTTCACCGCGAACCACGCGAACCACGCGAAAGAAAATTTTTGTTCGCGTGTTTTGCGTATTTCGCGGTTTGAATATCCGTGTTTATCTGTGTTAATCCGTGGTTAAATAAATTTCTCGCAACTCTCAACCATCAACCAAAATAAATTATGAACGAAGCAATAGGAATGATTGAAACCAAGGGCTACGTCGGCAGCGTGGAAGCCAGCGACGCCATGGTCAAAGCGGCCAACGTCACGTTGGTCAAAACCATCGCCATCGGCGGCGGCCTCATCACGGTCATCGCCCAGGGCGACATCGGCAGCGTCAAAGCCGCCGTGGACGCCGGCGCAAAAGCCGCCGCCAAAGTTGGCGAACTCGTCGGCTCGCACATCATCGCGCGCCCGCACGAGGAACTGCTCGCCGCGTTCCTCGGCAACGGCGTCGCCAAGAAATAATTCACCCAACCAAAATTTAAACTTTTAACGAATATGTCAAAACAAGCTGTTGGAATGATTGAATGCAAAGGCTTCTGCGCCGCCGTGGAATCCGCCGATGCCGCGCTCAAGTCCGCGAACGTCCACATCACCGGCTGGGAAAAAGTCGGCAGTGGCTATGTCACGGTGTTTTTCCGGGGCGATGTCGCCGCCGTGAAAGCCGCGACAGATGCCGGAGCCGCTGCCGCCGCGCAGGTTGGTGCAGTTGTCAGCGTCCAGGTGATTCCGCGTCCGCATGACGGATTGAGCGGACTGGGAAAATGGCTGGAATGATTTACGAATGACGATTTACGATTTACGCGCCGAAGAAATTATTCGCGCACCAGTAAACTCGTATATCGTATATCGCAAATCGTAAATTTTGATGAAGATCTTGGTCGCAAATATTGGTAGCACGTCACTCAAGTGGCGGTTGTTTGATTTCTCAAACAACGCCGAACGCCTTTTGCACAAAGGCGGATTTGAGCGCGTCACCGATTATTCGAAGGCGATCGAGGACTGTCTCGCCGAACTGAAGCAGGCGAAGGCCATCACGAGCGAAAGCGAATTGAGCGCCGTCGGTTTCAAAACCGTCATCGCCAAAAATGTCACCGGCTGCGTGCGGCTGGACGAGCGCGTGTTGCAGGCCATGACCGATTACAACGGCCTCGCGCCCGCGCACAATCCGCCTTACATCACCGGCATCAAATTGTTCGCGCAACGGATGCCGACCATGCCGCTTATCGCGCTGTTTGAAACCGCGTTTCATCAGTTTGCGCCCGAGGCTTCGCAACGCTACGCCGTGCCGCAAGCGTGGCTGGACATCGGTGTGCGCCGCTGGGGATTTCATGGTGCGAGCCACAAGTTCATCGCCGAACGCTCGGCGGAACTGCTTTGTCGGCCGGACGTCGCAGAACGCGCTCGTCAGCTTTATGTGAGTAGTGGGACAGGCGTCTCGCCTGTCCATTCCAACCCGACAGGCAAGATGCCTGTCCCACTGCGCGTGATTTCGTGTCATCTCGGCGGCAGCTCCAGCGTGACGGGCATTTTGAACGGCGCGTCCATCGGCACGAGCATGGGCATGAGTCCGCAATCCGGTTTGCCGCAGAACAATCGTGTCGGCGATCTCGACGCCGAAGCTTTGCCTTACGCGGTGAAAACGCTCGGCATCAGCGTCGAAGAGGCGCAGAAGCAGTTGAGCAAACAAGGCGGCTTGCAAGGCGTCAGCGGCGTTTCCAACGACGTGCGCGACATCGCCGATGCCGCCAGCAAAGGCAATGCGAATGCCAAGCTTGCGCTGGATGTTTTCGTGGCGAGCGCGCGGCACTGGATCGGCAGCTATTTTTTGCAGTTGAACGGCGCGGACGCCATTGTGTTCACCGCCGGCACGGGCGAGAACCGCGCGGAATTGCGCGCCGCCATTTGCGCGAACCTAGAAAATCTCGGCATCAAGATTGATGCGGAGAAAAACAATTCCACGCGCGCCACGGAAGCCATCATCAGCGCCGCAGATTCCGCTGTGAAAATTTTTGTGATTCCCACGAACGAAGAACTCGTCGTGGCCCGCGAAGCTAAAAGATTTTTGGAAACCAAACGAAACTAACCACGAATGGACACGAATCAACACGAATGGAATTTTACAGGTAGGGCGCGTCGCTCCGCGCGCGCCGCTTGTGAAATGGCATGTGACGGCGCGCAAGGAGTGACGCGCCCTACCAATTTTGATTGGTGTTCATTGGTATCCATTCGTGGTTAAAAATTTTCTATCAACTATCAACTAATAACCATCAACTAAAAATTATGCCACAAGCCATTGGAATGATCGAAACCCGCGGACTCGTTGCCCTCGTTGAAGGCACGGACGCGATGCTCAAAGCCGCCAACGTCGAGCTTATCGGCCCGATGATGCAGGTCGGCAACGCCCTCGTCACCGCGTGTGTCGTCGGCGATGTCGCCGCCGTCAAAGCCGCCACCGATGCCGGCGCGCAGGCCATCAAAGCCATCAAAGGCGAATTGGTCAGCGTCCACGTCATCGCCCGTCCGCACGCGGATGTGGAAGCGGTGTTGCCGAAGAAGAAGTGAGCCGTTAAATCGTTGAATTGTTGAAGCGTTGAATCGTCTTCGCGCCGGATGTGCCGAACCGATTTAACAATTCAACAATTTAGCTAATCACGAATTTATGTTCCTCGCCAAAGTCGAAGGCCAGGTGGTCGCCACCAAGAAAGACCCGAACATGTCGGGTCGCAAACTGTTGCTGCTCCGCCCGCAGCTCGTGGACGAAAAAGACCCGACGAAGTTCCGTCCGGGTGCCAACACCATCGTGGCTGTGGACAACCTCGGCGCGGGCGAAGGCGAACTGGTTTTGTTTTGCCAGGGGAGTTCCGCGCGCCTCGCGCCGGGCATGAAAGACGCACCCGTGGACGCCGTCATCATCGGCCTCGTGGACAGCGTGGATGTTTTCGGAAAAGAAATCTTCAGCGCCAAAGTGCGCTAATTGAATTATGAGTGCCGTGAACGAAACTTTGATCCGCGACGTGGTGGCCGAGGTGTTGGGCAAATTGGGCGGCACTGCGACAGCCACTGCCAAATCCTCCCCTGCTCCATCGCCAGCGCCGAAATCCGATTCGTGCGGCTGCGGCACCAAGAAAGCCACTTCAACACCCGCGCTTCGCGGCAAGTTCGGCGTGTTCGCGACGGCGGAAGAAGCGTGTGAAGCCGCGCAGGAAGCTTTTTTGCAATTCAAGCAGGGAGGCATCGCCGCGCGACGCAAGATCGAGGAAATCGTCAAGGCACTCGCGGAGAAAAATGCCGAGCAATGGGGCAAAATCGAATTTGAAGAGACGAAGATCGGCCGCCTCGATCACAAGATCGCCAAGCTGGGATTGATCAAACTGGTGCCTGGCGTGGACTGGCTGCGGCCCGACGCGCGCAGCGGCGATCATGGCATAACGCTGGAAGAATACACGCCGTTCGGCGTTGTCGGCGCGGTCACGCCCAGCACGCACTCCATTCCCACGTTGAGCGGCAACATCGTCAACATCTGCGCCGCTGGAAATTCCGTCGTCTTCAACGCACACCCGAGCGCGGCCAAATGCGCGGCGATTGCAATCCGCGCTTACAACGAAGCGATTTACCGCGAGACCGGCATCGAGAACATCGCCTGCATCATCGAGAAGCCCACATTGGATTCATTCAACGCGCTGTGCAAAAACGAAAATACGCGGCTGTTGCTCGTGACTGGTGGACCGATGGTTGTGAAAGCTGCGATGCAAACCGGCAAACGTGCCATCTGCGCCGGCCCCGGCAATCCGCCCGTGTTTGTTGATGATACTTGCTGCCCGACGCGTGCGGCCAAGGCCATCATTTCCGGCGCGGCATTTGACAACAATCTTTTGTGCATCGGCGAGAAGCAGGTTTTCGTCCTCGACCAAGTCGCAGACAAGTTGATGCAAAAACTTTCGGAGAACGGCGCTGTGAAATTGAATTCCGCGCAGTTGGAAAAACTCACGAAGGCGGCGTTTACCATCACGCCAGGACAAGGCGGCGGTTGCGCGCAAGCTCACACCAACAAAGATTTTATTGGCAAAGATCCAAGCGTGCTGGCGCAGGCGGCAGGAATCAATTTGCCGGCGGGCACTCAATTGTTGTTTGCCGAAACCGATGCTGATCATCCGTTCGTCGAGGAAGAACAAATGATGCCGATGCTGCCGATCGTGCGCGTGAAAAGTGTCGAGGAAGGCATCGAACGTTCCGTGAAATCAGAGCACAATTACAAACACACGGCGATCATCCATTCGCACGACGTCGAAAATATCACGGCGATGGCCCGCGCGATGGATACGACGCTATTCGTCAAGAACGGTCCGTCCATGGCCGGACTCGGATTGGGCGGCGAAGGTTATTTGAGTTTTTCCGTCGCCACGCCGACCGGCGAAGGCATCACGAATCCCCGCACGTTCACGCGCGTCCGCCGCTGCGTGATGGTGGATAATTTAAGAATTTATTAACCACGGATGAACACAGATAAACACGGATGGGAACGGAGCGCGGGCTTTAGCCCGCTTCAACGTCCGTGTGGCTTTGGTGTTCGCATGATGAAGCGGCCTGAAGACCGCGCTCCGATTGCATTTGGAATTTATCCGTGTGCATCCGTGTTAATCCGTGGTTGAAATTTTATGCTTTTAGCGCGCGTCGAAGGCAACATTGTTGCGACCCGGAAACATCCGAGTCTCGATGCGTGGCGACTGGTGATCTGCCAGCCGATCGGCGGCGATGGACAGACGGAAGGCGCGCCGATTATTGCAATTGATTCGCATGGCGCGGGGATGCACCAGCAGGTGGTGATTTCGTCCGACGGCATTGCGGCGCGCAAGGCGGTGGGCGTGGACAAGAGTCCCGTGCGCTGGCTGATTGTCGGCATCGTGGACGAACACGAGCCGGGAAAGAGAATATGAAAGCACCAAATTCCAAGCTCCAAGCACCAGAGAAGCTCCAAACATCAAGCTTCAAACGGGAGCCACGCTTGGATGTTTTGGAATTTGAAGTTTGGAATTTCTCTGGTGCTTGGATGTTGGCGCTTGGAATTTTTTGAAATGAAACTCGGAACCGTCATCGGTCGCGTGACGTTGAGCAAGTCGGTGGATGTGCTCAAGGGTGGACGCTTCCTAGTCGTCAGCCCGTTGAGCCGCGAGCAATACGGCAAGGGTCTTGAGGCCAGGCCGGGCATGGGCACCGATCCGAGCCTCGTCGTGTATGACGACATCGGCGGCGGTGTGGGCGATGTCATCGGTTACGAGGAAGGCCGCGAGGCCGCGCAGCCGTTTGATGTGTATCCACCGATTGACGCGATCAACTGCGCGCTGGTGGATGAAATGTTTTACAGCCCGTTTGAAAAATGATCGTAAAGAAATGACTAATGACGAAACCATAATGACTAAAGAATGTCGAAGCCCGAAAGCAGAGCCGCACGGTCATTCGTCATTTGAAAATTCGTCATTCTTTAGTCATTCGGATTTAGGTTTTAGTCATTATTGAATTTATGAGCCAAGTCATCAGTGTCCGTGACATTCAGGAAATGATCCGCAGCGGTCAGGGAGTCAACATCCCCGCCGACGCCATCGTCACACCATCAGCGCGCGAACTCTTGCAGGATATTGAGACCAACGGTGCGCGCGCGATAGCCACCGGCAATACCACTGCGCCCGCCAGTGCCGACAAACTTTCCCCGCCAACCAAGAAGCTGAACTCCAAGTCGCCGAAATCAGAACTCGAGGCGTTCTTCAATTCACCCTACGCGCACAGCTTGAAGGAGCAGATTTGCGAGATGGGCCATCGCCTGTGGAAGCGCGCCTATGTGGACGGCAATGGCGGCAACATGGCCATCCGCGTCGGCGAAGATATCGCCATTTGCACGCCAACATTGGTCAGCAAAGGCTCGCTCAAGCCGGCGGACATGTGCCTCGTGGACTTCGAGGGCAACCAGCTTTGCGGCACGAAAAAGCGCACGAGCGAAATCCTCATGCACTTGCAGATGATGAAGAAGCAGCCCAAGGCCGTCGCGACGTGCCATTGCCATCCACCTTACGCCACGGCGTTCGCGGTTGCGGGCATTGCGCCGCCGACGTGCATGTTGCCGGAGTATGAAGTCTTTTGCTCCGTTGGCGTCGCGCCGTATCGCACGCCCGGTTCGCCGGAGATGGGCAAGCTCGTCGCCGACCTGACCGATGATTACAACACCATCCTCATGGCCAATCACGGCGTCGTGACGTGGAGCCACAACAACATCGAGGAAGCCTACTGGCGCATGGAAATCGTCGAGGCGTATTGCCGCACCATCGTGGTGGCCGGGCAGCTCGGCAAGCCGATCAACACGTTCACCGGCCCGCAGATGAAGGAACTGCTCAACATCAAGCAGAGCCTCGGCTTTGTAGATCCGCGTCACGGTCTGAAGGAATGCGAACTCTGCGACAGCGGCGAATGGCGTCCCGGCGCGACCTGTCAATCGCCGCAATCCTCCGAACCCACCGTCGGCCTCGACCCCGAAGCCGAGGCGGCGGTGAAAGCCATCACGGATCAGATTCTCGCGCAGATGAAATAGGCATCACGGATGTCTGCCTACTATTGTGCCGGGATTGGTTCTATTTCTGCTGAAGTTTCCGCAGGATTTCTTCCGCCTTTGCGAGGTCGTTGGTAGCAATTCGATGCCGATATGGAAATTCTTCTTCCTTGAATACTTCAAGTGCATTTAGAAACGACCCCACCGCCTCATTAAGCAACCGCACTGCATTCGTCCCCTCGCTCCTTTCAGCGCGAATCCTCAAAGCACAGCCCAAATTGAGTTGCGCCCTTGCCTGAGCTTGCGGGGACGCGCGTGCCAAGATCTTCAGCGCTTCGTGATGCGTCGCCAACGCATCGTCCAACAACCGCACTGCATTTGTCTCTTCGCCCCGCTCAATCTGGTAGCTCAAAGCAAGGACCAGATTGTTCTGCGTCATCGCCCATTCCTGCGCCATTGTCTCGCTCGTTTGAACTTCCAACGCCGCGCTATATGCCTTCACCGCTTCGTCTAGCAAGTTCACTGCATTTATCCCCAGATTCCGTGCAGACTGATCCCTTAATGCATCTGCTAAAACGCTCTGTGCCATCGACCAGGCTTGTGGAAACGCATCACGGGTGAAAACCTCCAGCGCCGCGCGATGCGCCGCCACCGCCTCATTCAGCAAATGCACCGCGTTTATCCCTTCACTCCGTTCAGCTTGACTCCTTAAGGCATCGCCCAAACTGCCCTGAGTGACCGCCCAATATTGTGGGAACTTCTCACGGGTGAAAACATCCAACGCCGCACAATACGCCGCGACCGCTTCGTTTATCAAATGCACGGCATTTGTCCCTTCACTCCGTTGAGACCGAATCAGTAAGCCATCCCCCAAAACGCACTGCGCCATCGCCCAGTCTTTCGGGAACGCATCACGGGTGAAAACCTCCAGCGCCGCGCGATACGCCGCTACCGCCTCGTCCATCAAATGCACCACATTCGTCTTTTCACTCCGTGCAGCCTGATCCCTAAAGGCATGGCCCATGCCTATCTGTATATCTGCCCAATAATGCGGAAATGCTTCACGGGTGAAAACCTCCAACGCGGCGCGATACGCCGCTATCGCCTCCTCCATCAAATGCACCGCATCTGCCTGTTCATTCAGTGCAGCCTGATCCCTTAAGGCATTGCCCAAACTGATCTGTGTCTTCGCCCAATCTCTTGGAAACTGCGTGCGTGGCAAAACCTCCAGCGCCGCACGATGCGCCACAACTGCTTCGTTCATCAAATACACTGCGTTTGTTCCTTCACTTCGTGCAGCCTGATCCTTCAAGGCATTGCCCAAACTGATCTGTGTCTTCGCCCAATCTCTTGGAAACTGCGTGCGTGGCAAAACCTCCAGCGCCGCACGATGCGCCACAACTGCTTCGTTCATCAAATACACTGCGTTTGTTCCTTCACTTCGTGCAGCCTGATCCTTCAAGGCATTGCCCAAACTGGTCTGTGCCTCCGCCCACTCTCTTGGTAACTGCGCGCGTGGCAACACCTTCAACGCCGCACGATCTGCCGCCACCGCCTCGTTCAGCAAGCTTGCTGCATTTGTCCCTGCACTCCGTGCAGCCAGGGCCCTCAATGCAAAGCTCAATAAGTTCTGCTCGATAGCCCAAAGCTGCGGCAACGGCGCGGGTGTCAAAACGTCCAACCCCGCACGGTGCGCCGCGACTGCTTCGTTCAGCAAACGCACAGTATTTGTTCCTTCAATCATTTCACCCTGATCCCGCAAGGCATGAGCCAAATTAATCTGCGCATTTGCCCACTCTTGCGGAAATTGCGCGCGTGTCAAAACCTCCAACGCCGCGCGATGCGCCGCCACCGCTTCGTCCAGCAAGCGCATTGCATTTGTCCCTTCAATCAGCTCAGCCTGACTCCCCAAGGCACAACCCAGATCGTCCTGCGTCAGCGCCCATTCCTGCGGAAATTTCTCGCGCTTGCAAACCTCCAACGCCGCGCGATACGCCGCGACGGCCTTCCCGAGGTGTCGGCTCCCAGCCACACCGTCCACGATCAATCCCAAATAGGAGTGCGTTCTCCCAATTGAAATTTGAAGTGCCGCCCATTCCCAACTTTCGTTTTGCGGAGAGGTTAGGGCTAATGCCTGCTGGAAGTAATCCAGCGCCTTGGCTTCGTCCTTCTCGGCCAAGGCTGCAACCGCCAAGTCCTTATCAGCATCGCGTTCAGTTTGCGCCAGCCGTTTGGCGTCTGCTTGCGCCGCGCTACCCAGCTTCCTTGCCAGATCCCTCCGTTCCGCCGCACCGGTTGCATTTTGAAGCATTTTTTGTCTCACTTCATCGGCCGTCATCCCGCTGTCGCGCGCGGTTTTTTCAAATGCCATGGCCCAGCGCTGGTCTGCATCGCCTTTCTGGGTGCTGAAACTCAATGCTTCAAAATTGCGGCGCAATGCTTCGGCCAGTTCACTGCCCGAAGCGTCGCGCTTCTGCGCGGCAACAAGCCTTGCCTCAAGCTTCTTGGTAGATGTGTCCTGCTGCCGCCAGAATATTCCGAACACCAGCAGCAGGAGGAACACTGCGGCTGCAATCCATTTGCCATAACGAAGCAAGACACCAAAGGAGTCGCGTGATTCCTGCCGATGACCTTCCGTCGTGTCCTTGATGACATCGAGCTTTTCGTGAACCCGGGCAAATTCCTCGCGCAGGGAGGCGTAGAGCTTTTCATTTTGCCTGCGCGTCCAGACTTTGAACCGTGAATAGTTGGCGTCAAATTCCTTTTCCTGAAACGTGCGGAGCGTCTCGTTGAATTCCTTCAGGGAGGCGGCGTCCGGCAGGCTTTTTTTGATGTCCTCAATGTCCTGCTGCAATCCCGTCAGCACACTGGCGGAAAAGGCGCGGAACACAGCAGTCTCATCCTTCAAAGCTTCACGGAAAAAGAGGCAGAAGATGTCGTAGAAGGCAAGCTTGCTGCCCTCCTTTCCGCCCGCGTGCCAGCCGTTCCTGACCTTGTCGGCAAAATCGGACGGCTTTTGGCCGTTGTCCGGCACATGCTTTTCCACCCAGGCGAGAAACTGGTCGTGGATGTGATCGCGCAAATCCACGTCGGTCTTATTTTCCAGAAGCCGCGTGATCTGGTGGTCGTCGAGAACCAATTTGAGGGAAAAATCATGAAAGTTCTCTGGGTCTTTCGCCTCCTGAATCAGGTCGGCCAGCCAATGATCGCGCGGAATCCCGCAAAGGATGTTGTTCTGGGCAAGTTCAGCAAGGCGATGAAGAAAATTCCCGACCTCCAGATTGCAAAGCAAGTCGCGCATCGGGCCACGTTTCGGGTCGTGCAACTGGTAGGCCAGCACGCGGGCGGTCTGGCCCAATGCCTCGTGGATGGCACCTTCGAGATCGTGATTAGGCGGCAGTTCGCCTTCGGCAAATCTGCGGGCAGCGTGTTCGATGACCCGGCTCACCTTGTGATGCGTCATCCCGCCGCAGACGTGCTCGAACATCTTGAAGACAAACTCGCCGAGGAATAACCCGGCCGTCGCGCCCGCCACAGTTGTTGCTGGCTCCATGCCAGATAAATAACGGAAGGCAAATTTCGGTCAAGTGGAAATGACAGTGGAAATGACCTGGTTGTGAAAGTAACCAGTCGCAAGCAAGCGCAGCGCGACACCGCTTTTCGGGCGTGTATACAAGTGAACTTCGCCGGTTATCCGAAAGCGCTGTCGCCGCTTCGCTCTGCCGGCGCAGTCCAAAATTTGCCCGTTATTCCACCGGCATCTGCGTGGTGAATGGCTCGGCGGGCAGGCCGGCTCCGTTGGACAGGTTCGGCTGTGCGAGTTGGTGCCACGCGAAGCGCACGGCCACAGGTTTGTCCACGCCGGGAGCGGAAACTTCGACGGTCTTGCCGACAATCTTCGCGTCAGCGGGAACAAATTTGCCATCGGCTCCGGCAAGGGTGAACCACGTCAACGGCTGGCCGTCCTTGCTGGCGAGTCCGCCGCGCGTGTGCTCGAATTTCAGCACGGCCTTGTGGCCCACGATTTTCATTTTCTCGAACGCGGGGCCGGCGCTGGTGACTTCTTGCTCGTAAGTCTCATCCAAGGCGAGCAGCGCGAGACGATGACCGACTTCCTTCTTATTGCGCGGATGGATGTCGTTCAAATCATCCACGAGGTCGGTGGTTACGATCATGCCGGCGTGCTTGATGTTCCGCACCGCGCGGGATTGCTGGAGCCAGAAGCGCGGCAACGGGTCGGTGTCGGCGGAATAATTGGTCGTGTCCTTGATGTATTTGAACGGAGCGATCTGCACGAAGTAGAACGGGAATGCGCCTTCGTTCCAAACCTTGCGCCAGCCGCTGACGAGGGCGGACATCTTCAAATCGTAGTTCGTGTCGCCGCGGTTGGATTCGCCCTGATACCACAGCGCGCCGCGCAGGGCGAAGCCGGCGATGGGCGCGATCATGGCGTTGTAAAGCACGGTCGGCGCGGTGTTGGGAATCTTGTTGGTGCCGAAGTCCGGCGTGGTGATTTTCGCGAGCGACGGCACGGATTGAAAGCCCACCGGCGGCGTCCACGGTTCAATCTTGGTTCCGCCCCAGGACGAATGAATCAAACCAACCGGCACGTTCAAGTTGGTGTGAATCTCGCGGCCAAAGAAATACGCGGCGGCGGAAAAATGAATTGAGTCGAGCGTGTTGGAATTGCATTCCTGCCAGGCGCGAAATTTTTCCAAATCGGTGCGCGGCGTGGCGGAAAGCATTTTCTCAACTTGAAAAATACGGAGGTTCGGATAATTCGCGGCGGCGAGTTCCGCTTCGGCGTTAAGCGTCGGCTTTTGTCCAGGCTGCTTGCCAACGGGCTTCTCCATGTTCGACTGGCCGGACGCAAGCCACACCTCGCCGACGAGGATGTTCGTGAATGTCTTCGTGTCGCCAGATTCAATGACGAGCGATTGCGGCGTGAACGACGCCTTCAATTTCGCGAGCTTCACAAGCCATTTTCCATTCGCATCGGCATGAGTGGATTTGCGCTGGCCGGCAAACTTGACGGTGACTGCCGCATCCGGCGCGGCCCAACCCCAGACGGGGACAGCCTGCTGCTGTTGTAGGACCATGTTGTCGCCGAAGATGGCGGGCAGTTTCAATTCCGCGCGGGCGGAAAAAGCGAGCGCCAAGAGGGCGGCGGCCAGCGCGAGTGGATGACGGGCAGTTTTCATGGCCCTATTTTGCGTGTCCACCGGCGATTGGCAAAACTATTTTGCCAGCGCGCGGCGGCTTCTGTTACGCTTTTGCGATGCGAATGTTCATCTGGTTTTGTAGCGGCCTCGTGGCGTGGTCGGTGGCCGGCGCGGAGTTGCAATTCAACTTCGGCGACCTCGCCCCCGACAGTTCGCTGGCAAAGTTTCACACCGAACTGTTCGGCGGCGGCAAGCCGGTGGCGTGGAAAATCATGGCGGACGAGGTGCCGTCGGCGTTTGCGCCGCTCACGGACCGGGCGCAGAACGTCGTGCGCCGCAGCGTGCTGGCGCAGACGAGCCAGGACGCGACGGACGAGCGTTTTCCGATGTTTGTGTATGACGGGGAAAGGTTCCGCGATTTCAAGTTCACGACGCGGTTTAAAATCGTCAGCGGCGTGACGGAGCAGATGGCGGGCGTGGTGTTCCGTTTTCAAAACACGTCGAATTTCTACGTCGTCCGCGCCAGCGCGCTGGGCAAGAACATTCGGTTTTACAAGGTGGTGAACGGCCAGCGTTCCGACCCCATCGGGCCGAATGTGGACATCGCTCCCGGCGCATGGCACCAGTTGGCCGTGCAGTGCGAAGGCACCCAGATCACGATCTGGCTGGATGGCCGGCTGGTCATGCCGCCGCTCGGGGACAACACGTTCGCCGCCGGCAAGATCGGTTTCTGGACGAAGTCGGACGCGGTGAGTTATTTCGCCGAGGCGGCGATGACTTACGCGCCGATCGTGCCGGCGGCGCAGACTCTGGTCAAAACCATCATGGACCAGCAGCCGCGCATCCTCGGCCTGCAAATTTACACGCTCGGCACCAACGGCACGGCGCAAATTCTCGCGAGCAAGGAACCGGCGGAAATCGGCCAGCCCGGCACGGATTCGGAACTGGCGGCCATCCATGACGGCACAATTTCCTTCGGGCGGGAGAACGGCGTGGTGCTGGTGGCCATGCCGTTGCACGATCGCAACGGGGAAACCATCGCCGCCGTGCGCTTCAAGTTGAAATCCTTCTTTGGCGAGACACAGGACAACGCCGTGAACCGGGCCACGCTCCTGCTGAAAATGATGCAGAACCTTTGCACTTCGGCGGAAGATTTGAATAAGAACTAGGTTTTCAACGCCACGCCAAAAGTCAGCGGATAGTGATTACCAACAACTTTGGGACCGGTAGGGCGCGTCGCTCCGCGCGCGCCGCCGTTGAGCAGCAGGATGTAT
>ODAK010003767.1_pt1 | contig 15674 bp, 17 predicted proteins | sample 1539591 | NCBI WGS metagenome assembly ODAK01 (sample SAMEA3539303, study PRJEB22396) | soil metagenome | biome: tundra; feature: field; material: soil | place: USA | collected 2010-05 | depth 0.15 m | reverse complement strand
GGCGGTGCACACCTCAGCAAGCGCGGCGTGGTCGCCAACCTGACCGCCGCCACCGGCGCCACCTTCGTGACCGTGAACGACGGCTGGGTGATCGGCACGGACCAGACTCCGGACCAGGGCAACCAGGCGGGGCCGACCCTCTTCCGGATCGAACACACCACCGACGCTGGGCGCACCTGGACGACGCAGTACTCAACGCAGTAGTGCTTGGGGCTCGGCGCTTCCGTCTCGACCGAACGTTCGGTTTACTAGGCTTACCGAAGGCCGTCGGCGATGCGGGCGCGCCAGGACCCGCGGAGGCGCTTGTCACGATGCCCGATGCTGATGCACTGATCGCGACCCATACCCCACTGCTTGCACAGGCCCGCGAGGCCGCGCGTACCCGGGCGTACTTCTCCGCCTTCGCCGAATCGCCGTCCACCCGCATCTGGGGTGACGCCGCGCCGACCGACGGCAGGGCCGCGTTCGATGCCCTGCTGCACCAGACCTTCCCGCTCCACACGCCAGGCGCGCGCGGGTCGATCGCGCCCGAGGAGCCGCCCTACGGGATGCCGCTCGACATCAGCTACCCGCACGTCCACGCCGACGGCGTCGACGAGTTGGTGAACACGGCCAAGAAGGCCATGCCTGCCTGGCGCGACGCTGGCCCGGAACTTCGGTCCGCGATCGGCATCGAGATCTTGACCCGGATCAACGCGCGCAGCTTCGAGTTCGCCCACGCCGTCATGCACACCACCGGGCAGGCGTTTGTGATGGCATTCCAGGCCGGCGGCGCGCATGCGCACGAACGCGGACTCGAGGCGATCGCCTACGCGTACGACGCGATGACGCAGGTGCCCGCGTCGGTGAGTTGGGAGAAAGCCCGCAGCAAGGGAGAACCCCAGCGACTGACCAAGACGTACACGATCGTGCCTCGAGGCGTCGCCCTCGTCATCGGCTGTTCGACATTCCCCACCTGGAACAGCTATCCCGGCTTCTTCGCGAGCTTGGTGACCGGCAACCCCGTCATCGTGAAGCCGCATCCGCACGCCGTCCTCCCGCTCGCGCTGACTGTCGGGGTTGCCCGCGATGTCCTGACGGAGTACGGCTTCGATCCGAACCTGATTACCCTCGCCGTCGATGGCGTTGGCGAGACCGTCGCGAGCACCTTGGCGATGCACCCGGACGTGCGCGTGATCGACTACACCGGATCCACCTCGTACGGCGAGTGGCTCGAGGCGAATGCGTTACAGGCGCGGGTTTTCACGGAGAAGGCAGGGGTGAACTGCGTCATCATCGACTCCACCGACGACCTCAACGGTCTCGCGGCGAACCTCGCCTACTCACTGTCGCTGTACAGCGGTCAGATGTGCACGACACCGCAGACGATATTCATCCCCCGCGCAGGCATCGACACCGAGAGCGGACACGCAAGTGTCGCCGACGTCGTTAGTGCACTCGGTTCCGCGCTCGACGACTTGCTCGGCGATCCCGCCCGTGCGGTCAACATGCTCGGCGCGATCGTCGACGAGGGGGTGCTACGCCGTCTCGATGAGGCATCGACCGCTGGCGAGGTGCTGATCAAGTCGCGCGCAATCGAGCACCCCGAGTTCGCAGCTGCGCGGGTACGAACGCCACTTGTCGTACGAGCCGCACCTGATGCAAATGCCTACAGCCACGAATGTTTCGGCCCAATCGCCTTCATCGTGGAGACACCAGACAGCGCCGCCAGCCTCGATGCCTGGCGACGGATCGTGACGGACAGCGGGTCGTTGACGGCGTCGGTCTATTCAACGGACGCCGAGGTGCTGGCCGCGGCGCACACCGTGGCGCTCGATACGGGCGTGTCGATGTCGAGCAACCTCACGGCTGACACCTACGTGAATCAAACCGTCGCGTTCTCCGACTATCACGGCACCGGCGCGAACCGGGCGGCGAACGCGACCCTGACTGATCTGGCGTTCGTCGCCGACCGCTTCCGGATCGTCGAAACCCGACAGCCAGCAGTGAATCCAGCATAGTGAAGCCGACGGTAGGGACAACGGTCGCGCCGCGACGTGCGCCGTATGACCCCACGTCGTTGCTCGAGGTCGCGGTCGGCGTCTTCAACGAGCGCGGATACGACGGCACGAGCATGGAAGATCTCGCCCGCGCCGCAGGCATCACCAAGTCGTCTTTCTATCACCACGTCGACGGCAAGGAAGCGCTGCTGGCCGCTGCTTGTGACCGCGCGCTCGATGCGCTGTTCGCCGTGCGTGACGAGGAGGGATCGAACGCCGGGCGCGCCATCGACCGATTCGTTTACGTGCTGCGGCGGACGACGCAGATCCTCCTGACCGAGCTGCCCTACGTGACATTGCTGCTGCGCGTACGCGGCAACACCGCCACCGAGCAGGCGGCACTCGAGCGTCGCCGTGAATTCGACCGTTTCACCGCGGACCTGGTCACCCAGGCGATGGCGGACGGCGACCTGCGCTCCGACATCGAACCTGGCCTCGCCACCAGGCTCGCGTTCGGGACACTCAATTCGGTGACCGAGTGGTACCGCGCGGCGCGCGATACCTCCCCGGATGCAGTCGTTGACGGGGCCGTCGGCGTGATCGTGCGCGGACTGCGACCCTAGGGCCGCCCTAGGCAGCCAGGCGCACGAGCGCGGTGACGACACATGCCAGCGCAACGACGACGAGAAACGGCGCTTTGAACCGGACGGCGATCGCCGCCGCCACCAGCCCGGCGGCCCTCGCATCGAGTTGCAGGCGATGGCCCGACGTGAAGGTCTGGGTGGCGATCAACGCGGTCAAGAGGGCGACCGGCAGGAGTTCTGCGATGTGCTTGACCAGGGGTTGCTCGATGACGCGGCGGGGCAACGAAAGCCCGACGAGCTTGAGTGCAAAGCAGCCGACACAACCAACCGCGATGGCGATCCACATCAGCGTGCGCCTTCACGACGGTTGGGTCGGACACCGGCGACGAGGGCAACCCCAGCGGCGAACAGCACCGGCACGCCCGCGGGCACGAAGGGCACGGAGATCAGAGCCACCGCAGCCGCCGTCAACGCCACCACCCACGGTTCGCGCGATCGCAATCGCGGTGACATCAGCGCAAGGAATGCGGCGGGAGCGGCAGCGTCGAGACCGAGCACCCGCGGATTCGACAGGGCCTGCGCACTCAGTGCGCCGATGAGGGTGGCCAGGTTCCAAAAGACGTACACCGACGCGCCGGTAGCCCAAAACGCGAGCCTCGACGGGCGCGTCGCGGTCCGTGCCACCGCCATCGCGGTGCTCTCGTCGATGACGAGCTGCGCGGCAACAGGACGCCGCCAACCGTGGACATCGAGGATGCCCGCCATCCGCACGGCATAGAACGCGTTGCGCACGCCGAGCATGATCGCCGTCGCGGCACCGGTCATCGCGGCACCGCCCCCGCCGATGACGCCGACCATCGCGAACTGGCTGCCGCCGGTGAACATCACGAGCGAGAGCACGCAGGTCTGCAGCACGCTGAGGCCAGCCGCGCTCGAGATGGCACCGAACGACAGTCCGTAGGCGCCGGTCGCCAGCCCCACGCCGGCCGCGTCGCGAAGGACACCGGTCCGCGTCGCCGGCCAGCTCGATACGGCGTCGGCGTCGGACATGCGGTCACCATATGGGGCGCACTCGAGACTGTCAGACAGTTAACGCGGACCCCAGCGCGTCAACTGTCCAACGGTCGTGATTGGCGGGACCTAGGCAGTGAAGGCAGTCACGTCGCCCTTCTCAGCAAGCAACTGCTCGAATGTGGCGTAGGAGAACCAGAATGTGCCATTGCCGAGGCCACCCCAAGTCGGCCCCCACGACTGGTAGGCCCAGACCTGCTGATGCTCGACGCTGAGCCCGAACAGTTCGATCTCGTGGCCGCCGCGGATTGTCGCGTCAGCGGTCAGTGGGCACTCGCCGGTCGGCAGCGGGCTGTCGAAGCTCGTGTACCAGTTGATGCCCGCGATGGCCGGTGCCAGTGTCAGCGCCCCGAGTGCGTGCTGCATGCCGAACGCATGACTGTAGGCACTGACGTAACCGTCACGCTTGGCCGCCTTGGCCACCGCCAGCCCGGTCGAACCGGTGTCGTCGGGCGGGTAGCTGCCCTGCACGCGGTCGAGATGCGTCGCCTGCTCATAGAGCTGCACCGCGGTTGCCTCGACCAGCGTGCGACCGGATTTGTAGTACGGCGCGGTCATCAGCGCGCCAGCCATCGCGTTGCCGGTGCAGGAACCGAGCTCGCCCTGGTCGAAGGGCTTGCCGTGGCGGACGTGTTTGACGTCCGCGATCGGGGCAACCGCGGCCGGGAAGTTGCGGCTGCGGGCATCGTGTTCGACGTGGCGGCCCAATCGACGTCCCGGTGCGGTCGTTTGCGCCAGCTCGATGAAATCGCCGTCAGCCATAGTGGTCTCCTGTCCATCGTCGGCTCGGGTCGGTCCGCTCGCGCAACTGTGCACGACGACCGAGGACTTTCAATCGGAGGATGTTGCAATCTAGCGCTGTGATACAGAATGTCCTGATGGAATCCGAAGTCTTGGCGGCCACCAGCTTCTGGCGGGCGGTCGCCCTGCTCCGGCTCGAGCGGCCGGCCGGTCTCGCCGCCCTCGAGTCGGTCTTCGCGGGCGGTCAGCCGCCCACGAGGCTTAGCGGCCCGATGCGCGGGCGCTTTTTGGCGAGCACGATCGGCCACCACGTCGACCCGGCGTTCGAGGCGCTGACCTCGATCTGGCTGCCGTGGAAGGGCAAGACTTTCGACCCGGACGCCGAACAGGGTCGCAACCTCTTCACCGCCGGGGCCCGCCGCATGATGCGCGTCACTTTGCCGAAATACGCGACGATCGACGAGCCTGGCGGATGCAGGGCGTTCCGCTTCCTGACTTCGATTGGGCCAAGCGCTTTCACGCCCGGTGTCGACGTCTTGCGGATCGACTACCGCGACGTCCCGGAGAACCCGTCGTGACCGGTACGCAAGATCCTCGACGAGCTGGTGATGATCGAGGACGGTCGCTTCCTCGGCCAGGCATTGATCGAGTTCCGAGGCTCATTGCGCCGGGCGGCCTGGTTCAGCCTCGAGGACCTGCACATCGTGCTGACGGATCAAGCGTCGTAGTCGAGCACGACCACGTCACTGCGCGGCTGTGCCTGGCAGGTCAACACGAATCCGGCGTCGAGTTCGCCCTGATCGAGTGCGTAGCAGTGGTCCATCTCGACCTGACCCTCCACCACCCTCGCTCTGCACGTGCCACACATCCCGTTCGTACATCCATACGGGACGTCGGGGCGTACCCGCATCACCTCGTGCAGCACATCCCTACCGAGTGGCACTGCCAGTGTGGTCGAACGGCCGGCCAAGGTGATCGTGACGCTCGCGCTCGCGTGCTGCCCAGTCACCGTTTCGACAACAGCCCGTTGCGTATCGGCGGCTCGGGTGGGAGTCGCGAGATGGAATAGCTCGACGTGCACGGCTGCCTCATCGACATCGTGCTCCCGCAATGCTGCACGTGCGGCGTCGATCATTGGTGCCGGGCCGCACACGAACCACTCGTCGACAGTGCTCGGCATGACCGCAACCTCGAGCAGTTCATCGAGCTTGGCGCGGTCGAGCCGACCGGTGAGCAGCGCTGAATCGCGAACCTCACGGGAGAGGACGTGGAAGACCGCGAGTCGGTCGGGAAAGCGATCCTTCAGATCGGCCAGTTCGTCGAGGAACATGACGGCCTCGACGCTGCGGTTGCCGTAGATAAGCGTGAACCGGCTGGCCGGCTCGGCGCGCAGCGTGGCAGCCGCGATCGACAGCACCGGGGTGATTCCGCTGCCCGCAACGATTGCGGCGCGATGACGGGGTCGTGACGCGTCGACCTCCGTGGTGAACCGGCCGGTCGGGGTCATGACCTCGACGTCCTCCCCGATCCGCAAGCCACCGAGCGCGTACGTCGAGAAGACGCCGCCGGGGATCTGCTTGACGCCGATGCGTACGACGCCAGGTACCGAGCACAACGAGTAGGTGCGACGACCGTCGTCACCCGCCGCGGTACAGCGCACCGTCACATGCTGACCCGGGGAGAAGGCGTACTCGCCGGCAAGATCGTCGGGAACCGCGAACGTGATCGCGACAGCGTCGGTGGTCAGTCGGTCGATCGCGGACACTCGAACGGTATGAAACTGCGGACGCCCTACCACGTGAAGCTCAGTACGGCTTGATGGCGTCGAACGGCTCGAGGCACGACGTGCATCGATACATCGCCTGGCACGCCGTCGAACCGAAACGGCTGACGAGTCTCGTGTCGAGCGAACCGCACCGCGGGCATCGCATCGAAAGCGCAAGATCGACTCGCCGCTGTGCGCCCACTGCGGACGGCGGCACGATGCCGTGGTCGGACAGCTTGCGGCGTCCGGCATCGGTGATCCAGTCGGTGGTCCACGCGGGCGCGAGCGCGGTGCGCACCTGGACCTGATCGAAGCCTGCTTCGTGCAAGGCGCCGACGACGTCGTGGCGAATGACGGCCGTCGCCGGGCAGCCAGAGTAGGTGGGAGTCAGGACGACATGCACGCAACCCTGCGCGTCGATGTCGACGCCGCGCACGATGCCAAGATCGCCGATGGTCACGACGGGCAACTCAGGATCGGCAACCGCGCAGGAAACCGCCCACGCATGCTCGACGGCCGTGCTGTCGGTCGCAGGTGCAACCGGCACTGTCACCACGAGGCGCCGGGATGCAGCCGGTGCAGGTATTGCATCTCCGCCAGCAGGTAGCCGAAGCATTCGGTGTGCACGCCGCGGCGGCCACCGTGCGACGTCCAGACCGTGGGCGGGATGACCAACGTCGCAGTTGCGAGCGTATCGCTGATCGCACGAACCCATCGTGGTCGAAGCGTTGCCGGATCGACCGCAATTCCCTGTGCTGCAAGGCTCTTCTCGACATCGTCGGCGTCGAAGAGTTCCGCAGTGAAGGGCCAGAGCCGGTCGACAGCGGCCTGCATCCGCCTGCGACTGTCGTCGGTACCGTCACCGAGGCGCACGGTCCACTGCGCTGCGTGGTCGTGGTGGTACGCGGCCTCCTTGACGCCCTTTGCTGCGACGCCGGCGAGTAGCTCGTCGGCGGAGCTGATCAGCTCCTCGTAGAGGAAGAGCTGATAGGTACTGAAGAACAGTTGGCGGGCGATCGTGTGCGCGAAGTCGCCGTTCTCCTGCTCGACGAGATGCACGTTGCGAAACTCGCGCTCGGTGCGCACATAGGCGAGGTCGTCCTCGTCACGGGTGCCGCCTTCGACGACCGCCGCATAGTCGAGCAACGCACGTGCCTGGCCGAGGAGATCGAGAGCAATATTGGTGAGCGCGATGTCCTCTTCGATCTCCGGTGCACGCGAAGCCCACTCCGACAATCGCTGCGACAGCACGAGCGCATCGTCGCCCAGGCGCAGCGCATAGGTGAAGAGCGCTGCCGCCGTGGGGCCGCTTGCCTCGCTCACATCTGTCGCACCTCCTCGGGCAGGTCGTAAAACGTAGGGTGTCGATAAACCTTATCCGCGGCGGGTGCGAAGAACGGGTCCTTTTCGTCGGGACTCGAGGCACAAATATCCTGAGATCGCACCACCCAGATGCTCACACCCTCGCTCCGACGCGTGTAGACGTCGCGGGCGTTGCGCAGCGCCATCTCAGCATCCGCCGCGTGCAAGCTGCCTGCATGGACGTGTGAGAGGCCTCGCCGACCACGGATAAACACCTCCCACAGTGGCAATCCTGTGTCCAGCGGCAATCCAGAGTCGCTCATGCGACCGCCTCGCCCGTCGTGGCGCCAGCATTGGTCGCGCGTTCCTGCGCACCGTCAGCCTGATGTTTGGCGGCGTACGCCGTCGCCGCCGCACGCACCCAGGCACCGTCCTCGTGAGCGGCCACCCGGTGCGCAATGCGCTGTTCGTTGCATGGTCCGCCGCCTTTGACGACGCGCGCGAACTCCTCCCAATCGATTCGGCCGAACCGGTAGTGACCCGTTTGTGGATCGAGCTCAAGCTCTGGGTCGGGCAGGTCGAGGTCGAGCACCCTCGCTTGCGGCACCGTCATATCGATGAACTTCTGCCGCAGCTCGTCGTTAGAGAACCGCTTAATCCCCCACGCCATCGACTGCGCGCTGTTCGGCGACTCGTTGTCAGGCGGCCCGAACATCATCAAGGACGGCCACCACCACCGGTCGACCGCATCTTGAGCCATTGCGTGTTGGGCCGGTGTGCCCCGCGACAACGTGAGGAGCAGATCGAAGCCCTGCCGCTGATGGAAGGACTCCTCCTTGCAGATCCGCACCATCGCCCTTGCGTAGGGGCCGTACGAACAGCGACACAAGGGCACCTGATTGGTGATCGCGGCGCCATCGACCAACCAACCGATCGCACCGACGTCCGCCCAGCTCGTCGTCGGATAGTTGAAGATGCTCGAGTACTTCTGCTTGCGCGTGTGCAGAAAGTCGAGCAGTTGCGCGCGGTCGATGCCCAGAGTCTCCGCCGCGCCATAGAGGTAGAGCCCATGACCTGCTTCGTCCTGGACCTTGGCCATCAGGATGGCCTTGCGTTGCAGGGACGGCGCGCGGGTGATCCAGTTGGCCTCGGGCTGCATGCCGATGATCTCCGAATGCGCGTGCTGGGCGATCTGCCTGATCAAGGTGGCGCGATACGCGTCGGGCATCCAGTCGCGCGGTTCGATCCGCTCGTCGGCGGCCAGCATGGCGGCAAAGCGGCTGTTGAACTCCGCTGCGGTGTCTTCGCGCTCCTCGCCGCGTGCATCGGCCAGCTGATCGGCGTCCGCCATATTCGCCTCCGCGCGCAGCTCGGCCCAACCGACCGAATGTTCGGTTGAGCTGCCCACCTAAGCCTAGGTGGGTGACCGGCAGACAGCAAGGAACCGGCGTCGGCCCCGTCACAGTCCTAGTCGAGGATGGCACTGTGCTCCGGATTGTGCTGTGAGGACGCCGCGGTGAACCGTCAGCCGCTCCCGCGACCGCGCTCGCGGGCAACGATCTTGCACGCTGATCTCGATGCCTTCTACGCATCTGTGGAGCAGATCGACAAGCCGTCGCTGCGCGGGAAGCCGGTCGTGGTGAGCGGGCTGGGCTTGCGCGGGGTCGTCGCAACGGCGAGCTACGAGGCGCGGCTGCACGGCGTGCGATCCGCGATGTCGACGATGGAAGCGCGCGGGCGCTGCCCGAAAGCTGCGTTCCTCGCGCCGCGCTTCGAGGCCTACCGAGCCGCCAGCGTCCTCGTCATGGAGCGCTTGCGTGAGCTATCGCCGCTCGTCGAGCCACTATCGCTCGACGAGGCGTACGTCGATCTCGAGGCGGGCGACCACGAGGACCTGTCCGCCGACGGCGTGCGGCAGATCGCGGCGCGGGTGAAGGAGGCGGTGCACGCGTCGACTGGGCTGACGCTCTCGGTGGGCGTGGGCAGCTCCAAGTTGGTCGCAAAGATCGCCTCCGAGCTCGACAAGCCCGATGGTCTGCGCGTTGTCGCGGCCGGCGATGAGGATGCCGTCTTGCGACCGTTGCCGGTGAGTCGGTTGCCAGGCGTCGGGCCCGCAACTGCAGCCAAGCTGCGAGCCATCGGGGTCGCCAGCGTCGCCGACCTTGCCGAGCTCACCGAAGCCGACGCGGTGCGCGTCCTGGGCAACAGCCAGGGTCGCGGTCTGTGGCTGCTTGCGCATGGGCTCGATGACCGAGAGGTAACGCCTGAGCGGGAGTCAAAGTCGGTGAGCGTCGAGGACACCTTCGAGCGTGACATCGCCGACGTTGCGCAACTAGCTGCGGTGGTCGACGGCATGGCCCGCCGGGTCGTCGAACGACTTCGGGCGGCCCGGCTGTCCGGTCGGACGATCTCGGTGAAAGTCCGGCTGCATGACTTCACGACCTTGACCCGCTCGGCGACTCTGCCCGCACCGACCGACGACCCGCGGGTCGTCGTCCGCATCGCACGGCAGTTGCTCACCGACGTCGACGTGAGCGGCGGACTTCGACTCGTCGGGGTTGGGGTCAGCGGCCTCGCCGACTGGACGCAAGACGATCTGTTCGGCGAGCTGATCGCAGCGCATCCGCAAGACGACCCCGACCCGACCGCGCAGGAGCCCGCCGACGGCGCACTTGCTCGCCGGCAAGACCGCCCGTGGGTGGCTGGTCGCGATGTCGACCATGCGGCGTGGGGCCCGGGTTGGGTGCAAGGCTCCGGCGCCGGCTGGGTCACCGTGCGATTCGAGACCCGCGATAGTCCGCCTGGTCGGGTGCGATCGTTTCGGGTCACCGATCCCGACCTACGGCCCGCGTCACCGCGCGGCTGGTAGCTTCACCCAACCCCACTACCGATAGCAGGAGGTCACGCATGTCGTTCGCGACGCCGACCTTCCTGTGGTTCTTCATGCCAGCGACGCTCGCTCTGTATTGGTTGCTCCCACGCACCGCGCGCAACGGGGTGCTCGCCTTCGCCAGCCTGGTGTTCTACACGTGGGGCGGCCACGCGTTCGTGTTTCTCCTCCTCGGGTGCGTAGCCGTCAATTTCACGGCCGGCCTCGCCATCGATTCATCGAAACCGTTCCTGCAAAGACATCGGCGGACGGCGCTGGTGAGCGCCATCGTGGTCGACGTCGGTGCACTTGCGGTGTGGAAGTACGCCGACTTCGCCTCACGCCAGGTGAACGCGCTCGTACAGGCCTTTGGCGGCCACGGCAGCCACGTCTTGCACTTCGTGTTGCCGATCGGGATTTCGTTCTTCACGTTCCACCATCTGAGCTACGTCGTCGACGTCTACCGCAGAACGCGCAAGCCGTTGCGAAATCCGCTGACATTCATGACCTACATTTTGATGTTTCCGCAGCTCATCGCCGGTCCGATAGTGCGGTTCCACGAGATCGCCGATCAGCTCGAAACGCCATCGCAGGATCGCTTCGGCGATTTCGCAGCAGGGTTCCCGCGGTTCGCGGTCGGTTTATCGAAGAAGGTCATCGTCGCCGACAGCGTCGCCCCGGTCGTCAACAGTGTCTTCTCCTTGCACACGAGCCAGCTGACGACGGTCAACGCGTGGCTCGGCGCGCTGGCGTACACCGTCCAGCTCTATTTCGACTTCTCCGGGTATTCCGACATGGCGATCGGACTCGGCCGCATGTTCGGCTTCCAGCTCCCCGAGAATTTCAATCGGCCGTACTCCGCGTCGTCCATCACGGACTTCTGGCGGCGGTGGCATATGTCGTTGTCGCGATGGTTCCGCGACTACCTCTACATCCCGCTCGGCGGCAACCGGAGCGGCAAGTGGAAGACCTACCGCAACCTCTACATCGTGTTCGCACTCACCGGTTTCTGGCACGGCGCGAACTGGACGTTCCTCGTGTGGGGGCTCTACCACGGCACCCTGTTGGTCGTCGAACGGGTCACCGGCTGGGGCGACGCGTTGACCCGGTGGCGGCCGCTCCAACGGGCACTGACGCAGTTCCTCGTGGTGCTCGGTTGGGTGGTCTTTCGGGCCGACAGCCTGCCGCAGGCCGGGCACATCCTCGGCGCGATGTTCATGCCGACCGGCCACGGGCTCACGGCGACAGTCGCAACCGCGCTTACCCATCGGACGCTGCTGATCTTCTGGCTGGCACTGCTCGTCTTCGTCGTGCCGCCCGGGTTCGTGATGGGCCGCTTCGTCGAGTTCGGCACCAGCCGACCGGCGATCGCGACGAAGTTCGCCTATGTGGTCGTGCTTGCACCTATCGCGGCCGCGCTCGTCGCCGTGGGCACGTTCAGCCCGTTCCTGTACTACCAATTTTAGGAGAACGACCAGTGCTGAGAGGAGTGACGATGGCCCGTCTCCCGCGGTTGAACGTGCGTGGCAAGGTCGTGCGCATCGCGCTCGTCGCCCTGGCATTGACGTTCTTCTTCGGGCCGGCAGTCGCCGCCGTGGCCGGCGTCCGCGCGCCCGCCATCGAGAACCACAAACTGGGGCCGCTACCCAACGCACGCGACGGGTGGGGATCGTTTCGGATATTCGATACCTGGGCCACCGATCACCTGCCGTTGCGCAATGTGGCAATCAGCGCGAACACGAAGGTCGAACGTAACGTGTTCGGCGAGACACCGAACTACGGCGCGAACGGCACGGCGACAACGACGACGGCAACAGGAGTTGCCGGCATCTCCGTACCACAACCGCCTCCAGCGCCTGCCAGCGCAGCACCGGCCGACTTCCCCACTGTGATCACAGGTCTCGACGGCTGGCTGTACTACGGTACCGACCTTCGGGCCGCCTGCAATCCGACACTCACAGCCCCCGTCATCGCGCAACGCTTTCAGCAACTGTCGGAGATCATGCAGCGTGCCGGCAAGCAGTTCGTCATCATAATCGCCCCCGACAAGAGCGACATCTATCCGCAGTACCTACCGACTGCAGACCAGGGCGTGACCTGCGCGTCGAAGGCAGAAGCCGCACTGTGGGCAGCCTTGGCCGCAAACCCGCCGGCCGGCTATCAGGATCTGCGCGGTGCCATCGAGGCGGCGAAGGCGAAGGATCCTGGCACCCTGCTTTACCGCAAGCTCGACACGCACTGGAACGGCATCGGCGCACTGATCTACGCACGCCTACTCGCCAACAGCCTCGATCCGACGTTATGGCCGACAGCAACGGTGACGCCGCTGGGCGACAGCAGCTCGCACACCGACCTCGAGGCATTGCTCGGCCAGCGGACCACAGAGCAGGCGCCCCTGTTCTCGGTCACGCGGCCGGGTGTCACCACGACCATCAATACGGCGAGCCAGCTCGCCGATACGACGACCGATGCACCGCTGGTGACCCCGAAGACGCTATTCATCAGCGACTCGTTCACCGATTCGTCGCGTTTCGCGATCAACCCGTTCTTCGCCCAGGCCGGGTTCATCAACTCCTCGGCAGCGGGCACCGCGTTCGACGAACTCGTGCAGTCGATCAAGAGCGCGCAGATCGTCGTGCTGGAGATCGTCGAGCGCACCGTCATCGGCGGACAGGCGCCCCTTCTCGACAGCTCGGTGCTCGCCAAGCTGGCCGCGAGCCTCGGCGACGGCTAGCTCGCGAGTGCGCGTGCCGCGAACGTGAGCCGTGGAGGTGCGAAACGACGGGCTAGGGTGCGGCCATGGATCACCACACTGTGCTGCTGCCCGGACCCGACGGACCAGTTCCCGCCGATGAGGTGATTCCCGAAGCGCCCGCGCGAGGGGCGGTGATCGTGGTCCAGGAAGCCTTCGGCGTGAACGACCACATCATTGACGTGTGTCGGCGGTTCGCGACGGCCGGGTACCGCTCCGTTGCCCCGCATCTGTTTCATCGGGACGGCGTGAACGCCCTGCCGTACGACATCGAGCTTGCGCTCCCGCAGATGGCGAAGCTGACCGCCGACGGTATCCGCGCGGACCTCGCAGCGGCACGCGAACACCTTGCTGGCCCTGCTGGTCAGGGATTCTCGTTGTCGCTGACCGGCGTCGTCGGGTTCTGCATGGGTGGCTCAGTCAGCTGCGCCGTCGCATCGGAAGATGCCTACGGCGCCGCGGTCACGTTCTACGGCAGCGGCGTACGCAAGGGCCGCTTTGGCTTCCGGCCGCTGATCGAGCTCGCGCCAGATCTGCAATCGCCGTGGCTCGGGTTGTACGGGGACCTCGACCAAGGTATCCCCGTGGATCAGGTCGAAGATCTGCGCAGCGCAGCCGTGACCGCGCAGGTGCCAACGGCCGTCGTCCGCTACGCCGACGCGGGCCACGGATTTCACTGCGACGCGCGACCAGCGAACTATCAGGCCGCGGCGGCGAAAGACGCCTGGGTGCGAACCCTCGACTGGTTGGGGCGCTACCTAGCGCAGCCGTAAGTCAGCGCAGAAGTGCGTCACCGCAGGCCGAGGATTTCGACCAGCGTGCGTGCCGCCGGGCCGCCCTCCTCCATGGCGATATGCAACGCCGTGGGCACGTCGAGATCGTCCCTCAATGCCGACAGGACAGCGCGCTGCGCGGACGCACCATCGCCGCTGCCCCGAGCCGGTCGGGCGGACACGCTGAACAGCTGCTCGACCTCGGCCTCGATGGCGTCGAGTTGGGTGCCGTCGAAGGTCCAGGTGTCAGTGAAACGCCGCCGGATGAACAACAACCGAAGGGCCGACCCCGAGTGAGTCGACAGCACGTGTGACGTCAGCACGAGGTTGCCCGTCGACCTCGCCGGCTTCGCGTCGCCGACGCGCACGATGCCGACGTGCATCCACGCGCGGGCGAAGGGCCTGACGCCACTGAACGCCTCGGCCTGCGCGGCTTCGTAGGCGTGATGCGGGAAGCGTAGGTCCGCGCCGCCGGCGTGCAGATCGAGCGACGAACCGTACGTCGACAAGGCCATCACGGCGCACTCGGAGTGCCACCCCGGCCGGCCTTCACTCCACGGGCTCGGCCAGGCAGGCGCGCCAGGCTCGGTTGCGCGCCATACGGCGACGTCGAACGGATCGTCCTTTGCCGGGTCGCCGGGTTCGTCATGAAACTCGGTCAACAGTGCGAGCGCTTCGTCGCGGGTAAGTCCAGCGCTCGCCGGTATCGCGGCACCGCGGAAGTAGACCGACCCGTCGCGCACATAAGCGTTTCCGCTGTCGACCAGCGCGGCAGCGAGTGCCACCACTTGGCGCACGAAGTTGTGCGCTCGAGGCTCGTGCGCGGGCCGCCGGACGCCGAGGGCAGCCAGGTCTTGCTCGAATTGGAACTGCTGGACCGCGGCAAATGCGTCGTACGGTGCGCCAGCACGCCGGGCAGCGGCGAGCAACACGTCGTCGACATCCATGACATTGCGACAGACCTCGACGTCGGTACCGAGATGGCGCAGCAGCCGACCGAGAACATCGACCCAGACATAGGTAGCCGCGTGTCCAAGATGGGTGACGTCGTAGGGCGTAACGCCGCAGACGTAGATGCGCGCCTTGCCCATGAGCGGCAGCGGTTGACCCGCGATCCGGACGGGTTGCAGCTGCTGGTCCAACGCGGCCGGCACGCGACCTCCAACGAGTCGACGGACCACCAAACGGCGGCCTGGGCCGCACCGCGTCGGCCTGCTCGCAGAGCCTATCCCGCGTCGGCGCTTGCCTCTGCCGAGCGCACACTTGAGTCGGTAGAACGCGCGCCCGACTCGGCCGGGCGGTTGGCCAGCCGGATCGTGTAGCCCACACCGCGCACGGTGTGAATGAGCGGCGGCCCGTCGACGTCCACCTTCTTGCGCAGGTAGCTGATGTACGTCTCGAGCACGCCCGAATCTCCGCCGAAGTCGTAGTCCCACACATGGTCGAGCAACTGCGCGCGGCTGAGCACCTTGCGTGCGTTCACCAGCAGGTAGTGCAGCAATCGGTATTCAGTGGCCGTGAGTTCGATCAACCGGCCACCGCGAAATACCTCGCGCGTGTCGTCGTCCATCTCCAGATCGCTGAACGAGATGCGGGTGCCGCGACCGTTGCCGTGACTACGACGCAGAACCGCATGCACGCGCGCGACGAGCTCGGCGAGCGAGAACGGCTTGGTCACGTAGTCGTCGCCGCCGACGTTCAAACCGAGCACCTTGTCGTCGGTCGCATCGCGAGCAGTCAAGAACAGCACCGGGATGCTCTTGCCCTTGGCGGCCAGGCGGCGGGCGTATGCTCGTTGTTCCAAAGGAGCGTCGTCGTTCCTCCATCAATAAAAATGC
>ODAK010003766.1_pt1 | contig 15674 bp, 11 predicted proteins | sample 1539591 | NCBI WGS metagenome assembly ODAK01 (sample SAMEA3539303, study PRJEB22396) | soil metagenome | biome: tundra; feature: field; material: soil | place: USA | collected 2010-05 | depth 0.15 m | reverse complement strand
GGATGACGGGTTTCTCCGCCGGCTGCTGGCCAGTTTTTGAAATGCGATTACCCTGGATGTCACTTTGGCGCCGCCGGATGGCCGCCATTTCATGAAATGGCGGCTCCTTCCTGGCCTGGCGGCGTGTCAGACCGCACGCTCCCAACGGGTTACCCGCGCCGGCGGCGGCGTGCCATGACAAAGAGGTCCGCAACGTCCAGTCAAAGCGCATCCAGTGCGATGAAGTTTGGAGCTTCGTTCACGCCAGGCAAAAGAACGTGGCGACCGCCACGGCAGCCCCCGAGGGCGCTGGCGATTGTTGGACGTGGACCGCGTTGGACGCTGATTCCAAGCGGATCATTGGCTATCTCGTGGGTGGCCGTGACGCCTCCCACGCGAACGACTTCATGCATGACGTGGCCTCTCGGCTGGCGACGCGGGTGCAACCGACGACGGATGGCCATTGGCCCTGTTTGGAAGCGGTTGAAGGCGCGTTCGGTGCCGACATCGATTTCGCGGTGCTGATTAAGCAATATGGCGAGCCTGTCGGCGCCCTTGGCCGTTACCGCCCCGGCGAGTGCGTCGGGACCGAACAACGCCGCGTCGAGGGGCGTCCCGATCCGAAGCACGTTTCGACCAGCTACGTCGAGCGGCGGAACCTGAACCCGCGGATGGGGATGCGGCGGTTCACGAGACTGACGAACGCGTTCAGCAAAAAGGCCGAGCCGCACTATTGGATGGTATGCCTCTACACCGCGTTCCACAACTTCGTGCGTATCCACAAGACGCTCCGCCGCACCCCGGCTACGGTCGCTGGCCTGACCAAGACCCTTTGGAGCATGGACGACCTGGTTGCGATGATCGACGCTCAGGCCGAGGCGCCCAGGCGGCCCCGCGTCCATAAAGTGAGAAATTCAAGCTGACGCACTACCCGGATCCGGGCTGCCGCGCGCGTCTTTTTGAGAGCAATATTCCAATCATGCCGTGCCGGACAATATCTGCCATGGGCGTAGACACGAGAATGTCACGTCGTCGCGGGTGTTACCGCGTCTCTTGTATCACCGCGGCTGGCGGCTCCATGCGTCGAACGTGCGCCGCCGCACGACGACAAGGTCGCTCGCCAGATCGTGCAAGGTCCGGTGCCGGACGGTGAACAGCGCGACCAGCAGCAGCAGGCCGGACGTCGCCAACGTCAGGTAGAACACCACGATGAACACCAGCGCCTGCGGCCCGGTCGGCGGACCCAGATCGGCGTCGCGCCGTACCGTCAGCCCCATGATCGCCTGACCGGGCGTGGCGCTGGAGGAGCCCAGAAGGCTCAGGAAATGATACAGGAATGGCACCGCGGGCAGCACCGCCATGGCGGCGAAACCAAGGCCGAGGGTGAACAGGCCGAAGACGAAGAGGACGGTCCAGAGCGCGGCGAAGATCACGCTGATCAGCATGAGGTCGATCAGCCACGCGAAACAGCGCCGCGTCAGCACGCCTTCGACGAACTCCTCATCCCGGACCATCTGAGAGGTGCCGCTCATGGCACCAACCGCACGGTTCCGGAAACTTCGACCGGCCGGTGAGCCAGCAGCACCATCGCCCCATCGCGCCAGCGGGTGAGGAAATCCCGCGCGTGACGGCTAAGCGGATTGCCCGATTGTCCTGGGGTCATCATGAACAGACTGCGCTCCAGATCGGCGAGGTCATAAACGCCACGATAGCTCGCTCCATGCACCGCCTCCAACGCTTCATTCGTGCCGCCGCGATCGAGCGTGGTGCCGTCGCCGGGCACCGCGATCCGCTCGGTGGTCAGGGCACCCAGTATCGGCACCGAGCGCAGGATCGGATGTGCGAAGACCGCCTGATGCACGGCGCCCCATCGCCAGGTCGCCGGGTCGGAGCCGAACCGCGAGATCAGCGAGGACATCGTGCTGTCGAGTGTCGATTTCAACAGTGGCGCGCAGTCGCCTCCGCACCATGCCGCCCCCCCTTGGGCCCCGCCCTCCGCCGACAGCACGAACGGCACGAACTCGAACACCGGGGCCGAAGCCCAGATCGGGATGCCGGCTTTGGCCAGGACGGCGTGGTGGAAGGTGTCCATCCAGACCGAGAAGATCAGCGGCTGCGGCGCGTTCTCGGTCATCGCGCCGTCCCAGTCGCGCAGCACCTGTGGGGCGCCCGGCACGACGCGCAGGGTGGGTAGCAGCGCGGCGGCATAGGTGCTGACCACGTCGACCTGCATCGCCGCGAAGTCGCTGGTGGAATGTTTCGGCGTGGCGTCCAGCAATGTCCGGATGCGCCGGGCGCGCCAGTCGGTGAACGTGTCGCGGCCCATGAACACCGGAAAGTCCGCTGGCCAGACCGGCTCATTGGAGTTGACCAGCCGGCCGCTGGAGGGCGCGACGATATGCGGCAACGCCTCGCCCGAGGCGAAGCCGACCCACCCAAATGGATCACCGTCACCGCCCGCCGCCCCCTGGGCAGCGGTCGTTCGGCCCGATGGGGGCGGGGCCGACGGGGGCGGGTCCGACGGGGGTGGGCTCGAAGCGGGCGAGCCCGACGCAACTGGGGTTGATGACGCCGCGGATGCCTGGGTTTGCGCAGATGAACTTTGCGCGGAGGGCGCCTGGACCGCGGGGGCCTGACCGGGTGCGGCCCGCGGCACCGGGGTTTGCGAGGACACCGCACCAGCGAGCGCGGCGCTTCCCGGCTCCGGCGCCCAGCCGTCGCCGGCGCGGCGGATCGGCACGCGGCCGGTGACGAACAGGCCGATTGTGGAGCTGTCGGCGACCATCAGGTTTTGCACCGGGGACGCGATCAGGGGCGCGGCTTTGCCGGCTTCCTCGACGGTGCGCGCGTGGTCCAGCGCCAGCAGGCCACTGGCGCCGGTATCGCGCGGCAGCAGATTCGCCATGGCCACCGCCATGATGGGTCCGTTGCCGGGCATCAGGTCGCTGATCACCGGGCCGTGCCGGGTTTCCCTGACGGTCAGCAGCGTGTCGGGCTGCCCGCGGACCGTGATCCGCTCCTGGTGCGTGGTGAAGGCAACGTCGGAGGGCTCCAGAAAGACGTCCTGCGTGTCGGCGCCGGTCGTGGTGAAGGTCCAGGCGATCTGGCCGTTATGCCCGAGGACCAGGAACGGCGCGCCAGGCCCGGTCGCTCCGACCAGCAGGTGGCCAGGGGTTTCGATCCGTACCAGATACCACAGGCTGGGGAAGTCGAAGCTGAGATGCGGATCGCCGGCCAGCATCGGCGCGCCGGTATCGGTCCACCGCCCGTCCACGGCCCAGGCGTCGGAGGCGGTGGATGGCAGGGTGAATGGGGCGGGAAAGGCGGGGAGGGCGGCAAGCAACGCGGCGGCGGCCCGTCCCCCGTGATCCCCGTGCTCGTCCTCGTGCTCGTCACTGGGACCTGCCGCGCCACTGTGCGCGCATGGATCCCCAGGACAAGCCCGGGGATCACGCGGAAGCGAAGCATCCCGCCGGCGGCCATCCGTCAGATTCGCCCGCGGCGGGAGCGGCGCGGGATGCGGCGGCCACAATTGCTCCAGCGACCGCATCGGAACCTTGTCCCGCAGCGCCTGACGAGTGAGTTCCGTGCGGTAGTTCGTCGACAGCCAAAGGCTCATGGTGCGGCCCCAGAGCAGGCTGTCGACCGGTCGCCACGGCTCCGGCGCCCCGAAGAACAGGAACTCCATCGCGGCGAACCGGCCGCGGCTGGCGATCCAGGCGTTCACGCCAGCCGCGTACGCTTCCAGCAGCCCGCGGGCCTCGGGCGATTGCGCGGCGAGGTCGCCCTCGGCCAGGCGGGCGAGGCCAAAGACCCGCATCTGCTTATCGATTGCCAGCGTCGCGGGCCCCACCAGTTCCGACAGCCGGCCAGAGGCGGCGCGGCGCATCAGATCCATCTGGAACATGCGGTCGCGAGCATGCGCATACCCAAGCGCCATCGCCGCGTCCCGCTCGTTCGCGGCCCGTATCCTGGGCACGCCGTTGCCGTCGAAAATGACGTCGACGGGTGCCGACAACCCCGTGATGCGCAGCGTCTGATTGTCCGGCGGCACGGTCAGCCAGAGCACGCCGAACGCGAGGAACCCCAGCAAAGTGATCAGCCCCAGAACGCTCAGCAGCAGGCGCCGGACCCAACGCCGCGGGCGCGGTTCGGCGCCGAAACCCGATCGGGCTGCGAAGCGGCGGCGGCGGGCCACGGGGTTACGGGGCGGCCGGTTTTCGAATCAGGCGATCGGCGGCAGATCGACGCGCACGATCTCCGGATTGCCGTTCAGCGGCGGGAAGCGTTTCAGGATCAGCGGGTCGTGACCCGGAATGACATGGTCCGGCCCATCGGCGAGGCCATTGATGATGTCGAAGCCTTTCAGCATCCGTGCGACATCGACCACCACCGGGAACGGGTTGCGCTGGCGAATGTTGCCCCACATGTGCGTCGCGTCGCCGGCCAGCACGACGGTGCCTCGGGCGGTCGGCACGCGGATCGACTGAATGCCGCCGGAGTGGCCGCCGATCAGATGCACCGTGATGCCGGGGGCGATCTCGACCGTGCCTTCATGCAGCTTCAGCCGCTCGCTGTACAACGCGGTGATCGCGCTTTTCACGTCGTCCACGTCGAACGGGCGCTTCAGGAACGGTTCGCACATGCAAGGACCGGTGCAGTACGCCATTTCCGCCGCCTGCAGGTGGAACATGGCGTTGGGGAAATACTCCATGCCGCCGGCGTGGTCCCAGTGCATGTGGGTCAGGATCACGTCCTTGGCCTCGGCCGGGTCGATGCCGGCGTCGAGCAGTGCCCGCGCCGGGGTGCGCAGCAGTTCGCGGCCGCGGCGGGCGGCGGAGACCGGGTTGAAGCCGGTGTCCATGACGATGGTGCGTGGGTTCGCCGTGCCGACGGGACCGCGAATGGCGAACACCAGGAAGTCGAGCGGATCCGGCGCCAGGTGGTCATCGGGAATGATGTAGTTTTGGTACTGTAACCGCCCGCCGTCCAGGATGCCGTAACGGAGCGCCAGAATTTCGTAGTTGATCGCCATCTCGGGTTTCCTTTTGGTTCGATGTCGCGTTGGTTCGATGTCGCGGGCCGCCACCCTCGCCGCGACGGGCTTTCCACAAGCTCCGTCATACCGCCGTATTTTTTTATACCACGGACGAGCCGGGAGATGACGCGTGGGTGGCGTCCGGAGGGCCAGCACGAGTGGTGTGTGGAGTTGGTTGGTCTGTCCGCGTGGAGTGAACCGCTTGTCGCCTCGTCGCGCAATCTCTACGGTCCCGCCGATTCCGGTCCCAGAGGAGGCAAGCCATGGTGGATGTACCCAACCGCCCTGAATATCAAAGTGAACTGTTCAGGCAGGGCCTCGCGGTGCGGTGCTCGGCGCCGATTATCTCGATGCCTCGCTGGCGCGTGCCGACCACTTCAACGCGGCGGTCCGGCAGGTGACCACGGAAATTGGCTGGGGCATGTGCTGGACGCGGCCCGGCATCGACCGCGAGACGCGCGGCATGATCAACCTGACGATGCTGTCGGCGTCGAACCGCGGCCGCATCCGCGCGCCGCGCTGACCAATGGCGTGACGCGGGACGAGATCAACGAGGTCCTGATGCGGGTTGGCGCTTATCGCGGCATTCCGCTGCCTGGAAGCGTTCAGGATCGCCACCGGAGTGTTCAAGGAAGTCAATAATGGTTGATAAACCCACGGTCGGCTTTATCGGGGTCGGCAACATGGGCTGGCCGATGGCGGCCTGCCTCGCGAAGGCCGGGTTCCCCGTGCTGATCAACGATCAGCGGCGAGAGGTCGCGAACAACTTCGTGCAGCAGCATGGCGGCACCGCGCCGGACACGCTGAAGCAACTCGCCGCCGGGTCGGACATCGTCGTCACCATGCTACCGACCAGCGTGATCGTGGAGCATGTGTTGGGCGGCGGTGACGACAACGTGTTCGCCGGCATGAAACCAGGCACCATCGTGATCGAAATGAGTTCCGGTGTGCCGTCGGTGACGCAGCGATTGGCGGAGCAGGTCGCGGCCCTGGGCGGGCATATGATCGACGGTCCGGTGTCCGGCGGCGTGCCGCGGGCGAAGACCGGCGAACTCGCGATCATGGTCGGCGGCGACGCCGCGATCATCGACCGCGCGATGCCGGTGCTGTCGGCGATGGGCACGTCGGTGTTGAAGACCGGCGCGGTCGGCTCGGGTCAGGCGATGAAGGCGCTGAACAATCTGGTCAGCACCGGCGGGTTTTTGATCGGGATCGAGGCGTTGCTGATCGGGCAACGATTCGGGCTCGATCCGGCGGTGATGACGGATGTGCTGAACGCGGCGACGGGGATGAACAATTCGACGCAGAAGAAGTTCAGGCAGTTCGTGTTGTCGCGCGGGTTCAACGCCGGGTTCACGATGGGGCTGCTGGCGAAGGATCTGTCCATCGCGTTGCAGGTCGGACGGGAGACCGGTACGGCGGCGCCGTTGAGCGCGCTGGTGAAGGAGATGATCGTTTCGGCGGAAGCGATGTTCGGTTCGGCCGCGGATCATACCGAGATGGCGAAGTGGGTCGAGAAACTCGTGGGTGAGGAGTTGAAGGCGCATTGAGGGCTGGTGGTGCGGCGGGAGCTTCGCGCCTCGCCGCCGTGCTCGGGCCTGGTCCAGTACCGCCTGGTTGAATTTCATCGCGAAACGTATCGGTCCGATGCTCATCGTGGCGGCGTTTTATCGCGGTCAGGCGGATCATTCGGATGCTGCCATGCGATTGCTTCATCGGACGGATTTTCACCAATGGCGCCGCCGGCGCATTTCGTGCGATCCTTGGTGATCGCCTTCATCTGGTCTGTGCTAAAAGATGGAGTGCGGTCACTGGTACGGGCGTCCGCTCAAACTCAATGGCCGCGGCGCGAGCGAACTTCGCTGGACCGGGGAGCCATCGGGAGGCGGTGCCTGAACCACCGCCTGGATTCCGACACAGATCAGGGGAAGGCGATGACGCGGATTACGGAAGAACTGTTCGTATCGCTTTGAGGATTCTCCTTCGCCGCCGCTTTTTATCATGAACGCCGCCGGGGCGGGCGACCTCGCACGTGGATTTAAGGCATCGCCACGCCGGCGGCACATCGGGAAGGGCCGGATCGCGCGGCGCCGGAAGTCAAGGATTCATTTCAGAGGAACAGAGCTACCGGGAGGTCTTGGTTCCTCGGTTCCTCCCGGACGAATTCTTGCCGCGTTGATCAACCATGCCCGCGTGATGATGAACGGGTGTATCTCAGGTCGATCCGGACGGATTAACGGTGATTCGGTCATTCGAACCGGACAGTACTGGGCTCGACCCGAGCATCCGTCGCTGCCCCGGCAAGCGAAGATCGACCCTGACAATCGGAGTGCGGGCTGATGGCGATCCTCGTGGCGGAGCCGTGAAGATTCGTATGTTTCGAATTCAGATGTCCGTCTTTGTTGTTCATCGGTTGGTTCGCCAGGCAAAAGAAAGCAAGGCTCTAACACGGAGGGACAGGGAAAAGCAGGGATTTTCACGGAAAAGCAAGAGTTGTGGTTAATTCGAGCGGTGTATGATCGACCGCCCGCACGAAGCGCCACACTTCCTTTTCCGTGAAATCCCTGCCTATTCTCGGTCTTCTCCGTGTCAGAAAACTTACCTGGCGAGGTTCTGGCGCCACCGTTCCCACACCGGAATATGGTGACGATTCAGCGCGATAATGTGGGCATGCCGTGGGGTCAGGCCCGACGATGACGATAAAGCGCTGAACTTGTTCCTCTCGGCCGGGTCGGGACGTGTAAGGCGAAGCACTCTCCTTCCGTCGAGAGTTCGCCGCCGATCAGTCCGCCATCAACCAATCCAGAATCGCACCGTTCTCATCGCGTGGATACGTATGCGACAAATCCGCGATCTCCCGGAACACGACCTTCGCCCCCGCCATCGTCAGCGCCTGATTGGCGTTGCGCCCGGTCTGGATTGGAAACATCCAGTCCAGCACGCCGTGCACCAGATACACCGGCAACCCGCGGATCCGTTCCGGCTCCGTCATCGTAACCAGCAACGGATGAAACGATGCCGCCACCGGCGCCAGATGGGTGAACGGCGAAGCACCGTCCAGCCCGCTCAACAGCGTGAACGTGCCGCCATCGCTCATGCCGCTCAGCAGCAGCTTCGTTGGATCGACGGACCAGCGCGCCCGGACATAATCCAGAATGCGTGACAAATGCACACCATCGACGTCCGGCTCCATCAGCGACCACGTATCGCCGGACGCGGTCGGCGCCACCAGGATGATCCCGCGCGACCGCGCCTCCCGCAGCCAGCTCCAGAGGAAAATCCGCCCGTGGCCGGAGCCGCCGTGCAATGCGAACACCACCGGCGCCGCCGTATCGCGGGTCAGATATTCCGGCACGTAGACGGAAAACCCGCCGTGCGAACCGGTTTCGTTATCGAAGTGATACACGCCGGTATCGGGCTCGGGCCGTCGCGCGGCCTCGATCCGCGCCAGCAGCGCGGCGTCGTCCCGCAGTGCCGGCTCGATGAAGAACCGGCTGATCGAAGGCAACGCGGCCGCCAACGGATACAAGGCCTCGATCGCACGGTATTGCTGGCGTGTCGCGCGATACCCGCTGATCGCGCCGGATGGGGAACTCCCGGCCTCGCGCAGTCCGGTGTGGGCGCGCAGGACGCTCTCGGTGGCGATGACGATCTGATCGCGGAACGGCACCAGTTCCTCCGGCCACGCCGCGTCGCGCACGCGGGCCAGCGCCGCCGTCAGCCCGTTGTCATCCGATCCCAAAGACGCGGCGAGTTCCGGGAGATGGGGTCGATGCAAGTGGCGGGTGATCGTTTCCAGGCGATCGAGCGCGCCCAACAGACGCGGGATCAGCGCGACCAGCGACTCCTGCACTTCGTCCGGGTCCGCCATCTCCGCCTCCCATCCAACAGGGGGTGCTTCTCCTCGCCGCCCCGATCCCGCATCCTCGCGCGAACCCAGGGGGGCGACAACAGGAGCGACAACATGAGCCAGCAACCGACCCTGACCGAGCGCCTGGTCTCGCTGTGGGACCACCTCGGGCTGAACGCGGCGCATGTGGCGACGCAGATGCCGGGCGATGTGGCGGACCTCGCGCGGCTGCATCCGGAGCGGATCTCCGGTCTGTTGCTATGCGTGCCGTCGCGCCTCGACCCCACGCCGTTCGTCACCGTCGCCGCACGGACCGTGATGCTGTCGGGGCAGCGCGGCATGACCGCCGAGGTCACCGCGCGCGCCGAGCCTCGCCTGCCCGGATCGCGCCGCATCATCCTGCCGGATTACGACGCGCCCGGTTGGGCCGATGTCGTCACCGACCGCACCGATGCCATCATCGCGGCGCTGCGTGGCCTGCGCGGTGACGCCACCGTGCCCGATCTGGCCACCGGCACCGGCCAGCACGCCGGCATCACCTACCAGGTGCATGGCGAGGGACCCGCTTTGCTGCTGTTGCCGTTCTTCCTGGCGCCGTCGCAGTGGGAGTCGGCGATCCCCGGCCTCGCCCGCGACTTCACGGTCATCGTACTGGGCGGGCGGCATCTGGGCGGTGTCGCGGCGCTGGAGGACCGCGCGCGCGGCCCCAGCTACCTGGGGATGATTACCACGCTGTTCGACGAGATCGCGCCGGCGGCGGGCGAGACCATTCTCGATGTCGGCTGCGGGTCGGGTGCGCTCGACCGCATGCTGGCGCGGCGGTTTGGCGGCGCCAATCCGATCACCGCGACCGACGTCAATCCGTTCCTGCTGCGGGAGGCCGCCGTACTCGCCGCCGAGGATAATGTCGCCGACCAGATCACTTTCCGTCTGGGCGATGCCGAACGCCTGCCGTTCCCTGACGCGAGTTTCGATCATGCGTTCACCGTGACCGTGCTGGAGGAATGCGACGCCGACCTCGCGCTGCGGGAGTTACTTCGGGTGGTGCGGCCAGGCGGGCGCGTGGGCGTGATCGTGCGGGCGATCGACATGCCGCAATGGTGGCACCTCGATCTGCCGGAGCCGGTGCGCCGCAAGGTGAACATACCACCGCAATCGTGTGGCCCGCGCGGCGTGGCCGACGCCAGCTTGTATCCTCGGATGCGCGCGGCGGGGTTCGAGGCGCTGACCTGCTTTCCCGCGCTGGTCAGCTTCGACCGTCCCGATGGCCCGATCTGGCGCTATCGCGAGGACCACGTCCTGTCGCGACTGACCGATGCCGAGACGTCCGTCTGGCACACCGCCACGAACGCCGCGCGTGCGGCCGGGTTGCTGTTCATGGCCAATCCGCTGCATCGCGTGGTCGGCCGTAAACCCGCCGGGTGACGGCGACGATCAGGGTCAGCCTGTGTGCTCAGATAGCTGCCTCGACCAGGTTCGGGCACAGCGGTCCCCGACCGTCGGTACGACCGGTCTCATTCCCTGACTGGCCGCGTTCCTTAACTGGATGGAGAGGATTTGCGGCGACAACCTGCGATCCAGCATCCCGTTTGTATCGATGATCCCGCTGGGTTGACCACATGCGGCACCGCGAGGCGTTCGCGGGCCGACGGAGAGCGCAACATGTCCGCCGCCGATCTGCTCTGGTCACCACGCTTTCCCGCGGATTGGCACCTCGGGCCACGCGCCATTTCAACCAATGCTGGACAATCGGAATGCGGCAAAATAGAGAGACCGGCACAAATCACGTGGGGGCCGCGCCGAGAGCCGCCACCTGAGACCTCAGGGGGCTGGATGCACGAAATAAAGCCGCTCACCTCGCTACGCGGTTTTGCCGCTCTCGCCGTGGTGATGCAGCATTTCTCCGCGGCCGCGCAATCGCTCACGCCAAATCGCATTCCGTCGCTGGTGCCGCACGGTTACATGGCGGTCGACTTCTTCTTCGTCCTGAGCGGCTTTATCATGTGCCTGACTTACCTTTCGGCCTTCCAGGCCGAGCGGATCAAGGCGTTTCCCGGTTTCCTGCTCAAACGCGTCGCGCGGATCGTGCCGCTGAACGTGTTCGTGCTGCTGGTATTGATGGTCCTCGGACTGATCAGTCGTGCCACGATTGGTTCGAACATGTTTTTCAACGATGCCTCGCTGGCATTCGATCTCCCGGCCAACATTCTGATGCTGCAAGGACTCGGTATCGGTACCAACCTGAACGGACCATCCTGGTCGATCAGCACGGAGTTCGCGGCCTATTTCCTGTTCCCGCTGTTCATCGTTTTCGTCTTCAACAAGCGGCGCCTCGTTTCGGCGGCCACCCTGTTCGTCGCCGTGGCCGTGCTGTCCGCCGACGCTTTCCGCGCACCCGGTCTCCATCTTGAAAATACCACGATCGGCGATCAGGTCTTGTATTGCTTCACGGAATTCGTTTTGGGCATGGGAGCGTACATCTTGTACCGGTCACGTCGCGCGGGCGGCCGGGGTGCGAGCGATCTGGAAGTCGGGCTCATTTTCGCCGCCACCGCGCTTTTCCTGGTCACGGGAACTGATCTGATCGTCGCGTTGCTGTGCCCTTTCATCGTCGTTTCCACAGCCTTGAACCGTGGCTTTTTCGCCCGCGTCCTGTCGGGCGGTGTGCCGTATTTCCTGGGTCTGGTGTCATTTTCAATTTACCTGATTCACGAGCCATGCCGGCGTTTGTCAGTACTTCTGTTCACGAATATCCACCCGGGTGTGTCGGGACCGGTCACGGCTCTCTCGTTCGCATTGGTTGGGTCGCTCGCGGTCATTCCGTTGGCCTGGCTCACCTATATCGGCGTTGAACGCCCTGGACGAGTGCTTATTCGCCGTTGGGCTGAAACGGTGACCCGTCGTAACGCGATGGCGCGAACGCCTGGCTGAACCGATGGGTTCGCCTTGGTCAGGCACAAGGCTTCACGCGGCGATTAATCCAGGCGTCCTTACACGATGATCTTCAATTCCTACCAGTTCCTGTTCGCTTTCCTGCCGGTGGTTCTGACCGGCACGTTCCTGCTCGCGCGTGTCAGTGCGGGGGCGGCGCAGTACTGGTTGATTGGGGCGTCGCTGTTCTTTTATGCGGCATGGAACGTCGCGTATCTGCCGCTGTTGCTCGGCTCGATCGTCTTCAACCATTTGATCGCGGTACGGATGGTCAATGTCGAAAACCCCGGAACCCGGTCATGGCTGCTGGCGTTCGCCGTGGTGGTCGATCTTGGGTTGCTCGGATACTACAAATACACCGGTTTCTTCCTGGAGACCCTGAACACGGCGGCGGCCACGGACTACACGTGGCGAACTCTGATCCTGCCTCTGGGGATCTCGTTCTACACGTTTCAGCAACTGACATTGCTGGCCGATATCAGCGCGGGCCGGATCAAGGATTTCCGGTTCCGCGATTTCCTGCTGTTCGTGACGTTCTTCCCGCATTTGATCGCCGGTCCGATCGTCCACCATCGGGAGATGATGCCACAGTTTCAAAAGGCCGATTACCGGCTGAACCGGGAAAACCTCGCGATCGGTTGCGTGCTGTTGTCGGTCGGCCTGTTTAAAAAGGTCATACTGGCCGACAGCATCGCCGACTACGTCACGCCAATCTTCACCACCGCCGCCAAAGGCGAACCAGTTCCGCTCCTTTTCGCCTGGGCCGGCGCCATCGGGTTCACATTGCAGATGTATTTCGATTTCAGCGGCTACTCCGAAATGGCACTCGGTCTCGCACGGATGGTGGGCGTCAAACTGCCGATGAACTTCAATTCACCGCTGAAAGCGCTGAGTGTCGTGGATTACTGGTCGCGCTGGCACATCACGCTCACGCGGTTTCTGACCGCCTATGTCTACAATCCCATGGCCATACGTCTGGCACGCCGCCGAGCCCTCGCCGGCAAGGCCGGTCTGACCGGCGCCCGCATCTCGTGGCAGGCGTTTTTCGGGATCGTCGCGGTGCCCACCCTGGTGACGATGTTTCTGTCCGGCCTGTGGCATGGAGCGGGTAATCAGTTTTTGCTGTTCGGCGTGCTGCACGGCGTCGCCCTGGTCATCAACCATGCGTGGCGCCTGGTGCGGCCGCGCTTCTGGCCTGACACCGCGCATTACCAGCGCACCACGAGGCCGCTCGCCTGGCTGTTGACCTTCCTGCTGGTGACCGTGGCGCTGACATGGTTCCACGCCGCCTCGGTCGCCGCCGGCGGCGATATCGTGGCCGGCCTGATCGGGCTGCACGGCGTGGCGGGGCCGGTGGGGGATGGCTCCGGCGACCTGGCGGTCCTCTATGGCTGGATCGTGGTGCTGCTGGCCATCGCCCTGGTGCCGCCGAATGTGCTGGAAATCCTGCGCCGCTGGCAGCCGGCGGTCACCATGCCGGCTGTCACGCCGTCGGGGCGCCTGGATCTGGCACGCGGTCTGGCCCGGAGATTGAGCCTTTCGCTGTCCCCGATGTGGGCGTTCGCGACCGCCATGGTCCTGGTGGTCGGCGTGTTGGGCCTGAACCGGGTCTCCGAATTTCTGTATTGGCGGTTTTGAGCCGTGGCCCGGTTTTTGATCGTGGCCCAGTACCGTGTTGTTACCTTTGATCTGGCTATCATCCCGCGCGGCCCGCGGAGCGAAGTCGCGGTGGACACGGTTCACGGCGGCATGCCAGAACGGCGCACCATCAATCATGGGGATTTTGTCGTGGCGGACTGCAATATCGGGTTTGGACGTCACATCCTCGGGCGCATGCGGTAGAGGGCCCGCCCGCCATGCTGTTCAACTCGTACGAATTCATTTTCGGCTTTTTGCCGGTCGTCCTGATCGGGTTTTATGTGTTGGGCGCCAGACGCCGGGAATGGGCACTGCTTTGGCTGACCGTCGCGTCGCTGTTCTTTTACGCGTGGTGGCGGCCGATCAACGTGCTGCTCATCGCACCATCCATCCTGATCAATCTCGGTCTGGCCCGATTGATGGAGCGATACCGCGAAACCCAACCCAGACTCGCGCGAGTGGTGCTGATTTGCGGCATTGTGTTCAATCTGTGCTTCCTGGGATACTTCAAGTACACGATGTTCCTGCGCGGCGCGGTCAACGATGTGTTCGGCACCGATCTTGTATTGACGCACATCATTCTGCCGTTGGGCATCTCCTTCATCACCTTCCAGAAGATCGCGTTCCTCGCTGACGTGCACGCGGGCCGTGTCACATCGTTCACGTTTCGCGACTACGCACTGTTCGTGCTGTTCTTCCCGCAACTGATCGCCGGCCCGATCGTGCATTACCGGGAGATGATGCCGCAGTTTCGCGTGATCTCCACGCGGTTCAACGCCGAGGACGCCGCGGTCGGCGTGAGTTTGTTTTCCATGGGACTGGCGAAGAAGCTGATCCTCGCTGATCCGATGGCGCTGGTGGTTTCCCCGCTGTACGCGCGGGCAGCGCATGGCGAGGCTTTGGGTTTCGTCGACGGTTGGATCGCGGCACTTGGGTTCACGCTGCAGATCTATTTCGATTTCGCCGGCTACTCCGACATGGCGCTCGGCCTGGCGCGGTTCTTCGGGATCAAACTGCCGGTCAATTTCAATTCGCCGCTGAAGGCCGCCAGCATTATCGAGTTCTGGCAGCGCTGGCACGTCAGCCTGACGCGGTTCCTGACCGCGTATATCTATAACCCGTTGAGTCTGCGCCTCGCTCGCGCGCGGATGGCGGCGCGCAGGCCCGGCTTCGGCGGACGCGACACCACCGTGGCATCGTTCGCCACGCTGCTGATGATGCCGACGATCCTGACGATGTTCATCTCCGGCCTGTGGCATGGCGCTGGCTATACCTACATCGTCTGGGGCCTGATGCATGGGGCGATGCTGACCATCAACCATGCGTGGCGCGTGATCCGGCCGCGTATCTGGCCAGGCGCCAAGGACCATCCGCGCCTGCTGACGAGCACCGGCTTCATGCTGACGTTCGTCTCCGTCGTCATCGCGATGGTGATGTTCCGCGCACCTTCCGTGCGAGCGGCTGCCACCATCTGGAGCGACATGGTGGGTGCGAACGGGGTGACCTTGCCGGCCGGATTGCTCGCGCGGCTTGGCCCGATGACCCACTGGCTGCAAGCGATCGGCGTCCGGCCAGACGGCTCCAGCGGCGCGCGGGTGGTGGAAGGCGCATTGCGCGTCGGCGTGCTGTTGTTCGTCGCTCTGGGCTTGCCCAATACGTTGCAGATGCTGGCGCCGTATGAACCGGCGCTCGGCATCAGGCCGGTGAAGCAGGAACCATGGCTGGTCCGCACCGTCAGATGGTCGCCCTCGCATTCCTGGGCCATTGGGATCGCGGCGGTTTCAGTGGCGGGCATCCTGTCTCTGGGCCAGCTCTCCGAATTCCTTTATTGGCAATTCTGATGCCGCCGCAATCACGTTTCTTGTTGACCTGGTCGGTGGCTTTGCTGGTGATGCTCGCACTGGTGGCCGGCTTCAACACCATCATCAATCCGTATGAGGTGTTCGCATGGCACAGGATCGCCGGGATCAACGATTTCAAACCAGTGACGAAGAACCATGTCGCTCTGGCCAAAGCCTATCAAATTGAACGGGCCCGGCCGATCACGGTGGTGCTCGGAACATCCCGTGCCTACGTCGCGATCGACGCCGCCAACCCTGTGTGGCCGGAAGCGAATCGTCCCGTTTATAATTACGGTACCCCCAAATCCAGCATGTCCGACGTGCTGTTTCGTGAGCTGCGCGAGGCATGGGGGACCGGGCGTCTGCGCCATGCGGTGGCGATCCTGGATGTTCCCAC
>ODAK010003764.1_pt1 | contig 15675 bp, 8 predicted proteins | sample 1539591 | NCBI WGS metagenome assembly ODAK01 (sample SAMEA3539303, study PRJEB22396) | soil metagenome | biome: tundra; feature: field; material: soil | place: USA | collected 2010-05 | depth 0.15 m | reverse complement strand
GTTTAGTACGCAAGGAGTGGAAACTGGAATGGGCCGACGTGATCCGGGATCTGGGAAACATCGTTGAGATGGAAGTCGCAATCAGCGGAAAGGGCTACGTTTTTCGCGGCCAGACTCCCGGCGTGGCGGGCAAAGTATTTCAAGCCTGTGGCGTTGCCCTGCCACCCACGCTGCGTGCATGCTGAACCCATCTTCAATTCGGCACAGATGGAGAGAAAACGTGTCACTACGCATTTTCAAAACTGCAACATGCTGATAATCAACCACTTCCGAAACTATGGTGTAGAAGATGAGTTATATGCGCTGATGAGCATTACGCCGGACTGTCACCCGGCTGAGTCTTGCAGTCTGTAAGGCCTTCACATTTCAAGGCTTCAACGTGTGAAGGGGGTGTTGTTGGCAGCCTATTTTGATTCAAACTGGAATCTGGTCTTCCATTCGGTTGCCTCGCTGCAAACAAGAAATGCATTGAAGGGCTTGCCCATCTTGCTGGTGAAGCCTTTGAGGAGCGCGGTCTTCCCCTTGGTGCACAAGGTTTCGATCTGCTTGTCCGTGAGCTTCTTTTTGGCGATGATGGCGCTGACGGTGAAGGTGCACCCCTGGCGGAACTGGTCGCACCCGAAGAAATCTCTCCCCTCGGGGCGGCGCAGGCGACCAATCTTGCATTTTGGGCAGGGAATGCCCGGCCTGTTTGCAGGCGGAGCCTCGCCCGCTGGCCGCTGTGGGCCATGCTGGGGCTGATGGGCCAGTTCTGGCGACCGGGCAATGTGAAATTGGCTGAGCTCCGCATTGAGCTGCGTGTCGAGAGCCGAAACCACGGTCAGGTAAAGGGCTTTGCCGCTGGCTATATCGTCCAGTTCCTGCTCCAGGGATCGAGTGTAGTCGTATTCGACAAACTTGAATTTGCCGGTGAGGGCGTCGATCAACAGCCTGGCCAAATCGGAGGCGAAGAGAATCTTTTTGCCCTCGGTGAGGTAGCCACGCGTGATGATATTTTTCAGAATGGCAGGATAGGTGGAAGGGCGTCCGATGCCTTCGCTCTCCAGCTTCTTGATGAGGCTGGCCTGCGTGTAGCCGTTGGGCGGCTTGGTCTGCTTGTTCAGCAGTCGTGTGTTGCTTGATTCAAGCGCGGTGCCGATCGGGAAGGCCGGAACCTTGCCATTGTCGTCGTCCTTGCCTTCGGCGTTGTCGTCCGCATCCTCGGCGGCGTCTTTGGCGGTGAGGGCGCGCCAGCCGGGGACGATGAGCGTGCGGCCGGTGCTCTTGAAGAAGAACGTCTTTTCGTCCTGCTGTACCTCCAGACGCAGCGTGTTGACGCTGTATTCGGCATCGGCGAGCTGGGAGGCAACGGCCCGGTTCCAGATAAGGGAGTAAAGCTTGCGCTGGGCCTCATCCTCGCCAGCGGTGTGCTCCTCCAGGTGCGTGGGCCGGATGGCCTCGTGCGCTTCCTGGGCGCTTGCTTTCGACTTCCACGTACGTGGCTTGGCCGGAATGGGAAGATTGTTGGCCTGAGCGAAGGCGCGAATCTCAGCGAGGGCTTCGGCGGAAAAGTTCTGGCTGTCTGTGCGGTGATAGGTGATCAGGCCCTGTTCGAAGAGCTTCTGCGCGAGCTGGGCGGTCTGGTCGGGCTTGAATCCCAGCGTGACGCTGGCAGCCTGAAGCAGTGTGGACGTAGTAAACGGGGCGGGCGGCGCCTGTTTGGCCTTCTTTGTCGCGGCGTTGATGACCTTGAAGGCGCGGCATTGAGCGGCTTGCTCGGCCAGCGTGGAGTCAAGGATGTACTTTTCCCCCTCTTTGAGGAAGGGCGCCGTGTCCCACTGCGCCGTCCATTTTCCATCTTCGAAGATGGCCTCGGCTCCAAAGTGCTTCGTCGTTTTAAAGTTCTCAATCTCGCGTTGACGCTCGACCACAAAACGAACGGCCACGGTTTGAACTCGGCCCGCGCTGAGACGGGCGATGCCGGTTTGCCGCGAAAGGGCGGGCGAAACCTTGTAGCCCACCAGTCTGTCCGCGCCCCGTCGAGCCTCCTGCGCGTGGACCAGATTCATGTCCAACTGCCGCGGCGTATGCAGAGCCTTCTGGATCACGTCTTGCGTGATGGCGTCAAAGGTAACGCGCTGGTAGCGCTTGAGCTTCAAAGTCTCTTTGAGGTGCCAGGCAATCGCCTCTCCTTCGCGGTCCGGGTCAGTGGCCAGGTAGACGGTCTCCGCGCGCGCAACGCGTGATTTGAGGCCGTCGATCACGCCCTTGCCGCGCTCGGTGAACGCATATTGAAGCTGGTAGTCCGGCGTGGTCACGCCCAGGGACTTTTGCGGCAGATCTCGCACATGACCCACGCTGGCGGCAACGTCCCATCCCGGCCCGAGCAAGGTTTTGATCTTCTTCACCTTGTTGGGGCTCTCGACAATCATCAGATTCATGGTGAACTCCGTCTATGGGACATGAACTCCCGGAAATCTCAGACTACTACTGACTCTCCTGCATCATCCGAACGTACATCTGGCAAGGCCAGGACTCGATAAGGCAGGATATGGAAGAGTTTTCCGTGGAATGGGACAGGGCCTGTTTGTACGGCGGTATTGGAGGGGAGGAGAGGCGGCGCTTTAAGAATCAAAAAATCTGCTCGAACAACCGGGACCACCTCAAGAAGCGATAATGGACGGGAGACGAGGGTGCTGATATGGGTGACCGTACAACCGCAATCGGAGTTCTGATCGTGGATGATCATCCAGTAGTCCGGCTGGGATTGCGGACCATGCTGGAGAGTGAAGAGAACATTTCGGTGACGGGCCTGGCGGCATCCGCGCGGGAAGCATTGCTGGAAGTGCAAAGGGTGAAGCCCGATGTTGTGCTGATGGACATGCGCATGCCCGAGATGGAAGGGCCCGAGGCGATCGTGGAACTGCGCCGCATTCAGCCGGATCTGCGCATTCTGGTGCTGACAAATTACGAGGAAGACGAATATGTCATTCGTGCCCTGCAGGCCGGGGCGATGGGCTACCTTCTCAAAAGCACGCCCCAGGAGGAGATTGTGCGGGCCGTCGAGATGGTGCATAACAACCAGCGCTGCATCCAGCCCAGCATTGCCAAGCGCCTGGCAGAGACGATCGGGCGGGAGGAGTTGAGCCAGCGCGAGATCGAGGTGCTCACCCTGGTGGCCATGGGACTGACCAACAAAGAGATCGCGCAGCGGCTCTTCATCAGCGACAAGACGGCCCGCAACCACGTTGCCAGTTGCCTGCTGAAACTGGGCGCCAACGACCGGACCGAAGCGGTTACAAAGGCTATCCGGCGTGGACTTATCCGTCTTTCAGAGTAAGCTGCGGGAAGCGCCCGGCAGGGTTATCCGCGAAAGTCGGGCGGAGTGCTCAGAACCTCCTCTTTGAACAGCAAAAGGATTCGGTTGAGAAGTTTTTTCTGTTGCAGGCCGACCTTCATGCGCACCTGTGTCCCATGCCCTCGCGTGCTCAAGATCTGCAAAGTTCCGGCCATCTCGCGGGCTCTTTTCTGCATGCCGAGAATGCCAAACCCGGCAGTTTCCGGCTTGGGTTCGAATCCGCATCCGTTGTCTTCCACCACCAGTTCCACGCTGTTTTCTTCATAGATCAGGGAGATCGTCAGTTCTGTCAGGTCCGAATGGGCTACGGCGTTGGCGATCGCTTCCTGGCCGATACGCAGCAGCGCGTCGGCCAGGCGCAGATTTAGCGGCATGGGATTTCCGTGCAAATTGGCGAGGATGCCGATCTGATCTCCGGCGATCTTGTGCGCCGTTTCCGCCAATGCGGCCAGCAGGTTGCGCTGGATGGGGGGCGAGGATGTAGTCAGCATGGAGACGGTTCTGCTGGCTTCCTTATGACAACTGCGTACTAACTGATAAGCATCGCTCAACTGGTTCGCAATACGGCTTTGGTCCAGGTGGTCTCCGCGCAGGACCGACCGTCTGATGCCCTGGATTTGATAGCCGACTCCGGCGAAGCTTTGCGCCATGGTGTCGTGAATCTGATTGGCCAGCCGCTCGCGCTCCTGCATGATGGTGTAGGCCTTCCAGCGCTGCATGCGGAAGAGAGCCTGTTGCGTGAGCAAAGCCAAGGCCAGCGTGGCCGTGAACAACACTCTCACGTGCCAGGGAGTCCACCATGGTGGACCGGGCAGGACCTCAGGCCGCTCCACTGAATCTGCGTGTTGCCGCAACTCCATATAGTCGTTCCATCCGGCACCCGCCACACTGATATTGCGCCACATTCCACCCGCGTTCAGCGATCGCAATCCGATATGCCCAGTTTCGAGACAAGACGGTTCCTCAAATGCAATCCATGCGGTTTGGAGGGTCGTCAGATTCGTTGCAGAAGCGGCAATATTGCATCCGTACGCCGCCACGTGCAGTCGATACCACACGGAAGGATGAAAGCCGCCGGGCATCGAGACAGGACGTGCCTCCGACCACCCAAAAGCGGAACGGCCAATCACCAAGGTTTCGTCCAGAGTGCGGAGGCCAATATAGTATCCGTTGTATGTGTCGGAACCTTCCTTCTTTTCGCTATTACTTCGGATGATGACACCCATATCGGCGTTGTCTCTTTCGAACTGGATGTCGGCGTTTACTTTGTAATTCCCCCAGGCGCTCGATCCTGTCATCAGTTTGGACCCGCGCTCGTACGAATTGTTGTAAATGACGCCATTGGCAATCTGCCAGTTTCCGCCCACCGCTTTCCACTCATCCATCCGCCCAGTCTGCAGCTGGTAGGAATGCACAGGAACCTCGATCCCCGCGCGATGCCAGCGAAGCCACGACCAGGCGATAAGCGCCAGGCATGAGAAAGCGAGCCCCATCGCCAGGAATCGTGTCGGGGTTGGATAGGTCAATCGCATGATGGAATACTCCATGCACCTTCAGTTCCTGCCGCGGCTTACCAAAGCGGATCTTCCCCGAGGCGAACAGGCCGCAACCGGTCCCGAGGCCGTTTTCACCGGTTTCTGGAAGGCGGAAAGCGAGACGTGCCTGTTCATTATATGGACTGAGGGAAAGCTCCGGCAGAGGGGGAATCGCGGCAAAAGTGGGAGCCTTCGTGAGGGCAGCGCGCATGGGTCATTTCAACCATTGAAAATGGGTTCTAATTGCCTATTGTGTCGGACGTGTTGTGAAATCTACGATCCTCGACGTTAAGCTGAGAGGGGGCGACCTCGTTCTGTAACCGTTTACAGGGCCGCCCAGAATGCTACGACGCGAAAGACGCCGCCATGCTTGACCATTTCAGGAAGAGGCTACAAATGAAGAGATCAGCCGAGCAAACGAAATCGTTGGTAGGGATTCTCGGAAGAGACATGAGGAGAATAACCTTCTTGGTGACGCTCGCCGTCATCATCTTGTGTTCGGTGGCCGGTCGCGCACAGAGCACGACCGGTGCTGTCAACGGCACCGTCACGGACAGTACCGGCGCCGTGGTGGTCGGGGCCAGAATTTCGGTGCTCAATACGGCCACGAGCATTGCTTACCATACGACCTCAGACAATCTGGGATCGTACCATGTCACGCAACTACCCCCAGGCACCTACACCATGGAGGTGGTCAAAGCCGGATTTGAGACGCAGAGAATCCAGCCTTTCAAGCTTTTTGTCGATCAACAGTTCCAGCAGAGCATCACCCTGTCGGTCGGCACCACCGTACAAACAGTTTCAGTTTCCTCGGCGGCTTTGCTGCTGGATACGGAGACCTCCAATCAAGGGCAAATCATTGAGAATCAGCAGATTGACGATATGCCACTGAACGGACGCGACTATCTGCAACTGGCCCAGCTTTCCTCTGGCGTGGTGCCCATCGTGAATGGCATCAGTTCTCCTGCATCTGGATGGAGCGCGGCCGGAACAGTGGCCGTGGTCATTGGCGGCTTGAGAGAAGACGACAACAGCTATCTCTACGACGGCATCGAGACTCGCAACGCCTGGTACGGCGCTGCCGGCCTGCTTCCTTCGCCCGACAATATTCAGGAGTTCAAGGTCGAACAGTCCGGCTCCTCGGCCGCCTACGGCGCCGCCGGAGCGTTCATCAACGTGGTTACCAAGTCCGGCACCAACCGGTTCCACGGAACCGCGTACGAGTACCTCCGCAACAACGACTTCGACGCCCGCAACTACTTCGATCAAGGCTCCGCGCCAGCCTTCCACCAGAACCAGTTTGGCGCCGCCGGCGGCGGACCCATCAAGAAGGGCAAGATGTTCTTCTTCGCCGATTATGAGGGCTTCCGCCAGATTCAACCCAACGATCTCTACAACATGGTTCCGACGGCCGCCCAGATTGCCGGCGACTTCAGCGCCTATAGCGGGCAGCTCTACAACCCGTATGTGTTGGATCCCACGACGGCAACTGGCTACGCGGCGATCCCGGGCAACCAGGTCCCAACTTCGCTGATGAACGCGGTCGGCAAGAAGATCCTGGCCCTGTATCCGGCGCCCAACGGCAGCTACAACAATGGCACCGCCAACCGCTTCGACGTCGCTTCGTCGGTCAATAACTGGAATCAGTACAGCGGCAGATTCGACTACTCGATTTCGACCAACAACAGCGTCTTCGTCCGGTACACCGCCAACAATCAAACCGCGACCACAACTGGCATTACCTCCTACAACGAGCAACTCTTCCCATCGAGCCCCAAGAATCTGGCTGTTGGATGGACGCACATCTTCTCGCCGCAACTCGTGAACAACCTTCGCTATGGCTGGTCCCACACCGCTGTCGGTTTGCAGCGCGCCGACGGGTACAATTCTGCCCTGGCTAATCCGTTGGGCCTGATCGGCGAGGATGACCAGCCTGGCTCCGACGGTCCTCCCAGCATCGGCGTTTCGGGATATGCAAACCCAGGATCCACGAATGGAACCGACCTCGTTCGTGAAGGCCTGAATATGTGGACCGAATCTCTGATGTACCAGAAGGGAAGGCATCAGCTTACGGTCGGCACGGATATTCGCTACGAGCCCATGTATATGTATGAGGACTGGTCGGCTACTTCGATCGGCTTCAATGGCGTTTATAGCGGCGATCCAGTCGCCGATTTGCTGATGGGAGTCCCGAATACCACGCGCACCGCGCTGGGCGATCCGACCATGAACCTGAGCATGTGGTATCAGTCTTACTACGTGCAGGACAACTTCCAGGTCAACCGTCACCTTAGCCTCAACTTCGGCGGACGCTGGGAACATCGTACGCCGCCGGTCGAGGCCAACAATCGCGTCGGCAGCTTCGACGTTACCACCGGCCAGGATCTGACTTATCCAGAAACCAGCGTCATGGGACTTGGCAGGAACATGGTCAAGCCGGTCTACACTAACTTCTCGCCGCGCTTCGGCTTCAACTGGTCTCCCTCCAACACGGGCAACACCGATGTCAAGGGCGGCTTTGGAATCTATTTCCTGCAGCCGAATATCAACCAGTATGAAGTAGAAGTCGATACGACCAAGCTCTATGAGGTCGATAGCTTCAACAACCCGGCCGTTGGATCTGCTCTGGCCTTCAATCTGGGCGGTACGCCCGGCGTTCCGGGAATGTTCTCGACAGCGATGACCAGCGGAAACTTCTCCGGCGGCGGTCCGACGCTCTCGTTTATCCAACCAAATGCCAAAACCCCCTATGCCTACGAGTGGAACCTGAGCATCGATCACACGATCAAGGACTGGCTCTTCGAAGTTTCCTATATGGGAAGCTCGGAGCGTCATTACGAGGAACGCAACGAACTTGACCCCCTCAATACAGAGGGAAAAATGTCGGTTTGGCAGAACTTCAGCGGCGTTCAGGAAAACCAAATGACAGGAACCTCGAACTACCACGCTATTATCGGACGCGTGGAGAAGCGGTTCAGCTCGGGCTTCTCGCTGATGGGCAACTATACCTTGTCCAAATGCCTCGGCACACCCTATCAAGATGAATTCACCTGGCACGTCAACATGCATCTCGATTACGGTCATTGCACAGAGGACATCAGTGACATCATGTCCATCAACGGAATCTATGAGCTTCCGTTTGGGCGCGGCAAGTCGCTCCTGAACAAGAGCGCGATCACGGACCTGCTGGTGGGTGGCTGGAAAGTTGCCGGCATCTCCACGCTTCGCACTGGCCCCTGGACCACATTGGGCAGCCAGCAAAACATCGGATTCTTTGACGGAGCACTGCCCGATGTTACTGGTCCTGTCAACAATCACTCACTGCATGGAGGCCTGGGCAGGAACGGAAGGCTGGGCCCCTATTTCAACACCGCGAACGTCGTCAACTTGAGTGCGATCGGAGTTCAGGGCCACTCTGGTGTGCATAACATCCAGAACCCGGGATCCCAGAACTATGATCTGTCCGGCTACAAGGGATGGAAGTTCGGCGACCTGGGTAACCTGACCTTCCGGGCGGATCTGTTCAATGCCTTCAACCGCGTCAATTTCAACACCGTAAGCACTTACGACCTTGCCAGCAACTTCGGCATGGTTTCAAGCGCCAACGCGGCGCGTGAAATTCAACTTAGCTTGCGGTTCGCTTTCTGATCTCGTAACCTTTGCCCATGAAGTTATCGGGGAAACTCGCTCTCATCGCCGCTCTTGCTTTCGTTCTCTGCCGGTTTGGCAGTGCAACGATGGCAAGGGCGGCTGGGCAGAGCGCTAACACAGCGTCTCCAACTCACTCAACCTCAGCCCATGGGTGCCCGTCACAGGATCTGATCAACTCCGCGCTTGGCAAGGCCAGCACCATGATGCAGCAAGCGCGCTATCGGGATGCAGCCGGAACGCTGGAGCAACTTGTCTTACTGAATTGCGATGCGCGCGTCAGCCTGTTGCTGGCCGCGGCTTATGAGGCCGGAGGTGATGCGCCCAAGGCCCAACAAACGTTACAGAAGGCGCATTCCACCTGGCCATCCAACAGCAGCATCGCGGCCTCGCTGGCGCGCGAATACATGGGCGCAGGACAGGCGGACAAGGCCCTCGATGCGCTGGCGCATTTTCATGCGACCGCCCAGACGCCCCTGCAAGAGATGGAACTGGGCGTCATCGTCTATCTCGGTGGCCATCGACTTACCTCGGCCGAAGCCGTGGCGGAGACAGCCTATAAGTCGTATCCATCGCTGCACACCTTGCTGATGCTGGCCAATGTTCTCCAACTGGAGGGAAGGTATCCGGACGTAAATCGCATCCTTGGAGCCAAGCGGGAGAGTTACCCCGATTCGCCAGAGTTTCTGATTACCCTGGCGGAAAGCGAATATGACGCCTCGATTTTTCCAGCCGCACGGCAAGATATCGAGCGCGCTGTTTTACTGGATGGAAAATCCTACCAGGCACATTACATCCTGGCCAATGTCCTGGTCAGGCAGAACGAAGTGGATCGCGCGGTGAACGAGTATCGCACCGCAATCGAACTCGCACCCGGCCAGCCGCGCACTTACTATCAACTGGCGCTTACTTTGCGCGCCAGGCAGGATGAGGCCGGTGAAATGCAAGCACTGGAGCAGACGCTGGCTGCCGATGACCACTACGCGCCAGCGCATTACGAGTTGGGAAGAATACTGATGGATGAGCATCGGCTGGCGGATGCGGCCAGTCATCTCGAAGTCGCGATTCAGTACAATCCCAAAGCGGAAGAAGCCTACTATCTGCTGGCCAGGGTTTATGCGCGACTGGGAGAAAAGGACAAGAGCGACGAAATGGTGAAGCGCCTTGTAACTGTCAGAAAGGCAAACCGGCCCAGCGCGGGGAACAAGGATGGAACCCCACCGGCGGCCACGCCAACGATGGTCCCGTGATTTTCGGTTCGCAGTAGAAGTCGCCCAAGTGAGTTAGTCGAAAGTGGAGTATCGAGTTATTCCAGGGATGAATCGTCCAGATCCGGTTGCCTGCCAGGCAGCGGGCCGAAAAGTAAAACTCCAGTTCATAGAAGTGCGTGCTATTCGAGGAGATTATCGATGAAGGTTGTTGCGTCTATTGTGGCTTGTCTAGCCGTCTCTTGCCTTGGTATTGCTTCCGCTGTCTCGCAGCAGAGGGCTCCGGCAACCCCGCTCATTACCCATGATCCATACTTCAGCGTATGGTCGGCAACGGATAAGCTTACCGCCTCCGAGACGACCCATTGGACCGGCTCCGCTCAACCCCTGGTCGGCGTTGCGCGCATCGACGGCAAGCCTTTTCGCTTCATGGGCGCCAACCCCGATGAGATTCCCGCCATGCAGCAAGTGAGCAGCTCGATTACGCCCACGCACACGCGTTACGAGTTTCGCCAGGGTGGCGTAAAGCTGGAACTTACATTTCTCACGCCGGCGATCATGAGCGATCTGGATCTGCTTTCCCGTCCCGTTACCTACCTGACGTGGAGCGTGCAGTCAATCGACGGAGCGGCGCATCAGGTTGCGGTCTTTCTCGATGTGGACCCGGTGATTGCGGTCAATGACCGCAGCCAGCGGGTGGTGTTCGCGCGCCACGAAACCGCGGCGCTGAAAGTGCTCTCGGTCGGCTCGCAGGAGCAGAGCATTCTCAACCGCTCGGGCGACAATCTGCGCATCGATTGGGGTTACTTCCATCTGGCCACTCCCAAGGATGAGAATGCGGCGACGGCCATCACCTCTGATTCTCTGCGTGCTTTCGCCATGCAGGGCAAGCTGCCCGCAAACGATGCGATGATCATGCCGCGATCCGCAGGTTCGGGCAGCCCACATCTGGCGGCAATGCTCGACTTCGGCGCGGTCGGCGCACAGCCGGTCGCGCGTCATCTGCTGGTCTCTTATACCGAAGACTATGCCATTCAATATTTGCAGCGGAACCTGCGTCCCTATTGGCAGCGCAACCACATGTCGGTCGAGGAGATGCTCGACCAGGCCGAAGCACAGTACGCCACGCTGGATGCGCGCGCCACGGCTTACGACGCGGAACTGACTGCCGACTTGATCAAGGCAGGCGGAGAACATTATGCGGCCATCGCGATCCTCTCCTACCGGCAAACCCTGGCGGCTCACAAGCTGGTTGCCGATGTGAACGGCGATCCCATGCTCTTTGCCAAGGAGAACTTCTCCAACGGCTGCATTGCCACCGTCGATGTGCTTTATCCCTCAGCTCCATTCTTTCTTTTCCTGCAGCCCAAGCTGCTGGAAGCGCAGTTGCTGCCGGTGCTTGAATACTCTGCGCTGGCCCGCTGGAAGTTCCCGTTCTCGCCGCACGATCTCGGCCAGTATCCTTTGGCCAATGGGCAGGTTTACGGCGGCGGAGAGAGCATGGAAGAGGATCAGATGCCCGTCGAGGAGAGCGGCAACATGCTGATTCTCGTCGATGCCCTGGCGCGTGCCGAGGGCAGCGCTCAGCTTGCCGAGCGCTATTGGACGCAACTTACAAAGTGGGCGGAATATCTGAAGGAGAAGGGTCTCGATCCGGAAAACCAGCTAACTACGGATGACTTTGCCGGTCACGTGGCCCATAACTCGAATCTCTCCATCAAGGCCATTGACGCATTGGCGGCCTACGCCGACCTGGCACACATGCTCAAGCAGGAAAACGTGGCCAAGGAATACAGTGCCACAGCCAGGAGCATGGCGGCCAAGTGGGTCTCCATGGCGCAAGAGGGCGACCACTACAAGCTGGCCTTCAACAGCCCCGGCACCTGGAGCCAGAAATACAACTTGGTGTGGGATAAGGTTTTGGGCTACAATCTTTTCCCCGCCAGCGTCCGCGAGACGGAGTTGGCCTATTACATCAAGCAGCTCAATCACTATGGTCTGCCGCTCGATAGCCGCGCCGATTACACCAAACTCGACTGGTCGATCTGGACCGCGACGCTTGCCTCGGACCCCAAGCAGTTCAATGCGATCATCGACCCTATCTATCAGTGGATGAACGAAACCCCCAGCCGCGTTCCTTTGACCGACTGGTATGACACCAAGAACGCCAAGCAGATAGGCTTCCAGGCGCGCAGCGTGGTGGGAGGCGTCTTCATCAAAGCTCTTGCCGATAAGCCTCTCCGGGAGAAGTGGAACGGATTGAGCGGCGCGGCGATCCAGAGGCAGAGTGCAAGCCACCAGGAACCGCGATGAAAAGAGTGTTGCAGTGCGCACTGAGTCTGTCGCTGGCGGCAACCTTGTACGGACAGGTGACGGTCAAGGAGCCGATTCCGCGGACGGCTGTCATCGAGGTGCATGCGGCGCAAGTTGGTGGGCAGGAGATTCCGCGAACCATCTTCGGTACGTTTCTTGAGCCGATCGGGAATTCAACCTACAACGGGCTTTGGGCCGAGTTATTGCAGAACCCCAGCCTGGAGTCTGGTTTGTGGAGTCCTGCGCGGGTTGCCGCCATGCTGCATGACAACCCGGAACTTGCCCCGGCGGGCGATCTGGCATTGCCATTGCCGTGGGAGCCGCTCGACCAGCATCAGGGAAATCGCTACGAAGTTCACTATGGCGATGCGGCCAACTCCTGGCAATCTCTGCGGATCTTCGGTGTGCCAGGAGGGCACACCGGGATCAAGCAAAAGGTCTATCTTCCCATTCATCGCACCCGCGATTATGTGGGCAGTTTCTATGCCCGCCATCTGAGCGGAGATACAAGCATCACCATCGCTCTGCACGCCAGAAACCAGAGCGACGCGCTCGTCGAGCAGAAGGTCGAGGTCGCGGACAGTTCGTGGACAAAGTACACCTTCACGCTTCAGGTTCCAGAGGGCAAGTTGCACCGGCTCGACGCCGCCGACTTTGTTGTCGAGGTTGCGGGCAATGAGCGCGCCGAAGTCGATCAATTCTCCCTGATGCCTGCCGACGCCAAGGGCGGCCTCGATCCGGATGCCGTGATTCTGGCCAGGGAGATGAATACGCCGCTGGTGCGCTTCGGCGGTAACTTCACCTCGTCCTATCATTGGACCGATGGCGTGGGGCCGCGCGACAAGCGCAAGAATACCCTCAATAACTCCTGGGGGATTCCGGAGTATAACAGCTTCGGCACGGATGAGTTTCTGGAGTTTTGCCGCCAGATTGGCGCGCAACCCCAGATCGCTCTCAACCTGGGCAGCGGAACGCCGGAAGAAGCCGCCGCCTGGGTGCGCTATGTGGACGAGCATTGGGCTATGCACGCCGGGCTGCTGTGGGAACTGGGCAACGAGTTATGGGGCGAGTGGAATCTTGGCTATCCAACGCGCGATCAACTGGCCGCCCGCACCGCCGATTTCAGCAAGGCGATTCATGCCGTCGATTCCAGGGCGCGGCTGATTGCCACTGGCGCCGACCCGGATGGGTTCAAGAGCTGGAACGCCATCCAACTTACTAACTCGCCGGGAACCTTCGACTATCTCTCCACCCACTTTGTGGTGGGCACCGGAAAAGTGCAGCTCAAGAATCCAACGACGGAGTTTGTGGCCGCGGCCGCCTTCGCCATACCGGTGGAGTTGGAGAAAAGGCTGCATCAGGCGCAGAGCCAGATTGACGGTACTCCCGGTTATAAAGAGAAGGCGCATCTGGCCTTTACCGAATGGCTGTTTATCGGAGAGCACCACAATGCGCCCAGCTTTGCCAACACCGGCGGAGCCATTGTGGCCGGCGGATTTCTGAACATGCTCTTGAAGAATTCGCAGATCGTCCCCATCTCCGACATGACGGGAATCATGGAGTTTGCCGGAATCTGGAAGAAGCGCGGACAGGTTTTCGCCACTCCGACGTATTACGTCTTCAAGCTGTATGCGAACGCGGATATTGCCAAGCCAGTTGCGGTGACCACCAACGCGGGCTCTTACTCTGTGGCGCAGGGCGTGGATCGCGTGCCGGAGATAGCCTCCGTTCCGTATCTGGATGTTAGCGCTGCACTCAGCAAGGACGGCAAGACGCTGACCCTGTTTTGCGTCAATCGCAGTCTTGACACGGATATTTCCACCCGCATCGGCCTGCATGACTTTGCCGGGGCGCGCTTGGCCACGGTTCATACCTTGAACTCACCCTCCATCACCGACAGCAACGACGAGGTGTCTCCAACCCGCGTCAAGCCTGTGGACAGTGAGGAGGCGATTCAAGCAGAGGGGTGGACGCACAGCTTTCCGCACGCCAGCGTGACGGTAATCTCAGTCCATCGCGATTAAGGAAGTTTCACTTCATCGGTTGATCTTGCAAGGTGGCTTTTCATGGAGGAACAGCCACCTTGTTTGACTCTTTCTGCCAGGAGCAGAGATGACGATTTGTAGTTTGCAGGGAGGAATTATGGCGAGGACGATATTACTCAAGAGGGGTACGCTGTGTTTGCATGCCTTTGTGATTTGCTGCTTGTTTCTTTCCTTTTGCGGTCTGCTCCAGAGTCAGGAACCGCGCTGGAGCGAAGACCGGGCCAATCAGTGGTATGGGCAGCAGCCCTGGCCGGTGGGCGGTAACTTCGTTCCCTCCGACGCCATCAACGAACTGGAGATGTGGCAGGCCGACAGCTTCGATGCGGTGGAGATCGACCGCGAATTTGGCTGGGCGGAAGGCCTGGGCATGAACACCATGCGGGTCTTTCTGCACAACCTGCTGTGGGAGCAGGATGCCGCCGGCTTCAAGCAGCGCATGGATCAGTTTCTAACCATTGCGCACAAGCATCACATTCAGCCGGTGTTTGTGCTCTTCGATTCCTGCTGGGATCCCCATCCCAAACTGGGTCCTCAGCATCCCCCGATTCCGGGCGTACACAACTCCGGATGGGTGCAGGCCCCTGGCGCCGAGATACTAGGCGATCCGGTGCAGTATCCGCGTATGGAGCGCTATGTGAAGGGAGTGGTGGGGGCCTTTGCCAAGGATCCGCGCATCCTGGCCTGGGACGTGTGGAACGAGCCCGACAACGGAAACGACACTTCCTACGCGAAGGGCGATCCGAAGGCGAAGAATGAAATCATCTTGGGCCTGCTGCCGCAGGTCTTTGCCTGGGCCCGATCGGTGCATCCCTCGCAGCCACTCACGAGCGGCTTGTGGCACGGCGACTGGAGTTCATTGGCCGCGATGCCGCCTTTGGCGCGTGTCCAGATCGAGCAGTCAGACTTCATCAGCTTTCACGACTACGGTTGGCCCGAGGATTTCGAGCGGCATGTGAAGCAGCTGCAACAGTTCCGTCGTCCCCTGCTCTGTACCGAATACATGGCGCGCGGGGCAGGCAGCACCTTCGACACCGTGCTTCCCGTCGCCCATCAGTACCATGTGGGCGCCATCAGCTGGGGGCTGGTCGCAGGTAAGACCCAAACGTATCTGCCCTGGGACTCCTGGCAGCGCCCGTATGTGCTCGAGCAGCCGCCGGTTTGGTTCCACGACGTGTTTCACGAAGATGGGACGCCTTACCGTCAGCGGGAGGCGGATATCATTCGCGGGCTGACGGGCAAGCAGAAATGAGCGCGTCACAAGAACTTTCTCTTCATGAATCCGCTCCCAAGCCACGGCGCGGATTTGCAAGCGCCCGGTTGGGATCGTTTCGCCGCCTGGACCCGTATCGACAGTCCTCGTGACCAACAATCGAATCACTAAGAAAACGGGGGGTCGCACGAAATCGCTTTCTGAATGATTGGGCGGTCTGCTATTTTTGGCGACATGAGCCAATCAGATCAACAAGTTAGCGCGTATCGGTTTCGCATCGTGCTGCGCCGGACCAGCCCTCATATTTGGCGCCGTGTTGTGGTGCGGAGCGATTTCACTCTGGGCCAGCTGCATCAGACCGTACAACCCCTTTTCGGTT
>ODAK010003763.1_pt1 | contig 15681 bp, 19 predicted proteins | sample 1539591 | NCBI WGS metagenome assembly ODAK01 (sample SAMEA3539303, study PRJEB22396) | soil metagenome | biome: tundra; feature: field; material: soil | place: USA | collected 2010-05 | depth 0.15 m | reverse complement strand
CAGCTGGAGACTCATCCACGGCGATGAGCGGGGGCGCGGTCGCGAGATCGCGCCCTCATCGCATGGATAGATTTCCCCATGCCTTAGAAAACTCATCTCGCCTCCTGCGCCACGGCCGCCACCAGCATGGGCCGCGACGACTGCAGGCGTTCGAACTCGGCGGGCGGACAATAGCCGAGAGACGAGTGCAGGCGTTTCTGGTTGTAGATCTCCTCCAGAAACTCGCCGATGCGAGCCCGGGCTTCGGCCAGGTTGCGATACTCGCTGCGATAGACTTCTTCGCACTTCAGCGTCTTCATGAACGACTCGCACGTCGCGTTGTCCCAAGGATTGCCGCGGCGCGACATGCTGATCCGAACTTCGTGCGCCTCTAACAGAGCGACGTATTCGTGGCTCGCATATTGCACGCCCTGATCGGAATGATGCACCAATCCGGGCGCAGGCCGCCGCCGCTCAAGCGCCATCTCCAGCGCTGCCACGGCCAACTTGGCTTCCAGCGTGGCTTCCAGCGCCCAGCCGATCGCCCGCCGCGAAAACGCGTCCAGCACCACCGCCAGGTACACGAATTCCTCCAGCAGCCGGATGTAGGTGATATCGGCGCGCCAGAGCTGATTGACCCCGCTCACCACCAGCGCCGCCGCCAGATTCGGATACACTCGCATCCCGTGGGTGGAGTCGGTGGTCGCCACAAACTTACGCTTGCGCAAACATAGCAGGTTATCTTCCCGCATCAGCCGCTGCACCCGTTTGCGGTTGACCGACAGGCCGCAGCGGCGCAACTCCGCCGTGATCCGCCGACTGCCGTAAGTCGGCCACTCCAGCGCCACGCGCTGCACTTGATCGCGCAGTTCCACGGATGCGGATCGAGGGCGAACTTCATGCCGGTAAAATCCCGCCCGGCTGACTCCCGTCAGCCTACACATCCGGCGAATGGCGAGTTGCGTTCCGGTTTTCACTTCGCGCTGCCACAACCTCATAGGAACGCTCAAATCTGCGCAGCCAATACTTCAGCGTCTTCGCATAATGCAGTCGAAGGTTTTCTACGTCCAAGACCGCAAAATCGGAAGGCTCCAGTATCTGCATAGCTTCCCGCAGAGCGGGCGCGTACGCTCCGGGGAAAACACGCTTGCGAATCCAAACGCTGAAAGGCCTGGGATAATTTCGCCCAATGAAATGGAGGAGGCCACGGCCAGAGTCTCCGATTGCGTCATGAATCACGCGCCCCAACTCGGTATAGTGCTCCGCTCCTACATGCTCAACCATTCCCAGGGACACGAAGGCATCGAAGCGACCCCGGATGTTGCGGTAATCGTCCTCGACAAATTCGACCTTCGCCGCGAGACCTTGCTGTTGGGCTTTTGCCCGGGCGGATACGATCTGTTCGTGCGAAATATTGAATGCCTTGACTCGCACACCATAATGCCTCGCCATACAGCGACAGCGCGCCCCAACCGCAGCCTGCCTCAACCGTTTCTCCCGGCCGCAGCCAAAGCTTCTGGCAAACCAGATCGAGTTTGGCACGCTGCGCTTCCTCCAAAGTTTGCCGCACGATCAGGAAAATACGCGCAGGTATAAACCATTTGAGGATCGAGCCAGAGCTTGTAAAAATCTGTGGGGAGATCGTAGTGGTGGTGGATGTTCTTGTGGGATCCCATCAAGTGAGTTTGACTGGATCCACTTCAGCCAGGCTGAAACCAGTTTCGCGTTCCAACTGACAGGTCGCGAAGTCGATTGGAAGAGGATCTCCAGCGCCGATACCAGATCGCCTTCTATTTCAAGGCGGCCTTCGCTGTAGGCATCAAGGTTTAAATGCAGAGTCTGCAACGGCCTTGGCGGATATTAAAAAGAGAATGATTCTTGCGCCGCGGTGCTATTTCGCCAACATGACGAGATAACAACGACCGATCTGACCCAGCAATGGGCAGCTTCCAGCTCCAGCTACGCAACCCGCCTCCCATCAAGAACTTCAGAGCAGCATCAATACGGTCGCAACATTGGTCACTCAGATGCACAGATCAGCTCCGAGAAACGATTTACTCTACCGTGGCCATCGTGGCTGCGGAATCGTGGAGTAAGCATTCAAGTAAGGAGGAGTTATAACCATGCGGCAGACTGTAATGACGTTTCCGGCGAGAAGTGCTAACTTTACAACCGATTCTGCAAATGAGCCAGGAGGCTGTCTATGGCCACGAATGTGACCCCCTTAGTTGGTACCGGACCTAAGATTGTCAATCGCTGGGTTCAACTCATTGCAGGCGTGGTCGCGATGATGGCGATCGCCAACCTCCAATATGCCTGGACCTTGTTCACTACGCCCCTAACCAAAAGCATGAACGCGACCTTGGCCGCCGTCCAAGTGGCTTTCGCCGCATTCATCCTTTGCGAAACCTGGCTGGTGCCGTTCGAGGGCTACCTGGTCGATCGTCTTGGTCCTCGTCTGGTCATCGGCATCGGCGGCATCTTCGTCGGCCTTGGCTGGATCGGATCGGGAGTGGCGGGCAACCTGCATGCGCTGTATTTCTGGTACGCCCTCGGTGGCATCGGCGCCGGTGCTGTGTACGGCGGCTGCATGGGCAACTCCCTGAAGTGGTTCCCCGATCACCGCGGCATATGCGCCGGGTTCACCGCTGGCGCGTACGGCCTGGGAACTGCACTGACGGTGGCGCCTATCGCCAAGATGATGAAAGTCTCTGGATACCAGCACACGTTCATCTTCTGGGGCATTATCCAGGGCATTATCGTCTCCGCCGCCGCCATGCTGATCGTCGCTCCCCCCAAAGGCTGGGTGCTTAAGGGATGGACGCAAGTGAGCACCAGAGTGAGAGAATCGGCCTACGATATGACTCACTGGCAGATGCTGAAGCAATCATCGTTCTACGTCATTTACATCATGATGACGTTGGTGGCCTTCGGTGGTCTGGTGGTCACTGCCCAGATCACGCCCATCGCCGTCTTCTACCACGTCGACAAGGTCATCATCTTGTGGGGCATGTCGGCCCTCGTCGTGGCCATCGAACTGGACCGCACCCTGAACGGACTTTGCCGACCCTTCTGGGGCTGGGTTTCCGATCACATAGGACGTGAGAACACCATGTTCATCGCGTTCCTGCTGCAGGGCCTGGCCGTCCTGGGCCTGCTCACGTTGATCAGTCATCCGGTGTGGTTCATCCTGACGACTGGCCTGTGCTTCTTCGGATGGGGCGAGATCTTTTCGCTCTTCCCGTCCATCGTTGGCGACCTGTTTGGCAAGAAATGGGCCACGACCAACTACGGCATTGTCTACACGGCCAAAGGTTTGGCGGCCATCTTCGCCGGACCTGTCGCCGCCATGGCCAGTGTCAAAACCGGCTCGTGGATCGGGATTTTCTGGGTCATGATTGCTTGCAACGTGATCGCCGCATTCTTGGCACTGTTCTGGCTGAAACCGGTTGCCATTAAGACTTACCAGAAGGCACAGGAAATGCTTCGCCTGGAGCAGGCAGCCTCGACAGCCAAAGAGATCCAGGTTGCGACCCACCTCCCGGGCGTTGCCTAGTCATTGATTTAGAGCGTGGTCAGGCAGACGGCGTAGGCGGGGAGGGCTGCGGCGAGCTTGCAGCGGCCCCATCGCCGGCTGAAACAGCCACAAGAGAATCAGGCTCGTGATCAAGTAGCTGATGCCGAAACGAAACCGGATTGCGGTCGTGTTTTCCTAGTGACGATTCCGGTTTGTTCATGGTCCACCCCGCTCCACCTGAATCTGCTGGTGAATGAGTCTGCTCGGTCGGCATCGATTGGAAGGATCGACCCATGTTAGCAACGCTTGTCGACGTATCGCGTTCGCCTAAGTCAGGGGACACAGAGCCACTCCGGCCGCTCCGCTGGCAAATCAGCTACCTTCGTCAGTCGTGCGGCTAACTTATTTCCGGGATTGCCCACAACACTCGCCGTCAACGTCATCGTCTTTCCTTCGACAGTTCCCGAGAACTCCAGTTCGTAGTCACCGTGCGTCCCCGTTACGTTAGATCCAGGAAAAAACGGGTGCACGGAAATCTTCCCTTTAACTCTAGAATCGCCCTCATAATTCCCTATAAATGTGTGCCCGCCATCACCGCCAAATATTCTTCCTTTTGTGAATATCACCACACCGGCGCTCACCCCCGTGTCCCCTTTGAATTCCACAGTCCAGAATGTCTCATCCATGGTGGTCCTCGATTGAATTCATGCACTGGGCCGACACGGTTTGCTGACCGATCGAACCCATCATCAATATGTTTGCCATCCGTTCAGCTCCTGCCGCAGCTCCATCAACGGTGCGTGGCCCCGATCCTCAATGAAGTCCAAACCTAAGATGGCCGCCCTCTTATCTCATTGACCGCAGCCTTGACGCAGCATCCGGATAGCCAAGCTAGGAAGGCTCCTCATCTGCTTGCAAGTTGTTTCCAGGCGTAATACTTATAGCCGACACGGCCGATACTGCAATTCACGGACGTTGTTTCATATGCCGGACGGCGACCCTATCTCGTCAGAGTGACGACCAAGTTTCCAATCCGTGCAGGGGATAACAGCGCCAGTGGTTTCGATTAATCCCTGGTTTGGGTCTAGAGCCCAGTTGCCCGGGTTCAGGTCGTCACTTTGGCGGGATGACTCCCCCCGAATCGTTTCCCCAGGCTCGGGGAGGTTCCTAGGCCCGGATACGAGCACAGCATTTATGACACTCTGGTTCCAGGACACCTGCTGTGCCGTCTCGCACCGACGAATGTGACGAGCATCACACGCTGGGACTAGTTCTGGCAGGCTTCCAAGCGAGGTTACATCGGAATCGTCATTGTGACGACCGGCCATCAAGACCTTAACGATTCCGATGGCGACCGAAGGAATATTTTTGCTCAAGGCTTTTGTGCAGAACAATTTGGAGTCCTCAGGCCGGCACGTCGAGATGGTCAGTTGCATGCTTGACTCCCTAGCAGATGCACTCAGGTTCTGTGATAAATAGCTGCTTGAAGCCCCGACTGATAGAGGGAGATTGCCGATGCTGCGGATAACAGTCGTAGACAACACTGACCCGATCGTATTACATGCCGAAGGAAAGTTGGGAGGACCATGGGTCGCCGAATTGGAAAAATGCTGGAGACCTACGGCCGGTAGCGCCGCTGGTAAGCGGGTTCGCCTGGACTTAGGAGGTGCGACCTCTGTGGATGAGAATGCGAAGGCTCTACTCTCGGAGATGGTTGAAAACGGAGTGGAATTGCAGGCCAACGGGCCCATGATGACGTCCCTCGTTGATCAGATCGTCTCTCACTCAGCAGTGAAAAGGGAAGAACACCTAAATGGGGCTGTGTGTTTCGCTGTTTCAGACCATAAAGGTTAGGAGGTCTCATGTTTGGTCCCATCGCTGTTACCTCAAGAGTTCTCGAGACTATCGATGAGCGCCTGATCCGGTGTGGCATCAGCCGTCGCGCCTTCCTGCAGTTCTGCTCTTCTCTGATGATCGCTGCGCCATTCGGGCTTGCGATCACGGATCAGAAAACGCCGGAAAACGTCGCCCGCGCACTCGGAAAAGTGATTCGTCCGCCCGTGATCTGGCTCCATTTTCAGGATTGCACGGGTTGCACCGAGACGCTGCTTCGGACTTCGCACCCGGACCTAGGCGATTTGATTCTGAACATCATCTCACTCGAATATCACGAAACGTTAATGGCGGGTTCGGGGAAGCAGGCCGAAGAAGCGCTCGCCGAGGCGGTTGAAAAATACTCCGGCAAATACGTTTGTGTCGTCGAGGGCTCGATCCCCACTGGGGATAGGGGCATCTACATGAGGCTGGCCGGGCGGCCTGCCATGGATGTGCTCGCCGACGTCGGTGGAAAGGCTGCCGCAATCATCGCTATCGGGTCGTGCGCGGCGTGGGGAGGGATTCCGTCTGCCGATCCTAATCCAACCGGCGCGGTTGGTGTGGCCGATCTTCTCCCGGACAAGAAGATCGTCAATCTTCCCGGCTGTCCACCGAATCCGTACACGCTACTCGGGGTGGTCCTGCAGTTTGCCGACTCCGGCACGCTGCCGGAACTCGATCAAGAAAGACGGCCGAAGTTCGCCTATGACCGCGACATTCATGAGCAGTGCCCCCGCCGGGCGCACTTCGATGCCGGCCATTTTGTGAAGCAATACGGCGACGAAGGACATCGCGAAGGCTGGTGTCTCTACGAGATGGGTTGCAAGGGGCCAGACACTCACGCCGGATGCTCGACGCGACATTTCAATGAGATTCCCGACGTGTGGCCGATCGGCATTGGCGCGCCTTGCATTGGCTGCACAGAGAAAAGCATTGCCTTCCGCGTGCCGATGTTCAAGGTGGTGCAAATTCACACACTGGCGTCGCCTCCATCGACCTACGCACCCATCAACGCGCCGCAGGGCATAATCAGCCCGCTGGCAACTGGTGTGGTCGGACTTGCCGTGGGCGCGCTCGCTGGAGCCGGCTATATTGCCTCGCGCAAGTTCTCCACTGTGAAGGATGACGAGAGCACGCCCGGCTCCAGTACCGCCGCTGGCAAGGGACAGCCCAGGGGCGAATCGCAGTCCGATCGACGATCCGACACGGGCGCGGATTCCGGTCCAGGTCCAAAGAACCAGCCATGAGAGCCGCCGGCGCCATCGTTTTGCTGTTCTTCCTGCTCGATAGCCCGCTCTGGTCGCTCCCCAAGAAAGTGACGCAGGCCACCTCGCCCGAGCCCGCCTGCATGGAATGTCACAAGCCGAGCAGCACGACCATCGATCCGGCGGCGTTTGCCAAATCGGTGCACGGTGGTTTGGATTGCACCGTCTGCCACACCGATGGGGTCAGCAAGTTTCCTCACGCAAGCAATCCCCCCGCCATGCCCGACTGTATCGATTGTCACAGCGGACAGTCGTCTCCGGGCATCGACTTTGACAAGATCGCATTGGGGGTCAAGGCGAGCGTGCACGCCACCATGGTCGACCCGGCATTTCGCTGCGAGAATTGCCACTCGCCCCATAACTTCGTCCCCGCCAGCCAGATGACGAATGCGGCGCAAGCGATTCTGGTGTTCAACCAATCCTGCTTGGGCTGCCACGCTGCCGGGGACACTGCCGCCGCGCGACAAATCGCTTTCAGTGCGCTTGCGGAAAAGCATCGGCTGTTTCCCCATTGGGAGCTGCACATTCAGCGCAATGCTTGCGTCGAATGCCACACTCCGCGCGGACAACAGGGTTTGCATCTCATTCTTCCCAAGGCCCAGGCCCTTCGGAATTGCGCCACCTGCCACGCCCAGAACTCGCTCATGGTGACCAAGCTCTATACCCATCTCGCCCTGAAAGAACGTGCGGAAAACGGATGGGTGAATGCAATGCTGTTCAACAACGCCTACCTGACGGGTGCGACCCGGAATAAGTGGCTGGATTGGGGAACTTTTGCGATCGCTGGCCTGGTCCTGCTTCTACTGGTGGCTCATGGCACAGGCCGGTGGTTATTTGCCCATTTCAGGAGCAAAGCATGAAACGCGAGTCCGGTTATCCGCTTTGGCTGCGTTGCTGGCATTGGGGCAACGCTTTGCTCTTTGTGGTCTTGCTGATCACCGGAATCAGTATGCATTACTCCGAGCCGGGCGCGCCGCCGTTTGGCTTCCGGGCTGATGTCCTTATTCACAATGCGTCGGGAATACTGCTGACTCTGTTTTACGGGCTGTTCCTGTTCGGAAATTTCGTCCTCGGGAATGGCCGCTACTACAAGGTTGTGGCCGGCGATATCGAACCGGGGTTGATCCGGCAAGCCCGCTACTATTTGTGGGGCATATTCGTCGGAGAGCCACATCCTTACCCGCACAGCGACGAGCGCAAATTCAACCCGCTCCAGAAACTTTTTTATCTGGTGGTGATGTTCCTGCTTTTTCCCGTACTGGCAGTGACGGGCTGGGCTCTGCTCTTCCCCGAACGCCTGCCCGCGGACCTGCTGGGCGTGCCGGGCATCGGCTTGTGGGCCCTGGTCCATACGTACACCGGTTTTTGTCTCTCCCTCTTCATGGTCGTTCACATGTATCTCGGCACCACGGGAGCGACGCTGGGCGAGCTTTTTAGTTTTATGTGGTTCGGCGAACCGAATCATTCGCAAACCGCGTCACCGGTTCGTGCGCCGGCCGTAGTCGCTCAGCCCGCAACCGATTCCGCAGCGACTTCCGAAGCGAGCAAGCACGTCGAGGTTGGCGCCGCGAAGGAGCAGGCATGAGTGCCTCGAACGTTGCAAATCAGAGCGGCCTGCATCCGATCGCCGCCTGCGGGATCAGCCGCCGCCAGGCCCTGCTGGGAATTGTCGGCCTCGGCGGAACGATCTCAAGCTTGGCCTTGCCTGCTGTGGGAAGCGAGCACCCTGAGCATCCGGTCGCCGCGTCCGATGCCGTGTCCATGCTCTATGACAACACGATCTGCACCGGGTGCAAGGCCTGCATGCCGGCGTGCAACTTGGCCAACGGTTTACCGCCCGACACGGCACTCTCCGGTGGGCTCTGGGACGTGCCGGCGGACCTCAACTCAAAGACCAAGAACATCATCAAGCTCTACCGGGAGCCGCAGGTGCCCGGCTTCGCCTACGTCAAGAGGCAGTGCATGCACTGCCTCGATCCCGCTTGCGTGACCGGCTGCCCATTCGGGTCCCTGAAGAAGAGCGACTGGGGTGCTGTCACTTGGAATAGTTCGCTCTGTATCGGGTGCCGCTACTGTGAGGTGGCCTGCCCGTTCGATGTGCCCAAGTTCGAGTGGGATCACTGGAATCCCAAGATTGTCAAGTGCGAGTTCTGCTACGACCGCTTGCACAATAACGAGCAACCGGCCTGCACTGCCGTTTGCCCCACGGGGGCGGTGATCTTCGGCAAACGAGCCGACCTGCTGTCCAAAGCAAGAGATCGCGTCGCCGCTTCACCGGGCAAGTATTTCGAGAACCGGGTCTACGGGGAGCACGAGGCGGGAGGAACCCAGGTGCTTTATCTCTCCAAAGTCGCGTTCGAGAAGATCGGTCTCCCCAAGCTGGGCTCGACTTCGCTGGGTCACTACGCCACCGAAGTTACGTCGGTCATCTACAAGTGGCTCTCGGGACCGATTCTCATCGCCGGCGTTCTCGGCGCGGTGATCAAGAAGAACTGGAACCGCCACGAGGCCGAGAGCGCTGCCCACGAGAAAGAAACGGGGCTTCGCGAACAGCTATGAGCAGCCCAATCACAACCGCCCAAGTCAACCGAGCGCAAGCCAGCCCAGATCAGGCAGGCACCAGGGATGCCGGCGGCTCCACGCTGATCAACCACTGGCAACGCGGCGTCCCGGTCTATAGCGAGCCGGTGGTTACGCCCGTACTTATTTTCTTTGGCGCGCTGGCCGCGCTGGGCCTCGTACTGGCCGCAATGCGCTTCTTCTCTCCGCTTGGCCCATTCTCCGGAATGAACGATGCGTACGCATGGGGAATCTGGAAGACCTTCAATGTCATGACTCTGACCGCACTAGGCTCCGCCCCCCTCGCGGTGGGCATGGCGGCCTGGGTCTTCAACCGGGAAAAGCTGCACGTAGTCATGCGGACCGCTCTGGTATCCGGCTTTCTCTTCTACGCGACTGGCCTCTTCGCTCTCGGCTTCGATGTAGGCCGCCCCTGGAATTTCTATAGCTTCCTGCTGCCCTGGCGCTGGAATGCCGAATCGGCGATGCTTGAGATTTCGATCTGCATGCCGCTCTACTGCGCCGTCTTCCTGGCGTTTGAGAATCTTCCGTTAGTTCTGGAACGGTACTATTACACCGGCACCGACCAGACCCGGGCGGTTCTGCGCGGAATCGCACCATTTCTGCGCAAGATTTATCCTTTCGTAATCGTCGGAGCCTACGTGCTCCCGCTAATGCACCAGTCTTCCTTGGGAGGGCTGCTGCTTTTGGCCGGGAACAAAATCCATCCTCTCTGGCAGACTCCTTTTCTGCCGCTGCTCTATTTGTTGGCTGCGGGGTTGTGCGGCCTGGGTTTCGTAATTTTCCTGCTTCTCATCGCCGGGCTTCGCTACTCGCGGCCGCTCGACCTCGATGTGTTAGGAGAGTTGGGCAACCTGTTGTCATGCGCCTGCTTCCTTTTTCTCGCGGTTCGCGCCGGGGATCTGCTCTGGCGAGGCCAGCTCCATGCTGCCTTCGCCTTCGACAAAATGAGCTTTCTCTTCCTGGTCGAAACCGCACTCATCCTGATTCCAGCCTTTGTTCTCCGGATAAAAACTGCGCGCGAGACCCCGCGAACCATGTTGAACATGGCCACCCTCGCCTGTTTTGGAGGTATGTTCTACCGCTTCATTCCAACCACGATCGCATATATCCCAGCGCACCGGGCCAGCTATTTTCCAGCGCTGCCCGAGGTGCTGATGGCAATTGGCTACATTTCGCTCGGCATCGTTGGTTTTGCTCTCGCCGTCAAATATTTCGCCATATTGCCCGGAGACATCAAGGACTGGAATCACATGTTCAGAAGCGCGCCCTGGCGCCGACCGGCGGCCCAGTCCGGTCAATCCGGAAAATTCGACCAGTCTGAAGGAGAACAACAATGACCCGCATCTCTATCGACCCGGTAACCCGCATCGAAGGGCACCTGCGCATTGACGTCGAGGTCGATGGCGGCAAGGTGCAGAAGGCATGGGCGAGTTGCACCATGTGGCGCGGACTCGAAACGATTCTTCGCGGGCGCGATGCCCGCGAAGGCTGGGTGTTTGCACAGCGCTTCTGCGGAGTCTGCACCACGGTTCACGCCATCGCCTCGGTGCGCGCCGTAGAAGATGCGCTACAGTTGGAAATTCCAGCGAACGCGCAGTACATCCGTAACCTGATTCTCATCGCGCACGCCTTGCACGACCATATCGTTCACTTCTATCACTTGTCCATTCTCGACTGGGTAGATATCACGACCATTCCCAAGGCCGATCCCTCACACGCGGCTTCCATCGCAGAAGGTTTCAGCACTTGGCCAGGAAATTCGCGCCGCGAATTAGAGGCGGTTCAGAACAAGGTTAAGGGCCTGATCGGAAGCGGGCAGCTCGGCATCTTCTCTCACGGCTATTGGGGTCACCCGGCGATGCGTTTAAGCCCGGAACTGAACCTGATCCTGTTTGCTCACTACTTACAGGCCCTGGAATTCCAGCGTAAATCCTGTCAGGTCGTCGGGATTCTTGGAGGAAAAACTCCACATATCCAGAACCTCGCGGTCGGCGGAGTGATGAATGCAATAAACCTCAACAGCCTCGCGACTTTTAATATGGATCGGCTCGGAACGTTGCAGTCTCTCCTCCAAGACTTGATCCCGTTCGTACAGCAGGCTTATTTCATGGATGCCTGCTTGCTCGGTGCCTCCTACCCTGACTGGTTTCACTATGGACGCGGCGTCGCAAACTATGTTGCGTTTCCCGATCTTCCTTTAGACGCGAAGGCGACGCAATTTGATCTTCCCGGTGGCGTGATTATGAACGGTGATCTTGCTGCGGTGCAGCCGATCCTAAATTGGCATGATCAAGACCTCCCACCGGCAGTGGCCGAGGATGTGACGCACGCTTGGTATCAAGGCAACGACTCGTTGCAACCCTGGAAAGGCAAAACCGAACCCGACTACACCGACTTCCACGAAGAAGGAAAGTACACATGGGTGAAAGCGCCCCGCTATAATGGACATCCCATGCAGGTCGGCCCGCTGGCGAATGTTCTCGTCGGCTACGCCTCCGGCCATCCGCTCACGCGCAAATGGGCTGACACCGCCTTCAAGACAATTTCTTCAATCCATGGTTTGAATGCGACGCCAGAGAATCTGCAATCAACCATGGGACGTTATCTTGCTCGTGCAATCCGCTCAGCTATGCTCTCCGATCTCGCGCTCCAGCACTGGCAATTGCTCACCGACAACATTCTCAAAGGCGATGACACGACTTACAATCCGCCGCAATTTCCGCAGCACGAGATTGTGGGTATGGGAGTCCATGAAGCTCCTCGAGGCGCGCTTTCTCACTGGGTCGTCATCGAAAAAGGGGCGTTCACCAACTACCAGGCGGTTGTGCCGACCACCTGGAACGCCAGCCCTCGCGACGCGAAAGGTGTTCCCGGACCTTATGAGACCTCACTGATTTCAAACCCGGTGGTTGATCCTGTGAAGCCGCTCGAAGTACTCCGCACCGTACATTCCTTCGATCCATGCATGGCGTGCGCATGTCACACGCTCGATGCGAGCGGCCGAGAGATCGCGCGGGTGAAAGTGTTATGAGTACGAGTTTTGCTAATACAACCGCGGGGCACCCTCTTCGTCGAATTGCCGTCCTTGGGCTTGGTAACGTTCTTCTCGGCGATGACGGCTTCGGCCCGCTGGCGGTAGAGATGTTTCGTTCCCTATACGAGTGCGACTCGAATGTTGAAATTCTCGATCTCGGCACGCCTGGACTGGATCTCGCGCCGTACTTGTACGATGCGGACCTGGCTGTGATTGCAGATGCTGTTCATCCCCGTGAAGAAGAAACGCCGGGAACGCTGTGCGTCTATTGCGACGACGATCTTGGATCGTCTCAGGCTCAGCTTCGGGTGACATCTCATGACCCTGGAGTGCAGGAGTCTCTGGCGCAGTTGAGGCTGGCCGGTCACGCCCCGTCCGAAGTAATTGTCGTCGGAGTCGTTCCCGAGTCCTGCGGCCTCGGCAAAGGCATCAGTCTCTCCGTGCTGAACACTTGTTTGGTTGCGGTCGATACCATCGCTCGATTGCTGGTGGAGCGCTCGATCGATTGCCGCCGGCGACACGAACCGGTCCAGAGGACTCTTTGGTGGTTATCCGGTTTGGCCTGAGGGGCATGCGGTTGGTTCATCGTTAGCCAGGAAAAGATACAGTTTTTGTGCCCATCGGAAGCATGGGAATCACGTTCAGAAGGTAGAGTTCAGCATCAGGAAGCAGATCGAGAACCTACACCAGTGGGAAAGCCAATGAGTAACCCTTACTCCGAACCGGTCCGGATTGCCATCATCGGAGCTGGAAATGTGGGAGCCACTACCGCGTACGCCCTGCTCCTGAGCGGTCTAGCCGCGGAAATCGTGTTGATCGACGTGGAGAGATCTAAGGCTGAGGGTCAGGCAATGGATTTGAACCACGCCCAGCCCTTTGCTCACCCGACTCGCATCTGGGCCGGAGACTATGCGGACTGCGCCGGTGCGGCCATCGTCATTGTCGCGGCCGGAATGAACCAGAAGCCTGTTGAAAACCGCCTGAGCCTGACCAAGAAGAATGCTTCCATCTTCCAAACAATCATTCCCGAAATCGTCCACCATGCCGCGAACGCGATTCTTCTGATAGCAACCAATCCTGTGGACGTGCTCACGTACGCGAGCTGGAAGCTTTCGGGTTTCCCCCCGAGCCGCGTCATCGGTTCTGGAACGATTCTTGATACCGCTCGGTTTCGTTATCTGCTAGGACAACACTTTGGTATCGATCCGCAGAGCGTGCACGCCTACATCATCGGGGAGCACGGAGACAGTGAAGTGCCGGTATGGTCGCTGGCGAACATCGCTGGAATCCGATTGCGAGAGTTTTGTCAGCATGAGGGTCTCGCCTACGATGAGAAAGCGATGCAATCAATTTTCCGCCAGACGCGGTCCGCAGGTTACGACATCGTGCGGCTCAAGGGAGCCACCGATTATGCAGTGGCAACCGGCGTTGTGCGCATTGTTGAGGCCATCTTGCGGGATGAGAACACTCTCCTTACGATTTCCAGCCCAACGCAGCACTACGGAATTAGCGAGGTTTGTCTGAGCCTGCCCACCAAAGTGAACCGCAAGGGAGCAGACCATATTCTGCACCTTCCCTTAAACGAAGAAGAACTCAGCGGCCTGGTGACTTCCGCCGAGATTGTCAAAGCAGCCATTGCAACGCTGAACCTGGATTCCAGCCGTGAAGCAGCCCCTTAGCCGGTCTTGAGCTGCGCAGCAATTTGTCACAGTGGCGCAAAACATCATACCAATCGACTCAAGAAGATGGCTCGATTCGCACCGGATTGTGAGTCAAGGAGATGACCATGGCACGAAAGTCTCGGCACACGGAATCAACCATACTGTCTTTCCACGACAACATCAAAGACATGGCCCCCCTCTATAACCGCTCCAAACAAAAACCGGAAGACGCTAAGGCCTGCATCGACCAATTTGAATTCCCCGACATCCCGTGTACGTATCCGGTGGTTTGGGTCAAGGCCCGCGAAGCTGCGGAGATTTGTTCGGCGATGGGTAAGCGGCTATGCGACGCCCATGAATGGGAGGGTGCGTGCGCCGGCGATCTCTGCCAGTGCCGCGGGAAAGCTGGGGATGAAACGCACGACCTTAAATTCCAAAATGCGCAAATTACATATTTCCCGAAGCGATTTGTTTTCGGCATGAGTCGCCGTTCTGGCCGTGGAGACCCTCAGCGAAACGATCACTCTATGCGAGCCTGACGATTAGGAATCAGGATTGCTACTGCATGTTCGATCCGGTAGAACAAAGCTCCTGCTAATTAGACGGGAGATTCGCGGAAAAGAGGGCACTAAATGCTTGAAGATCTGCTTCAACCCATGCATCTGCTGGTTATTTTCGCAATAGCCTTACTCGTGTTCGGCCCCACGAGGCTCCCGGAATTGGGCAAAGGAATTGGAGAAGGCATTCGCGGATTCAAATCAGCCATGAACGAACAGCCGCTCAACGCGCACGAGAAGCTTGAAGAGAAAAGGCCACCTCATGGTGGGCATCAAGATTGATTTGGGAGTGAGCCCTTGTGTTTTTGGTGCGGAAATTCTGTTTATTCTCACGCCGGAGTTGCTGGGCCTGGCTTCAGCGAGCTGTTGTAGAACACTGGTCGAGCCGAACAGCGAAAGGGAAGTCGTCGTTCAAGACCCATCGGAGGATGATTCGGCTGAGCGCCTGCATTGCCGAGGCTCCAGCAAGACACGACCTTAAATTCAAAAATACGCAAACTGCATATTTGAGAGAGCTGTTCTCGACCTCAGTCGTCGTTCTGACCTCATATCGCCGCAGGAACAATGGAGGCCTCATTGCCGCTGTTGTCTCGCCAGGCCTAACTCCTTAAAGCACTTTGTATTAGCTCGCACTTTTATTCCGCACACGTGTTTGGCTGTTCAGATGCCCACAAAGGTGTGTTCGGCAAAAGACATTAGGTCCAAGTGCTTGGAGAGAACATATCCAGTCCTCCAACCGATTACCTTGTTGGCGTGATAGAGAGGTAAACAAATGGAAATTACAGTCACACTATTGACGCTGCTCTCGGGGCTGGTTGTGTCGTTGATCTTAGCGCTCGTGACAGAGGAGTTTTTCTTCAGAGGATTTTTCCGAATGGTCTATGCACAGCAATCGCGTCGGCCGCAGGATCGGGTAACAAGACCGCCAGACCGCAGATGTGAGGAGCCATGGCGTACGTAATCGCTGAACCCTGTATCAACGTCAAGGATACAGCCTGCGTTGACGCTTGCCCGGTAAACTGCATCCACCCGAAAAAGAATGAAGCGGCTTACGCGGCGGAAGCGATGCTTTATATCGACCCAGTGGAATCAGGCAGCATTTTGCCGTTGCGATACCGGCGAAAGAGCCGAATGGATTCCCGCTGACGATCCGCGGATTCAGATCTGCCGACGGGACACACAATATGAGTCCGACATCTTTAAGGAGGAA
>ODAK010003762.1_pt1 | contig 15682 bp, 12 predicted proteins | sample 1539591 | NCBI WGS metagenome assembly ODAK01 (sample SAMEA3539303, study PRJEB22396) | soil metagenome | biome: tundra; feature: field; material: soil | place: USA | collected 2010-05 | depth 0.15 m | reverse complement strand
ACCGGATCAAGAGCGACTTCATGATGCTGGCGTCGCACGAGCTGAGGACCCCGCTCACCAAGATCAAGGCGTGGGTGAGCCTGATGCAGGACGCCGGCGACCGTCTCCCGGTGAGCGCCCGTGACGAGGGCATCCGGGAGCTGCGCTCAGAGTCCGAGCACCTGGCCCGGCTGACCGACAACCTGCTGGCCATAGCCCAGCTCGAGTCCGGGGAGATCCGTCTCAAGACCACCGCCTGCGAGCTGGACTCGGTGATCGGTGACACCATCTCGCACTTCATCGAGTCCGCCGACCGCAGCCGTTTCGCGGTCGACGTCCCTCCCGACGCCTGCCGGGCGATGGCCGACCCCGAACGCCTCTCGCTCACCCTCGCCTGCCTCATCGACAACGCCCTGAAGTTCTCCCCGGAGTCGGAGCAGGTGACGATCTCCACCCGGCGCGACGGGCCCTACGTCCTGGTCGTGGTTCACGACCGGGGCCGGCGCATCCCCGAGGCCGAGGCCGACCGGGTCTTCGCCTCCTTCTACCAGGTGGAGTCCCCGCTGCTCCGGCAGCGCGGCGGCTTCGGAGTGGGCCTCTACCTGGCGCGGCAGCTGGTCGAGCGGATGGGCGGCAGGATCTGGATCGACAACACCCGGGTCCGGGGCAACACCTTCGTCATCGCCCTGCCTGGGCAGCTGTAGGGCGGATCCCGCAGGGGGGGAGCCGCTCCCATCTCGGCCTGGTAAAACCTCGCAACACTCGGGTAACCGAATCAGAGCCTTCGCGATCTTAGTGGTAGCGTCGTGGCGAGCACCAAGCCGTCCTATCGCGGAGGCCATTCCAGGGAACGACAGGATGAGCCCCTTCACGGACTACAGCATTCTCAACCCGGCAGCCTCGCTGGGCGGCCGCACCGGGGTCACCGAGGCGACCGTGCTCGTCGTTGACGACGACCCCTCGATGCACGACATCCTCACCGTCCTCGGGCAGCAGCACGGCTTCAGCATCCAGTTCGCGGAGGATGGCCTGGACGGCGTTCGCCTCGCCGAGTCCAGCGACATCGACCTGATCATCCTCGACCTGACCCTCCCGGGCCTCACCGGTTTCGACGTCTGCCGGCGCCTCCGCGCCGCCGGTGTCGAGGTCCCGATCGTGATGGTCTCCGCCAGCTCCGACCCGGTGGACGTCGTGGTCGGGTTGGAGATCGGCGCCGACGACTACATCACCAAGCCCTTCGAGGTCAGGGAGCTTGCCGCGCGGATCAATGCCAAGCTCCGCCGCCAGCGGACGACCCAATCCCAGGTCCGGCCCGGGCGCCTGAAGTTTCCCGGTCTGATCGTGGATGTCGGGCGCCACGAGGTGCTGCGCGACGGCAAGCCGGTCACCCTCACCCCCACCGAGTTCGACCTTCTGGCTCTCCTCTCGGCCTCGCCGGGCCGGGTGATCTCGCGCTCCGAGATGATCCAGAAAGTCTGGGGCCAGGGTGCCGATCTCGACCTCCGTTCGGTCGACGCTCACGTGTACCGGCTGCGCCGGAAGATCGAGCCGGAAGGACCGCGTCCCACCTACATCCACGCCGTCCCCGGCATCGGCTACCGCTTCGAGCGGCGCGGTCTCAACGAGCGCCTGGCCAAGGCCCAGGAGGGCACCCCCGAGGCCAACGGCCTCCAGCCGGTCGCGGGCCAGAGCTGATCGCAGTTCCGGCGGGCCCTGGCAGGGCCAGGGGCAGGCCGGGGAGGCTGCACCCGCAGGGTCCGGCCAATTGGGCATCAGAAGAGGTGCCACGAGGTCGGCAGAGGCGGCGCGCGCCACTCCCACCCCCCAGCCCCCACCTGCGCCAGGGTCAGCCGAGACCGCTATGGTGACGGCGGAGAGCGCGACGGTGATGGCCATCGGGCTGCTGGAGCACCCACTGACCCCGCTCGTTGAGCTCAGCCGGCCGAGCGTCCACGAGCTGGTTGGTGAGGAGCGACAGCGTCCTGCCCTGGGGCAGAGCAAAGTCGAGGCAGGGCATGACGTCGCCACTCCAGACGCGGCGCTCAGTCTGGCCGCCGAAGATCGCCACGCTGCGGGTGACCCGGCGCTGGCTGGATCCGCCCACGGAGTACGAGATCCGATACATCTCTCCCGACCGCAACGCGAAGTGGTCCACCGGGTTGGTTTCCGTCTCGCGGAAGCCATCACGGACCAGGCGACGGCGCGGGGTCGTATCGGAGCTGGTGAAGAGAGAGGGTTGTACGGTCATCTTGGTGCGATTATCCGGAGAGCCTCCAACCATCCGACAGATGCCGGGTCGCGAGCGCGTAACGGTCAGGTCGCCATTCGCCGGCCCCGGGCTGCCAGTGCGCGGCCACACCGCTGTCGCAGGCAAGATACGACGGGGCGAATTGGACGCCTGCCGCGACCGGATTCGACCAAGGTACGGTGAGGTGACGTCTGCAGCCCTGGAGGTGAGCATGGGCATCGGGATCGCCTGCGTGTCCGGGAAGGGTGGCGTGGGCAAGACGACCACCGCCATCAACCTGGCGGCGGCTCTCGCCGAACGCGGCCGGCGCGTGCTGACCGTGGACTGCGACCCCCAGTCCAACCTCACGAGCGGCCTGGGGCTGAACCCCTACGAGCTCCGGTCGAGCCTGGGCGACGTGCTCATCGGTCGGGCGACCGCCGGCCAGGCCATCGTCGCCACCGAGTGGGCAAACCTGCATGTCCTCCCCGCGACGCCCGACCTCACCGCGACCGAGGCCGAGCTCCCCTCGGGGCTGCATCGGGAAACCCTGCTGCGCGACGCCCTGGACCGGGACGGGACCTCCGCCGCGTACGACTTCATCCTCTACGACACCCCGCCGAACTTCGGTTTCCACACCATCAACGCCCTGGCCGCCACCGACTACGTGATCATCCCGCTGCAGATGTCCGGTTTCGCCGTCCGCGGGCTCAAGGAGGTGCTGCGGGCGATCAACCTCGCGCGCAGCCGGCTCAACCCAGAGCTGCAGGTGCTCGGCATGGTTCCCACCTTCGTCAACCTCCGCACCAACTTCAGCCAGCAGCTCCTGAGCGGCCTCGCCGACCTGGCCGGGCTCCGCATCTTCCAGACACTGGTCCCTCCGACCGTGAAGCTCCAGGAGACATCCCTGGCCGGTGTCCCCATCGTCGCCTACGCCCCCACCTCGAAGGCCGCGGCAGCGTACCGGCAGCTGGCCGAGGAGGTCCTGCAGGTTGTCTGAGCCTTCCGAGGCCGAGGGGCCCCCGAGCGATCCCACCAGGCTGGCGCTCCACGCCGGTCCCCTCGCCCGCTGGCTGGCCCCGACCTCACAGTCGCGGCTGGAGCGGATCGCCTGCAGCGACATTGACACCCGGCCGTGGCCCGACCCCCCCGGCGGCGATCTGCTGGCTCTGACCCGCAGCATCCGCCATCGCGGCATCGTGGAACCGCTGCTCCTCCGCCCGGTCGAGGGGTCGCGCTTCCAGGTGGTGCTGGGGGCCCGCCGGCTGGAGGTGGCTCGCCGGCTGGGTCTGACCGAGGTCCCCGCCATCGTCCGGGAGCTCGAAGAGGCGGAGGCCACCCTGGTCGCGGTCTGGAGCGCGCTGCCCCGCCTGCAGCCTGGTCAGATGATCGAGATGGCAGCGCGCCTGATCGCCGCCGGCGTCACCGAGGCGGAGATCGCCCTCCTCCTCGCCAGCGGGGATCCGGAGACCCTGCCCGGGCCGCCACGCGACTGGCCGCTGCGCGCCGACTCGGTGCCACTCCGTTTCTCCGGTTCGATGACGCCGGTGCGCCACCTGCTGGACGCCCTCGGGCTCGAGCGGAGGGCCGCACTCTCGGCGCTGCACGGAGTCGATCCCGCGCGGCTCGCCGGCCCCGTCTGAGAGGATCGTCGCTACCCCAACCGTCACCTGGGATGAATACCGCGTGACCACCCCCAAGCCCAAGCCGGCTGAGCACTCCGAGGAAGAGCTCCTCGAGCAGTGGGACTTCCTGGACCGGCTGGTGGAGAAGCAGGCGGCTCAGCTCCGAGCCGGGATCCAGGACGCCGAGGAGGCGGATGCATCCGCCGCTGGGCTCGCCGAGGTGGACGGCCTGCGCCAGGACCTCGACCGCCTCCGCGCAGAGCTGCGCTCCGCGGAGGCGGCGCGCACAGCGGCCGCCGAGGAAGCCCGCAGGTCCCGAGACGCTCTCAGCGCCCTCACCGCGCTGCAGCAGCAGCGTCTCCCCGAGGAGCAGGCCCTGCGCCAGCGCCACCACGCCCTGGAGCGCGAGGCGTCAGGGTGGAAGGAACGCGCGGAGGCCACCCAACGCGATCTGGCGACCCGCGACGGGCACGCTCGTGCGATGGTGGCAGACCTCACCCGCCGGATCGGAGAGGCGGAGGCGGCCCGCCAGCAGGCGGAGCGAGGGCTCGCCGACGCGATCGCCGCCCTGAACGGCGCTCAGCTCGAGATCGAGAGTCTGCGCGAGCAGCTCGCTGCGGACCAGCGCGGCTTCTGGCGCTTCGGGCGCCGCTGAGGCCAGCCGCTGAGTTCCCTACGCGGAGGCGGTCGCCGCGGGATGCCGCCCCTGGGCCATGGCAATGAACTGCCGGAGGGCAGCCGCAGGCACCGGCCGGGTGGCGACCTCGTGGAGCAGGCTCTTGGCCTCGTCGAGCAGCTGCGGGTCGGGCAGCTCACCCTTCCCTGAGGTGGCCACCACCCATCCCGACGAGAACCAGAGCACGGTCTCAAAGGCCAGCCCGCTCACGATCAGACCGTTGAGCAGCGAGTCGGTGATGCGGGAGAGCGGCCGTTTCGCGTTACTGACAACAATGCCCCGAATTCTCTCCAGCACGCCCAGCTGCTCGGCGAGTCCGACGGTCAGCGCGGCGGCCCGCAGCGAGAGCAGGTCCAGCGCAGTCGGGATGACGATCCGATCGGCCACCGACATAGGGCCCAGCAGCGACGGCTCGTGGGGGTGGGTATCGATCAAGACCACGTCGACATCTTCAAGCACAGGCTCGATAAGTCCGCGAAGCTGCTGCTCGTGCAGGGGCTCGTGGTTGAGGCTACGGTGTCCGGGAACGGTCTTGATGCCGAGCGGGTGATCGACCAGCGCCTCGCGGAGGGTGACGCGGCCGTGAAGAACGTCAGCGATGCTCGTGGTACGCTTGGCCCTCTCGAGAGCGTTGCTCAGACCCCCGGTGGGATCGAGGTCGATGGCGACGACGCGCAGGCCACTGGCTGCCGCGGCTGCCGCCAAGGCGTAGCTGGTGGTCGTCTTGCCAACGCCACCTTTCAGTGACGCGATTGTGATTATTTCGGCAGCCACATACGTAGAATATCTCGGGATGGGAACAGCCGCACCCTTTGTTAAACTCCTGCGACAACTCGCATCAGCCAAAGACGACTATCGGACTGGTGCGCTCGACATCACCTGGGACGGCGGCAGGGCGAGCCTGTTTCTCGTATTCGGACAGCCCAACCACGCGGTCCTCGAGGCGGGCGGTCGCCGCCTGGAGGGAGCGGAGGCCCTGGCGGCACTTGTAACGCAGCTGCCACCCCGCTTCGAGCTCTCCCCATGGCGCAAGGAGATGGTGCGGACTGAGTCGCTCAGTTGCACCCTGGACGAGCTGATGGAACCGTTTGCCCAGTTGGCCGGCGCCGCCTCACCGGGGGACGTGTCCCCGCCTGGCTCGGGCGGGTCGGGAGCCACCGACGGCGGCTCGGCGCCCGAGACCGACTTCGGCCTCGCGGACTTTCCGCTGCTCCCCCTCGGGCCGTCGCTCTGGGCTGACGCTTCGGCAAGCGTCGTCCATCTCGACGTCCTCATCCCCAGCCTGCCGGACACGCTGGTCGTCCTCACCGGGCCCAAGCTGCGCGCGGCGGCCGTCGTCGTCCGCCAGCAGGTCATCGACGCTGTTTGGGTCGACGAGGAGGACCGCATGGTGGGTGAGGCCGCCGCGATGGCCCTGATGGGGGCACGGGACGGCAGCGTCTCCGGCTATCGGCTGGAGACACCCAAGCTCGCCGAGGCCCTGACAATGCTCTGGCGCTGCCGGGCGGTCTTCCGCGAGATGCCCGCCTCCTGGGTCAACGCCGACAGCCTCCTCGAGGACCTCGAGGGGCGCCGCCGCGACAGCGCCATCGTGGTGACCGGCGGCGTCCGCGGGGTGGCCCTGGTGGCCGGCGGGGAGCTGCTCGGTGTGTACTCGGAGACCGACCGGCAACCGGTGGCGTCGCCCGAGAGACTGGCCGAGCTGCTGCGCGACCCGAGGGCGAGGGTCACCCTCCGCCAGAGCCCGGAAGAGCGGCAGATCAATCACTTCCCTGAGACCGCCTACCACGCCTTTGTCGAGGACGCCACCGAGGCGCCGGCACCGCTCTCCGAAGCGCTCGCCGCCATCACGTCGTACGCCCGGCATGCGACCTCCGCGGACATTGCGATAGACCCAACCGGGCCAGCGGCGGCCGCCCAAGAGCCGGAGCTCACGGCCGAGGAGCCCGAGCTCACCGCCGAGGAGACGGGGTTTGCGGTGGAAGAGGCCGAGATAGCCGCCCAAGAGCCCGAGTTCGCTGCCGAGGAGCCCGAACTCACGGCCGAGGGACCCCAGTTCGCCGCCCAGGAGCCGGAGCTCTCCGCCGAGGAGCCCGAGCTCTCCGCTGAGGAGCCCCGGTTCGCCGAGGAGCCCGAGGGTGCCGAGGCCGCGGCGAGTGCCGCACAGCCCCCCACCCCACCGCTCGTGGTGCCGGCCAAGCTGGTGATGCCCGCGGACCTGATGGTCTCCGCCCAGGTCAGGGCTCCGGCAGACCCGGTGGCAGCACAGCCGGCGACCCACCCCCATCCCATGGCCGAATCCGAGCCCGCATCTTTGATGAAGCGGGCGGGCCCCACCGACCTCATCACCTCCTCGGAACGGCCGGCTCCTGCGGAGTGGCGCGCCGCTCCGACCTCGGATCATCCCGAGCCCTCTTCTGAGGCGGCTCCCGTGGCATGGCCCGCGCTCCCGGTCGAGTCGGTCCCCACCGTCCCGGTGGACCTCGGGGGTGCCTCGGGAGACCCGGCGTGGCCCCCCATCCCCCTCACCGACGCCCAGGAGGAGGAGGGCACGCTGACCGCGTGGGGCCAGACGTACAGCCAGGCACCCGCCCCCAGCGCCGCCCCCACGTTCCCCGCGCAGTTCCCGCAGTTCGAGTCGTCGCCCGCCCTCGAGGCCCTGGCGGCAGCCGACGCGAGTGCCGATTTCGAAGGGATGAAGGCGGACCTGATCCAGATCGGCTCCCTATGGTTGGGCACGGACGGCGTGGCCCCGGTGGCCGAGATGATCCGCCGGACGCGGCCGTCCATCCAGGATGTGATGGCCACCATCGAGGCGATCAAGCACATCGCGTTGCCCGGTTTCGAGACCTCGGTGGTCCAGGCGATGGCGCGCGAGATGCACTACCACGCCGCCGAGTACCTGAGCGGCCTCTGACGGCCGACCTGGAGGCTCAACCGTGAACTCGGTGCTCAGTGCCATCACCGGGCACGCCGCCATCCTGCTGGCTGTGGTGGCAATCCTCGAGGGGGTGCTCGCCGCATGGCTCTTCCGCCGCAACGACGAAATGCGGATGCAGCTGCGGAGAGCCCGCGATGCCGCCGACGAGGCGGCCCGGACCGCAGCGCTCGCCGCTCCAGGCGGCATCGACCCGGAGATCGTGATCCAACTCATTCGCTCCGGTCAGTCTCCGACGCTCGACGCGGTCCACACCCTCATGGACCAGCGGGAGAGTGCCGATGCTGCCGCGGATGCCGGGGAACCCTAGGCGTCAATCTCCCGGTGGGCGAGCGCGGCGAGCTGCCAGGTGAGCTGGGCAGCCTCCTCGCGCAACCGGTACAGCGTGTCCTCGGTCATTCGGAGCATCTGAACGCTCTGGCGGATAGACCAGCCGGAGCGTTCGGGCGTCGCCCCTCCAGCGAGCCGGCGCGGACGGCTGATGGAGACGGCGGCACGGCGGCCCCATCCGGTGGGTGGGCCACCGCGCGAGCTGGGCATGGTCGCGACCTGGAACTCGTCAGGCGGCTGGGGCGGCGTGGTCGGTCGGGCAGGCGGCCACTCGGCCGTCCCCTCTCCGGGGCCACCGGCTGGCCCCGGAGAGGGGGCGGAGACCCCGGAGAGCTCGAGCGCATCGACCGGCCAGACCATCTGGCCGCTCCCCAGCGCCGCCAGGGCGGTCGCGAGCTCCTCGCCCGTGTCGAAGACGCTGCCCTCGCCGAACCAGTCCTCTCCGAGGAGGTCGTCGGCGGCCGGCGCGGGGAATTCGAGTGGCGGCGTCACCGCACCCGCCTCCCCTCGCAGGCTGGGCTGCCTGGGCTCATGCAGAATTCCCGTGAACGGTGCTGAGGAGCACATGGTAGACGGGGCCGGCCCGGCGGCCAGGAAAAGATCGTGTATCGAATGTGTTGCCTTGCCCTACCATCGGTGAGGACGGGCGAGAATCGCCCTGGGCGGTCCCTCAGCCTGATGGCCGTCCGTGGTGCCCAAGAGGAGTCCCATCTGTGAGCGTCGCCGCCAACTCCCGCCTCGACAACCGCTACATGGAGGCCCTGGGGCCGATTCGGCCGCTGGTCGAGGACGACAGCCTGACCGAGATCATGGTCAATGGTCCGGAGATGGTGTACGTCGAGCGCAAGGGCAAGATCCTGCTCACCGACATCCGCTTCGACGACGAGGCCCACCTCATGCGGGTCATCGACACCATCGTCTCGTCGGTCGGCCGGCGGGTAGATGCCCGGACACCCCTCTGCGATGCCCGGCTCCTGGACGGATCGCGTGTCAACGCCGCCATCCCGCCGGTGGCCCTCGACGGCCCCCTGCTGACCATCCGGAAGTTCTCGAAGGACCCCTACCAGGTTTCCGACCTGATCGGCTTCGGGACCATCACCCAGGAGGGCGCCTCCTTCATCCAGGCGTGCGTCCTGGCCCGGGCCAACATCATCGTCTCCGGTGGCACCGGCACCGGGAAGACGACCCTTCTCAATGTCTGCTCCGGGTTCATCCCAATCGACGAGCGGATCATCACCATCGAGGACGCCGCCGAGCTGCAGCTCCACCAGGAACACGTGTGCCGGATGGAGTCGCGCCCGCCGGACGTCAACGGGGAGGGTCGCGTCAACATCCGCGACCTCGTGGTCAACTCCCTGCGGATGCGCCCCGACCGCATCGTCGTCGGCGAGTGCCGCTCCGGTGAGGCTCTCGACATGCTCCAGGCCATGAACACCGGACACGACGGGTCGATGACGACAATCCACGCCAACAGTCCTCGTGAGACCCTCTCCCGGCTCGAGACCCTGGTCCTCATGGCCGGTCTGGACCTGCCCCTGAAGGCCATCCGCCAGCAGGTGGCCAGCGCCATCAACCTGGTGATCCAGCTGTCGCGCCTCAAGGACGGCTCGCGCAAGATCGTCTCGATCACCGAGGTGGTGGGGATGGAAGGTGACACCATCACCATGCAGGAGATCTTCAAGTTCGAGTCCAGGGGCGCCGATCCCGCGACCGGGAAGATCGTGGGTGACTTCACCTCCACGGGCATCCGCCCGAAGATCATCGACCGGCTCTTCGACATGGGCGTTCCCCTGCCGCCGCGTCTGGCGCAGCTCTTCCCCGATCGGCGCCAGCTTCAGCAGGAAGCTCTGGTGGCGGCAGCGGGCAGGCAGATGGGCAACGGCGCCGCGCAGCCCGCACAGCAGCCGCCGGGATTCGGTGGTCCTCCCGGCCTGGGCATGCCGCCCAGCATGCCTCCCGGGATGGGGATGCCGCTGGGCGGCCCCGGGGGATCGCGGGGCCGCTGAACGGCGCTCCTCCACCGGGGACTGGGCGCGGCGTGACCCCCTGCCGGCGCGCCCGCGCACCCGGATCCGGCGCCTCAGACCCCCAGGATCTCGAGGATGCGGCGCTCGTCGATCGGGGGGACCATCGGCCTCGCGATCAGGAAACCCTGGCCCTGGGTCACGCCGATCTCCTTCAGGGTGCGCAGCTCAGCGTCGGTCTCGATGCCCTCGGCGACGATCGTCGTCCCGGTCTCGCGGGCAAACGCCACCAGGGCGCAGGAGAGGGCCCGGCGCGGCCGGTCGCCGTCGATCCCCCGGGTCAGCGAGATGTCGAGCTTGATGATGTCCGGGACCAGCAACAGGATGTGGCGAAGGCTCGCGAAGCCCGCTCCCGCGTCGTCGACGGCCACCCGGACACCCGCCTGACGAAGCGGTTGGAGGGCCCGGTTGAGTGCCTCGTAGTCGCTGACCGCGTAGTGCTCGGTCATCTCGATGACGATGCGCTCGAGGGGCACCGCCCCCAGCAGCCGGGCGACATCACGGCGCAGCAGCGTGGACGGCGACAGGTTGAGGGAGAGATAGGAGTCGGTGGGCAGCGCCGGGAGCCCGGCCAGGGACACTGCCAGCGCCGACGCCTCCAGGTCCTCGCGGAGGCCCACGTCGGACGCCTCTTCGAACCACTGCAGAGGCATCCCCGTGTCGAAGCGGGAGAGCGCCTCGACACCGGTGACCCTCCCCCTCGCAAGGTCGACGATCGGCTGATAGACGGGATGGATGCCTCCGTGCTCGATCACCTCCTGGACCCGGGAGAGCACCCGGGCCCGCTTGGCCTCGGCCTCCTCCTTTCCGGCCAGCTGGTCGCTCAGCTCGCGGACCACCGTGCTGGCCACCTCCGCGGAGAAGGCTGATTCGCCACGGAGGACGCGCTGGATGGTCTGGGTGACCTCGTCCGGCATCGATCCCTTGACCAGATATGCGGCCGCGCCGGCGCTCAGCATCTCCAGGATGCTGGCCCGGTCACCGTAGGCAGAGAGGGCGACGATCCGGGTCTGCGGGCTCTCCGCGAGGATGCCGCGAGCCGCGCGGGGCCCACCACCTCCCGGCATCTTGACGTCGAGGATGGCCACGTCAGGACGCTCGCGAGCGGCCATCTCCACAGCCTCGATGGCATCGACCGCGACCCCGACAACCTCGAGGCCGTCCTCGGACTCGAGCAGCTCTCGGAGCGCCTCCCGGATGTTGGCGTCATCGTCCGCGATCAGGATCCGGGCGACGACAGGGGGGGTCATGACGCTGACCCGGGGCCGGACCGCGCCCCGACCAGGAGCGGTACCCAAGCGGTCACCGCGGTGCCACGGGGGGCGCCCGACTCGACCCGCAGCCAGCCCCCGGCGACCTCGGTCCGCTGGCGCATGCTGGGCAGGCCGAGGTGGCCGGGTGGGTTGTCGACCGCTGCTCCGAGCCCGGCGCCGTCGTCCGTGATCCGCATCAGACAGCCATCGTCCCGCTCCTCCACGGAGACGCCTATGTGGCTCGCCGAGGCGTGCTTGACCACGTTGGCGATGGCCTCCTGCGCGACCCGATAGAGCGTCACTCTCGCCGCGGTCGTCAGCGCTCCCGGTTCCGAACCCGCGAGGCTGTACTCGATGCCCTCGTCCTGCTGTACCTGAATCAGACGGTCGCGAATCGTGCCGAGCAGATCGCCGTGGTCAAGCCCGGGAGGGCGCAGGTTGAACATCAGACCCCGGAGACGCGAGACCGCAGTCCCCACCATCTGCTCCACGGCATCGAGGGTGCCCCGGGCCGCCTCGTCGTCGACCCGCCGCCGGAGCGTGTGCAGCCGGAGCCCCACGGCGGCCAGGATCTGGAGGGAGTCATCGTGGATGTCGGCGGCGATGGTCCGGCGCTCATCTTCGTGAGCATCGACGAGAAGGCGCATCAGCCGGAGGCGCTCGCCGCTGACTCGATTCAGCTCCTCCAGGCTGCGCGCGAAATCGGCCGCGCTCCGCCGCTGGGCGCAGTAGATGCCGAGATAGTTGCCAAGCCCCGTGAGGTGAGCGGCGTGAGCGTCATCGAAGCCTGCGAAATCCGGTGCGTGGATCTCAATGGCACCGAGAACGCGGTCGCCGTTCTGCACCGGAACGCCCAGGGACTCCCCCACCGGGCCGGCGGGTCCCGCCTCCGAGAAGGACAGCCCCCGACTGCTCATCGCCCTCGTCACGAAGGCGGATGGGAGAGCCTGCGGTGGGGGCTCCGCGGCCGCATCGTAGCCCGCGCGGCGCCAGGCCGCGCGAAGCTGCACCGCCCCCCGGGCGTCGGATTCCCAGAGCCTGACCTCAGTGCCGGCAACGCTCAGTCCGATCTGCTCCAGCGCTCCGAGGAGCGCGACATCTTCATTCGGCGAACCGAGGGCCCGGAGGAACGCGAGCTGGCAGTCCTTCAGGAACTCCGCTCGCCAGCGCTCGGTGACGTCGCTGAACGAGAGGACGGCTCCGGGGACGTCGCCCTCGCGCGGTGTGGCTCTGACCTCGAAATGCACCGGCTGCCCGTCACGCCTGCGCAGCTTCACCTGAACGATCGGCCGGCCCAACGTCCGCTCCCCCGATGCCTCGGCGATGATGCCGGCGAGCCGCTCTTCCCGGTCGTCGCCTCCCACGAGGTCGCAGAGGCGCTGGCCGCGTGCCTCCGCCTCCGTCCATCCCAGAATCTGCTCCGCTGCCGGATTCCAGGCGGCCACGCATCCAGCGGGATCGATGGTGATCGCGGCCAGAGATTGGAAGGCGGCCGGCAGCATCTGGTCAGGACCAGGCGCGGCAGCCTCGGCGCGCATCAGCTCCCGGCCGAGCGCCTCCCTCTCGACCGCCGCCCGGACGGCCACGGGAAGGCGTGCCAAGCGGTCGGAGGCGAGGCAGTCGGCCGCACCGCGTTCCACCAGGGCAATCCCGGCGGCTTCGTTCAAGGGGGCGCAAACGACCACCACGGGGATGCTCCCGCCGCACGCACGGATGTGGTCGAGAAGTGTCTGGGCCGACCAACCAGACTCGCCGTCCTCAACGACCACAGCGTCCCATCGGGTTGCCAGGTCCTCGGGCAGCGACGCCAGCGTGGGCACCGCGAAGGTCTCGATAGCGGGGGCGGCCCCCGGACGGGTGAGTGCGCCGGTGATCGGGGACGCGTCGGCCACGCACACGAGCACGCGGAGGACCCCAGCCGCTCGGCGGCTCCGGGCGTCGGGAGAGGAGGCGGCGCCAGCGGTCGGAGACGAGGACACTTCGCCACGAGTGTATGGACGGAGAGTCGGGGGTGGGACCCGACACACTGACCGAAACCGATCGGTCAGGAGGCCGTCACCCGCTCGGCATATCCTTCACACCCGGTCCGGTGCGGCGCGCTGCGCGAGGGGTCACGCGGCGGCGAACATCTCCTCGGAAACCGCCTCGCCCTCGGCGCTCAGACGCTCCAGTGCTTCAGGCACCACGCCGGTGGGGGCCAGCTCGCCCATGACCTTGCCGGTCTCGGGATCGACCCCTGTCTGCTTGAAGGCGAAGATCTCCTGCATCACGACGCCGTCGGGGCCGGTGCCCAGAACCTCGGTGATGCTCACGATCCTCCGGGTGCCGTCGCGCAGACGCGACTGATGGACGATCATGTTCACCGCCGAGGCGATCTGCTCACGGATCGCTCGTGACGGCAGCTCCGCGCCAGACATCAGCACCATGGTCTCCAGGCGGCTGACCGCGTCTCTCGGGTTGTTGGCGTGGAGCGTGGTCAGCGAGCCGTCGTGCCCGGTGTTCATGGCCTGGAGCATGTCCAGTGCCTCGCCGCCGCGGCACTCACCGACGACGATGCGGTCCGGCCTCATCCGGAGGGCGTTGATGACCAACTCCCGGATGGAGACAGCGCCTCGGCCCTCGACGTTGGCCGGCCTCGCCTCCAGGGTGACCACGTGCTCCTGGACAAGCTGCAACTCGGCGGCGTCCTCGATGGTGACGATCCGTTCGTCCTCGGGGATGAAGCCCGAGAGCACGTTCAACGTCGTGGTCTTGCCCGACCCGGTACCCCCGGAGACGACGAGGTTCAGGCGGCCTCTGACGCAGGCCCTGATGAATCTCGCCATCTCGTCGGTGAGGGTGCCGAAGCTGACCAGGTCCTCGATGGTGAAGGCCTCCTTCGAGAACTTCCGGATCGTCACCGTCGGACCGCGAAGGGCAAGGGGAGGGATGATGACGTTCACTCGGGAGCCGTCCTTGAGCCGGGCGTCGACCATCGGCGATGACTCATCCACGCGCCGGCCGATCGAGGAGACGATGCGATCGATCACCTGCATCAGCTGCTCGGTGCTCTCGAAGGTGACCGGGCTCCGGATCAGCTTGCCCTTCTCCTCGACGTAGATCTGGTTGGGGCCATTGACCATGATCTCGGCGATGTCGGGGTTGGCCAGCAGGTCCTCGAGCGGGCCCAGTCCGAGGACGTCATGGATGAGCGTGTCGACCACCCGCAGGCGGTCCTGACGGCTCATGGTCAGACCCTGCTCGTTGATGACCTCGGTCACGAGCTCGGCGATGCGCTGGCGGATGACATCGGCAGGCGCGGAGTCCGTGTTACCGGCAAGCTCCTCGACGAGGCGCTGGTGGACCCGGGATCGGAGCTGCGCGTACATGGCGCCGAGGTTTCCCCGGCCCTGCCCGGGACGGGGGGGGGTCCCGGTGCGGCTGAGCAGGGACGTGGGACGGCTGCCATCAGCCGAGCCCCCGGCCTCACCGGTACGGTTCAGCAGCGAGGAGGCGCGGGTGCCGTCGGCCGAACCGGCGGAGTCACCAGTGCGGCTGAGCAGGGACGCCGGCCGGTTGGCATCGCCCAGTCCGGGGGTTTCGGTGGGCCGAACCCGCAGCGGAAGCGGCGAGGTCTGAGCGGGCGCGGGGCGCCCGAATTGCGCCGGCTCCAGCTCTCGCCGTGGCGGGGCGACCGGGGCCGCAGTGTTGGCCGGCGAGGCACGCACCGACCAGGTCGGCAGCGCGGCCGGCGAGGCGAGCGGCGGGGATCCGGCGGACGGCAGCGCAAACGTCGGGGGGGTCGCGGGCTGCGCGGCCACGCCACCAGTTGGCGACGCGTCCTCAGCCTTCCTCTGGACGCGGTCGAGAAGCGACATCCTCTGTTCCAGCCTACCTGTCTAAGGTATCTCGTTCCGTCGGTTTGCTCTGCCTGACGGTCTTTCGCAGGCTACACCCGAACCTATTGCATCGAATTCACAGATTGCAACGATCGTGTCAAGGGCTGGCGGCCTGCGCCGCTGCCGGCATCGTCCCCCGACCCCCCGGCTCGCACTCGGTCGCTCTGCAACGGGGTTGTAACGGAGACATGACGGGCGCGCGTGGCATGCCTCCGGCGCGGTGTCATCCTCCCGTGAGCCAGAGCAGCGCGCGCGTGTCCGCCTCCGAAGCAGGGTGGGAGGCGCTGTGCCGGACGGCTGCCGCCGTCCGGGCCGACCCCGACGGGGCGTGTGACCCGCCTGCTCGGCGGCGACGCCGGACTCCCGGCCGCGTAGTCCTCGCCGGCGCGATGCTCGGAGCCGCCCTCTTCGCCGGGAGCCATCTCCAGGGGCAGCCGGCCGCCGCCGACGGCACCGCGGACTCCGACCTCTTCTCCCTCACCAACCAGGACCGCACCAGCAACGGCGTGGCGGCGCTGGCGGACGACTCGACCCTGGACTCGATCGGCGAGGCCGCCCCCTACAGCGGTTGCGCCGGTGCCGGCACCATCGACGGCCGAGCCCAGGACATGATCAACCGCGATTATTTCGCTCACGCGATCCCCCCCTGCAATCAGTACGTCTTCTCGATGATGAGCGCCTTCGGCGTCCACTACCAGTCGGCCGGGGAGAACGTCGGGTGGGTGGACAACGAGGGGTCGGCGGACGCTGCG
>ODAK010003761.1_pt1 | contig 15683 bp, 18 predicted proteins | sample 1539591 | NCBI WGS metagenome assembly ODAK01 (sample SAMEA3539303, study PRJEB22396) | soil metagenome | biome: tundra; feature: field; material: soil | place: USA | collected 2010-05 | depth 0.15 m | reverse complement strand
CTTTCGCCAACCTCAGATTGGAAACGCAGCCTCCCGCGCCGATCCGGGCATTCGCCGGTACCGAGCCGCCGTTCGCCGAATCGCGGCGGCGTTTCCGGGCAGCCCGGCGTAATCTGGGGTCATGCAACCTAATGAACCTCGCACGGACCGCAACTGGGATTCGGGGAACCACCGCCTGATTCCCGCAGTCGTACTGATCGGAATCGGAGCCCTGTTTCTGCTCGGCAACCTCCACATTATCCCTTCGATGAACTGGTTCGATTTCTGGCCGGTCATCCTGATCGTAATCGGGGCGCTCAAACTGGTGGACGCCGGCCACCGAGGCAACTACACCGGCGGCGCAATCCTGCTCGGCGTCGGCGCAGTCTTCCTGGTAAGCAACCTCGGCATTCTGCCGTTCCCGGTGTGGGATCTCTGGCCGTTAGCCCTGATCGCCGTCGGGGCCGCGCTGCTGTTTCAACGGGTCTCCTGGCCCGACATAGGCCGGTTCGATGGCCGGGCCAGCAACGTGACCGCCGGCGACCTGAACCTCACGGCCGTCTTCGGCGGCGGCAAGCGCAAGATCACCTCCGACGATTTCCGCGGAGGCACGATCTCGGCGGTGTTTGGCGGTTTTGAGCTGGACCTTCGCAGCGCCGTCATGCGGACCAACGCCGCAGTGCTGAGAATCGACGCGGTTTTCGGCGGCGTGGAAATCAAGATCCCGGCGGGATGGTGCGCGGTGGTCGAGGGCTTGGGCATTTTCGGAGGCTACTCCGACGAGACCACGCACCCCCCCATGACGCCGGATACCAAGCGGCTCATTGTGAAGGGCGGGGCGGTGTTCGGCGGCGTGGTCGTCAAGAACTGAACCATGCACCCGATTCTGGCATCGCCCCGGCGTCTGCTGCTCTACCTGCTGTCCTGGACGCCCATACTCGCCCTCCTGGTTGCCGTGACTTGGCAATCGAGCAGCGCGACGTGGCAGCAGGCGGCGGCGGCGCTGGGGCCCGCCTGCGCCCTTTTCGCTTTCGTCTGCCTCTCGCCGTTCTACATCTGCCGCAGCCGCCCGATCGGCCTCTCCAGCGCGCTGAACCTGTTCATCACCTTCGGCGGGGCTGCGTTGGCGGGTGGCCTGATCTTCGCGTGGAGCGCCTGGCAGGCTGCGTTGGTACTGGAGCACACCGCAGCGTTCCGGGGCATTGCCCGCCTGCGGACTCATCTCCCCTTCTGGTTCGCCATGGGCGTGCTGCTCTACCTGCTCTCGGCCGGGCTGCACTACGCGGCGCTGGCCGTGGGGGCGTCCCGCCGGGCCGAACGCCGCGCCGCCGAAGCTCGCACTCTGGCGCGCGAGGCCGAGTTGCAGGCGCTCCGCATGCAAATCAACCCGCACTTCCTGTTCAACAGTCTGCATTCCATCTCGGCCCTGGCCACTGTGGACGGCGCGCGCGCCCGGGAAATGTGCGTGCGCCTGGCCGGCTTCCTGCGCAGCAGCCTGGGGCTGGGCGACCGCGAAAGCATCCCGCTGAGCGAAGAATTGGCGCTGGCCCGCAGCTACCTCGAAGTGGAGCAGGTGCGCTTCGGCGCACGCCTGCGCGTGGAAGAGGAAATCGAGCCGGAGTGCGAAGCGTGCGGGGTCCCCGCTCTGCTGCTACAGCCCCTGGTGGAGAACGCCGTCAAGCACGGCATCGCCGGACTGGTGGAAGGCGGGCCCATCCGGCTGGCCGCCCGGCGGCGCGGTGCGTCGGTGGCCATCACCCTGGAAAACGCTTTCGATCCCGAAGCCTCGGCGCCGGGCAAGATGGGTATCGGCCTCTCCCACGTCCGCCGCCGGCTACAGATTCGCTATGGAGACGACGCCGAGTTCGAAGCGGGTCCCAGTGGCGGCCTTTACCGCGTGGTCCTGCGATTTCCCTGCGAATCGCCCATGGCTTCGAGCAGCCGCGCGTAACCGGCCCGGCTCACCGGCAGGCGGGCGCCATCGGCGAGGATGGCGAGGCGGCTCTCCTTCCCATAGGGCTCGATGCGCGCCACCCGCTCGAGGTTCACGATGACGGAGCGGTGGATGCGCACGAAGCGCGCCGGGTCGAGCGTGGCCTCCAGGCTGGCGATGGGCTGCTGCTTGAGGTACTGCTTCCCGCCGCTGTGCAACGCCACGTAATCGTCCTGCGCCTCCACGTAGTCGAGCTTGTCCAGGGGGATTACGTGTATGCGCGTCCCGTCCTTCACCACGATGCGCTCGGGCCGCTGCCCCGGCGGGCGTACCGCGGCCAAGTCCGCCGGCGGACGGCGCTCCCGGAGCCGCGCTTTGGCCCGCTCCAGCGCGCGTTCGAAGCGCTCGGCGTCGAAAGGCTTCAGCAGGTAGTCCGCCGCCTGCGCGTCGAACGCCCGGATGGCGTACTGGTCGTAAGCGGTCGTGAAAATCACGGCCGGCCCCGGCTCGATCAACTCCAGCACTTCGAAGCCGTCGAGCTTGGGCATCTGCACGTCCAGGAACAGAAGGTCGGGAGGAGACTCGGCGATGGCCTTCACGGCCTCAAAGCCGTTGGCGCACTCGGCCGCAATCTCGATTTCCGGATGCTCGCGTAATAGCTCGCGCAGATAGCCGCGCGCCAGTTCTTCGTCGTCGACGATTATCGCCCGCAATGTTCGCTGTTCCACGTCTTAGCAATGTACCAACCCATGGCGAGCAACACCAAGAAGGCAGGCCAGGAGGCCCGCCCCACTCAGCGCCAGTCCAGTGGGGCGGGCCGGGGTACCCGCGTCGTTTGTGGGTCCGCCTGCTCCACACAGCCACGCCACCACCAGCCACGGCAAGATCCGTTCCCAAGCCGCGCCGCCGGATGCTCGCCAGACCGGCGCAGGCAGGGCGCTGGCGCCCGGACTGCCCGACGCCAGGAACGTGGCCAACGGCGTAATCGTCATCAACCCAAGAGCGAGGCAAGCCATCGCATACCGTGCGCGGGGCGCGCGCCACCCATGGCTGCTTCAATACAAGCTCCGATCGCGCTCATTGGGATCTCTCCCTCTTTTCGAACTCCTTCAACAGGCGCCGGATCTCGGCCAGATCTTCCTCCGAAGCCGGCTGCGCTTTCAGCGCGCCCAGCACCAGATTCGCCGCCGACCCCCCAAAAGCGCGGCGGAGCAGGTCGCCCGCGATCTGCTGTTGCGTGTCTTCCTTGGGCGCGCCGGCTTCGTAAACGTGGGACCGATAGCGTTCGCTCCGGAGCAGCAGGCCCTTTTCGGTCATCACCTGCATCTGCTTGAGCGCCGTGGTGTAGACGCTCTCCTTGCCGAGCGCATCATAGACTTCGCGGACCGTGCTCGGGCCGCGCTGCCACAGCACCGCCAGGATTTCCAGTTCGGCATCGGTGGGGAGTGGGGGCATACCGGTACGATACTACGACGTTTCTCGCACGTCAACGATTTTATTCGTATGCTCGCGTTTTATTCGGATAACAAGACCTCCTTATTAAGCTCCACCTTTTAGTGGTGCTATACTGTTCTTGGGCCAACCAGCCCGCAGTCAATATATAGAACCTACCGGTTCAGGAGATCGTTAATATGTTCAGGAAAGTTGCAGTTTGCGCTCTTCTCGCGCTCGGCGCCGCGAGCGCCGCGTCGTATCGAATCGAGCTGTTTCAGCCTTCCGTCGTGAAGGGGACCCAACTGGCTCCTGGCGAGTACCGCCTGGAAGTCGCCAACGGCAAAGTCACCTTCGTCAGAGGCAAGCAGTCCGTGGAAGCGCCCGTGAAAACACAGGATGTCGACAAGAAGTTCAGTGCGACATCGGTGCGTTACGACGCCGCCTCCATTACGGAAATTCGCCTTGGGGGGACCAAAACCAAGCTGATCCTGGTTAACAACTAAGTCTCTCGCACGTGGGAGCGGACCGACCGTTCGCGCCACGCCCACCGGCGGCGGCCCCATGAGGATGATCGGCTCGCAGTGGGGGGTCTGGCATGCCCGACCCCGCCACCCGCTTTTCCAACTCCAGCAGCCGGCGCTTGAGCGCCAAACCGCCGCCGTAACCCACCAGCTTTCCGCCCGCGCCAATCACCCGATGGCACGGGACCACGATCGGGATGGGGTTCGCCCCGTTCGCGGCGCCTACCGCCCGCACGGCGTTCGGCGAGCCGATGGCGGCGGCGATCTGCCCGTAGCTGCGCGTTTCTCCGTAGGGGATGGCAAGGAGTTCGCGCCACACCCGTTTCTGAAAATCCGTGCCCGTCATGACGAGAGGCAGGCAGAACTCGCGCGCCGCGCCCCCAAAGTAGGCCCGGAGCTGGCGCGCGGCCTCGCCCAGAAGCGGGTTATGGTCGTTCCTGAGGCAGTCCTGGGGCTTGGCGGCCAGATCGAACTGGATCGCGAGGATACCTGCGGGCGTGGCCACCAGGAGCAGCGCCAGATCCCCGGCGACTTCCGCTTCGGTCCATTCGAGCATAGCTCCAGTCTGCCACGGCGCCGCGGGCCGGTGCGTTATAATACAGCCAATTGCACTCTATGCCTCTCAAGCCTTTCGCCCCCAACAATGGGATGGACAAGAAGATCTTTCTGCTCAAGCCGCGGGGCTTCTGCGCCGGAGTCGTACGGGCGATCGACGTGGTCAAGATCGCGCTCGATCTGTACGGGCCGCCCATCTACGTGCGCAAGGAGATCGTACACAACAAGCACGTGGTGGAAGAGCTGCGCGCGGCCGGCGCGATATTCGTGGAAGAGCTGGACGAGGCGCCTGTGGGCTCCCGCGTCATCTACAGCGCCCACGGCGTGGCCCCCAGCGTGCGGCGGCAGGCCGCCGAGCGCCATTTGAAGATCATCGACGCCACGTGCCCTCTGGTCACCAAAGTGCATTTGGAGGCCGTGCGGTTCGCGCGCGAAGGCTACAGTATCGTGCTCATCGGGCACAAGGATCACGATGAGGTCATCGGCACCCTCGGCGAAGTGCCTGAACGCAGCTACCTGGTGGAGACCGTCGAGGACGCGGATGCCTTGGAACTCCCAGACCCCAGGCGCGTGCGCTATCTTACGCAGACCACTCTCAGCCTCGACGAAACCAGCGCCATCGTGGAGCGCTTGAAGGAGCGCTTCCCCCACTTGCAGGGCCCTCCCGCGCAGGACATCTGCTATGCTACCCAGAATCGTCAAATGGCCGTGAAAGCCATCTCGGAGTTCTGCGACCTGCTGTTGGTGGTGGGCTCTCAGAACAGTTCCAACTCCAAGCGCCTGGTGGAAGTGGCCGGAAATCTCGGCGTCCGGGCATACCTCGCGAACGATTGCCGCGAAGTGAATACGGCGTGGCTCGAAGGCGTCCGGAACATCGCCGTTACGGCCGGCGCTTCCGCCCCCGAACACCTGGTGCGGGAGTTGATGGCGTTCCTGGGCGAGCACGGATTCCGCCAGATGGAGGAAATCGAACTCGTGGAGGAGGACGTGCGGTTTTCGCTGCCCGCCGAGTTGACCGTCTCCATTCAATGAGCGCGCCGCAACAAGCCGGGAGTACCCTCGAGCGCGCCGCCGAAGAGGCCGGGGGCCGAGCGGCGGCTTACCTGGCGGGCCTTCAGGCGGAAGATGGCCACTGGTGCGCCGAACTGACGGCCGACACCACGCTCGAATCCGACTACGTCCTGTTCCAGCTCTGGCTCTACCCTCCGAAGAACGGCAAGTGGGCGCCGGAAACGCGGCCGCTCGTCGATAAAGCGGTGCGGTCGATTCTCGACCGGCAGCTTCCCGATGGGGGCTTCAATATCTATGCGGGAGGGCCGTCCGAGGTCAGCGCGTCCGTCAAGGCGTATGCCGCGTTGAAGCTGGGCGGCGCGCCGGCGGACGGCCCTGGCATGGCGCGGCTGCGACGGCGCATCCTGGAGCTCGGCGGCATTCAGGCGGCCAACAGCTACGTCAAGATCAACCTCAGCCTCTTCGACCTTTTTCCGAGGCGGTATTGCCCGAGCATCCCTCCTGAAATGGCGCTGCTTCCGTTCGATCTCCGATATCAAATAGCGTCCTGGGCGCGCGCCATCGTGGTTCCGCTCTCCATCGTTCATGCCGCGAATCCGCGCCGCCCCGTGCCCGAAGGCTTCACCCTGGACGAGATCTGGCTGCCGGGCGCGAGCCCCGCGTTCCGCAAGGACGATGCGTGGCTCACGTGGCGCAACGCCTTTCTGGCCGTCGACGGAATCCTCAAGTGGTGGGAGCGCCACGGATCGGGAACCCTTCGCCGGAAGGCCATGAAGAGGGCCGGAGAGTGGATGATCGAGCGCCTGCCCCACTCCGAAGGACTGGGCGCGATTTACCCGCCCATGATGTATGCGGTGATGGCGCTGGACGTGCTGGGATACGCCGAAAGCGACCCCGTGCGCGCCGAGGCGCTGCGGCAGTTCAACCGGCTGATGGTAGACGATGGCCGGCGGTTCTTCTTCCAGCCGTGCTTCTCGCCGGTATGGGACACGGCCATCGCCGCCTATGCGCTCCAGGAAGGCGACCCCGGCAACCCGGCCGTCCGCCGCGCCGCCGATTGGCTGATGGCCCGGGAAATACGGCGTAAAGGCGACTGGTCGATGAAACGGCCCCGTACGGAGCCCTCCGGGTGGGCCTTCGAGTACGTCAACGAGTTCTATCCGGATATCGACGACACCGCCATGGTATTGCTGGCGCTGAGCCAGTCCGCGCATGCGGAACCGTGCCGGAAACGCGCTCTGGATTGGACGCTGGCCATGCAATCGCGCGATGGCGGGTGGGCCGCTTTCGACGCCGACAACAACTGGCAGTTCCTCAGTAAGGCGCCGTTCGCCGATCACAACGCCATGCTCGATCCCACCTGCGCCGATATCACCGGGCGGGTCCTGGAAGCGCTGGCGGCGCACGGCGTGGACCGCAATCATCCGGCGGTTCGCCGTGGGACCGAGTGGCTGGTGCGCAACCAGGAAGCCGACGGGAGCTGGTACGGACGCTGGGGCGTGGCTTACATTTATGGCACGTGCTTCGCACTGCGCGGGTTGGCGGCCGCGGGCGAGAGCGATCGCGAGGCGCACATCCTGCGCGCGGGCGAATGGCTGCGCTGCATACAGAACGCCGACGGCGGGTGGGGCGAAAGCTGCGCCAGTTACGACAATGGGGCATTCGTCCCCGCCCCCAGCACCCCCTCGCAGACCGCCTGGGCGATTCTGGGCCTCGTTGCCGGGGGCGACGCCGGAAGCCTCAGCGTGCGTCACGGCATCGAATTTCTGGTGGATACCCAACGTCCGGAGGGAAGCTGGGAGGAGCGGCTGGCGACCGGAACGGGATTTCCCAAGGTATTCTATTTGAACTACCATCTATACAAGGACTACTTCCCGCTGTTGGCGCTGGCCGCGTTCGTGAAGGCGCGGAATCGAACGGACTAACTTATGAAATTTCCCCTGGCGATGACCGCCGGCCTGGCCGGGTATATTTTCAAGAACAAGATGCGGCCGCGGCCGGAGTGGCAGAAGAACGCCGTTCCGGAGGCCAACGGGTCCAACCCATTCCGCATCCTGCCGCCCAAGACCGGTGAAAAACGCCTGCCGCACCCCATGATCGCCAAGCGTTTCCCTATCGTGCTCATGCTGGAGCCGCTGCATGCCTGCAACCTGACCTGCACGGGGTGCGGGCGCATCCGGGAATACGAATCCACCATCACGGAGCGCGTGCCGCTGGAAGAATGCCTGGCGGCGGTGGACGAATGCGGCGCGCCGGTAGTTTCCATCTGCGGCGGCGAACCCATGATGTATCCGCAGATCGGCCAGCTCACGGCCGGGATTCTGGAGCGTAACCGGCACATCTATCTCTGCACCAACGGCATGTACATCAAGAAGCGCCTGAATGAGTTCCAGCCCGACCGGCGCTTCTACTTCAACGTCCACCTGGACGGCATGGAAAAAACCCACGACATTTGCGTGGAGCGCGAGGGCGTTTTCCGGGAAGCCATCGAGGGCATCAAGGCCGCCAAGGCCGCGGGCTTCCAGGTGTGTACCAACACCACCGTCTACAAAGAGACGCACATGCGCGAGATCGAAGAGCTGTTCGAGTACCTCAAACAGTTCAACGTGGACGGCCACCAGATCGCCCCGGCCTACGGCTACTCCGCCGTGGACGACCGCGAGATTTTCATGACGCGCGACGAAGTGCACGAGAAATTCCGGGACTTCGCCCGTATCGCCGAAAAGTACGCCGTGAGGCAGACGCCGCTCTACCTCGAGTTCCTCAGGGGCGAGCATGAATTCCCTTGCACGGCCTGGGGAAACCCCACCTATAACGTGAAGGGCTGGAAAGGCCCCTGTTATCTCATCACGGACGGCCATTACAAGACATTCGAAGGCCTGATGACCCAGACGCCCTGGGAAAGTTACGGCCCCGGCAACGATCCGCGGTGCGAGCACTGCATGGTGCATTGCGGGTTCGAACCATCGGCCGCGTTGGGCATCAACGCCGGTCTGGCCGACAACCTGAAGATGCTGGCATGGACCCTGCGCTAGCACTACCGTGCTACAAAGTGCATCGAAGCAACCGTGGCGCAGACTCTCAGTCTGCCGCGCCGGCACTCATGCCGGCGCATGGCGGGTGTGCGAAGAAGCGGGTCGAGATGAGTCTCGACCCGGCAGGCAAGAGTGCCTGCGCCACGGCTGAGGGCAGCCCATGAAGCCGGTGCTGGTCACCGGCGCCTCCGGCTTCCTCGGGTGGCACGTGGCGCGCGTGCTGCTGGAGCGGGGCTATCCGGTCCGCGCGCTGGTGCGGCCGGGCAGCCACGTTGGCGAACTCGAATTGGAGACGGCCACGGGCGATCTGCGCGACGCCGCCTCGCTCGAACGAGCGGTGGCCGGTTGCGGCCTGGTCTTCCACGTGGCCGCGGATTACCGCCTTTGGGCGAAGGATCCCGGAGAACTCTATCGCTCGAACGTGGATGGCACGCGCAACATGCTCGAAGCCGCTAAGAACTCCGGCGCCGAGCGCGTCGTATATACCAGTACGGTCGGGTGCATCGGATTGCCGCACGGCGGTATCGGCGACGAGAACACCCCGGTGGCGCTTGAGGACATGGTGGGCCATTACAAGCGATCCAAATTCATGGCCGAGCGAGTGGCGCTGGAGTTCGCCGGCGGCGGGCTGCCGGTGGTGATCGTGAACCCGACCGCTCCCATCGGCGACCACGACGTGAAGCCCACGCCCACCGGCAAGATCGTTCTGGACTTCCTGAAAGGAGATATGCCCGCCTTCATCGACACCGGGCTGAACGTGCTGGATGTCCGGGATTGCGCCGAAGGGCACTTGCTGGCGTGTGAGCGCGGCAGGCAGGGAGAGCGGTATATTCTAGGATCGGAAAACCTGACGCTGGCCGCGATCCTCCGGACACTGGCGCGGATCGCCGGACGGAAGCCGCCCGCGATACGGCTCCCCTACGGCGTAGCTTGGTGCGCGGGCGCGTGCAGCACGGCGTGGGCCGGGCTGAGCGGCCAACCGCCGCGCGTGCCGCTGGAGGCGGTTCGCATGGCCAGAAAGAAAATGTGGGTGACCCACGAAAAAGCGCGGCGCGAACTCGGCTTCCATCCGGCGCCGGCCGAAGTCGCGCTCACCCGGGCCGTCGAGTGGTTCCGCGGCGCGGCTTTTCGCGGTGTCCCGGTTACTGCTGCCTAATGCGGATCCTGTTCGTAGCCTCCGACAAAATGGAGTATTCGGGCATCCTGGCGCGCGCCGGCGACGTGCGGGTCCGGCGGTTGAAGGTGGATTGGGCGCGCGAGGCCCGGCTGGGCGGCCACGAGGTCCTGCTGGCGGCAAACGGGGCCGGCGCAACGCACGCCGCTGCGGCGGTCGATGCGGCTCTCGACGCGTTCCACCCCGAAGCCATCGTCAGCACCGGATTCTGCGGCGCCCTGGACCCTGCCTTGGCCGTGGCTGCGGTGGTGGTGGCGACGTGCGTCGCCGGAGCGGACGGCCGCTATCCCGCGCTGCCGGTATCGAGCGCCTCCGCCTTTTGTGCGGGTCCCGTCCGCTCGATCGGCCATGTCGCGCGTACGGCCGAAGAGAAGCGGAAGCTACGCGGCACCGGCGCCTGCGCCGTGGAAATGGAGGCCGCCGGCGTGGCCGGCAGCGCACAGGAGCGCGGCCTACCCTTCTATTGCATTCGGGGCGTAACCGATCTGGCGGGCGAGACCATGGAGAACGATTTCAACGCGGCCCTGCGTCCGGATGGGCATTTCGATACAATATCTATTCTAGCGAGTGCTTTGCGTTATCCCGCGGTCCGGCTGCCTGAGCTGGTCCGGCTGCGGAGGCGTTGTGTTTGGGCCTCGCGCGCACTGGGGAGTTTTCTTGCCGATTGCCGGTTCTGAGCGGATCGCCATTCCCGATACCATGCACGCCGCCGTCTACCGCGGCGCGAGCGTCGTTGGCGTGGAAGAGGTTCCGACGCCCGAGATCGGCCCCGGCGAGATCCTGGTGCGGGTGGAGGCCTGTGGAATCTGCAATACCGATCTGAAGAAGATCGAGTACAACCTGCTCAAACCGCCGCGAATTTATGGGCACGAAACCGCCGGCGTGGTGGCTGCGGTAGGTTCGGGCGTCGGCAAGTTCCGCCCGGGTGATCGCGTTGTGGCATTTCACCATATCCCATGCCTCGAGTGCTTCTATTGCCGGCGGAAGGTGTACGCGCAGTGTCCGGTGTACAAGAAAGTCGGCATCACGGCGGGGTTTGAACCCGCGGGCGGCGGATTCGCCCAGTACGTCCGTGTAATGGACTGGATTGTGGAGCGGGGCGTCGAGAAGATTCCGGACGGCGTTTCCTTCGAGCGCGCCACCCTGGTCGAGCCGCTGAACACGTGTTTGAAGGCGGTGGTGCAGTGCGACCCGGAGCCCGGCGAATTCGTTCTCATCATGGGCCAGGGTCCCATCGGGCTGATGTTCACCATGCTCGTCAGGCGTACCGGCGGCCGGATCGCCGTTACCGACACCATCGCTTCGCGGCTGGAACTGGCGCTGCGGTGCGGCGCGGAGCTCGCCTGGAACCCGGGCGCGGTGGACGTCGCCACGGAAGTCCGGCGTCTGACGGAGGGTCGAGGGGCCGATTTGGTGATCGTGGCCGCCTCCGGGCCGGGTATCGTGGAGCAGGCCATGGCGTGCTCCCGCCCCGGCTCGCGCATCCTGCTTTTCGCGCAAACTGCCGCAACGGAGCGTATCGAAGCGTCGGGCGCAGACGTCTGTGTAGGTGAACGGACCCTGTTTGGGTGTTATAGTGCATCCGTGGACCTGCAAAAAGAGTCGGCAAATCTCGTCTTTGGTGGGGAGTTGCCGGTGGAAGAACTGATTTCGCACCGCCTCCCGCTGGTTAAAATCCGTTCAGGAATCGATTTGGCGTTGCATCCTGGACCTAAATCACTGAAAATAATAGTTCTGCCACAGAGGTGGGTATAGTGAATAGCCAGATGATGGCCGCCGTGCTCTACGGCAAGGAACACTTGCAGGTTGAGCCAGTTGCCGTTCCCACAGTCAATAGCGGAGACCTACTCGTCCGAGTCAAAGTTGCGCTGACCTGCGGAACCGATGTGAAGGTGTTCCAACGCGGGTATCACGCTCGGATGATCGTGCCCCCCGCCGTGTTCGGGCACGAATTGGCTGGCGATGTAGTCGCGGTGGGCGAGGGTGTGTCTCGATTCTCGGTTGGGCAGCGCGTGGTGGCCGCCAATTCGGCGCCTTGCGAGGAATGTTTCTTCTGCCGCCACGGCTTGCAGAACCTGTGCGAGGATCTACTGTTCAACAACGGCGCGTACGCGGAGTATATCCGGATTCCGGCGCGAATCGTCGAGCGCAACACGTACCTCATCCCCCAACACGTCGGTTATCAGGACGCCGCTCTCGTGGAGCCGCTGGCTTGCGTGATTCGTGGATTTGAGGAAACCGCCCCGCGGGCGGGCGACACCATCGCCATCATCGGGCTGGGGCCTATCGGCCTGATGTTCGTGAAACTGGCGAAGCTGTATGGGTGCCGCGTGATTGCGGTCGGGCGCCGCCGGACACAACTGGAGCGCGCCGCAGTCCTCGGCGCCGACGAAACGATCGTCGGGACGGACGAATCGGATCCGGTAAAGACGATCCGCGGAATGACCCACTCCCGCGGCGTGGACATCGCCATCGAAGCCGTCGGCAAGCCTCAGACCTGGCAGTGGGCCGTGAACGCGGTGCGGCGCGGCGGCACGGTGAACTTCTTCGGGGGCTGCCCCAACGACACCAGGGTGGAACTGGACACGGCGCTTTTGCATTACTCCGAGATCACCTGCAAAGCGACCTTTCATCACACTCCGGCTTCCATCCGGAAGGCGCTCGACCTGGTCTGTGCGGGCCACATCGCGGCTTCCTTCTTCGTCAACCGGGAGGAGCCGCTCGCGAACCTCCTGGAAGTGATGCGGCACCTGATGAGCCACAACGGCCACCTCAAGACCGCGATCGTTCCCTAAGAGCCGCGACCGCGAGGGAGCGGAGGTCTTCGCCCGTTATGCCTGCCGACGTGTTCTTAGCCCCGGCCGAATTTGTCAAATCGCCGGATGCGCTTGGCAGGCCCTTCTCGCGAGACGACGCCCGGGCTTATACCCGCTGGCTGGCCACCCATCATTACGAGAACTTCCACGTGGTCAGTTTCCTGCTCCCCAAGCGGCTGCACCAGGATTTCTACAATGTCTACGCGTTTTGCCGCTGGGCCGACGATCTGGGAGACGAAATCGGCGACCGCGCCGAGAGCCTCCGGTTGCTCGAATGGTGGCGCGCGGAACTCGACGCCATGTACCAAGGGCGCGCGTCGCATCCCGTTTTCGTCGCGCTCCTGCCGACCGTGGAACGCTACGGCATCCCGCGCCAGCCCTTCGCCGATCTGATCCAGGCGTTCGTGCAGGATCAAACCGTGAAGCGCTACCGCGACTGGGAGCACCTGTTCGATTACTGCCGCCGCTCGGCCAACCCGGTGGGACGCTTGGTGCTGTACCTCTGCGGCTATTCCGATCCCGAGCGGCAGCGCCTCTCCGACGCCACCTGTACGGCCCTCCAGCTCGCCAATTTCTGGCAGGATGTCACGGTCGATCTGCTCAAAGACCGCGTCTATCTTCCGCTCGACGTCCTGGAGCGCCACGGCTGCGCGCTGGAGGATCTGCTGGCGCGCCGGTTCACGCCGGTCTTCCGCGAAGCCATGCGGGAGGCCGTGGGAAGAGCGCACGCTCTCTTTCTGGAGGGCCTGCCGCTTTGCGGTAGGGTGGAGCGGCGGCTGGCGCTCGATCTGGACCTCTTCAGCCGCGGCGGCATGCGCATGCTCGAAAAGATCGAAGAACAAGACTACAACGTCCTCGCGGCGCGCCCGGCCATTTCCAAGGCGGAGCGCGTGCGATTGCTGCTGCGCTCGCTGGCGCGCGTGGCCTTCTTACGGGCGGCGTGATGGACGCGGTCGAACGATCCAATGCGTACTGCCGCAAGGTGGCCCGCACGCGCGCCCGGAACTTCTACTACTCGTTTGTGCTGCTCTCCGCCCCGCAGCGCGCGGCCATGTGCGCCATCTACGCCTTCATGCGTTACTGCGACGACCTGAGCGACGAGCCGGGCGCCACGCGCTCCGCCATCGACCGCTGGCGCGCGGACCTGGACGCGGCGCTGGCCGGCCATTTCAGCGGCCACCCGGTATGGCCCGCTTTCCGCGACGCCGTCGAGCGCTTTGGCATCCCGCACGAGTATTTCCACGAAATGATCGACGGCGTGGCTTCGGACCTGGAGCCGCGCCGCTTCGAGACCTTCGAGCAACTCTACCGCTATTGCTACCAGGTGGCCTCCGTGGTGGGACTGACGGTCATTCACATTTTCGGCTTCGAATCTCCAGCCGCTTTGCCCCTGGCCGAGAAGTGCGGCATTGCCTTTCAATTGACGAACATTCTGCGCGATATCCGCGAAGATATGGAGCGGGGCCGCATGTACCTGCCGGCCGAGGATCTCCGCCGCTTCGGCGTGACCGAAGAGGATCTTCGGTCCGGAAACCGGAACGCCTCGTTTCTGCAACTGATGCGCTTCGAGGCCGGCCGGGCGCGCTCCTACTACGACGAATCGAGACCCCTGCTGGATCTGGTGCAGCGGAAGAGCCGGCCGTCGCTATGGGCGCTGGTGACGATTTACTCGAGCTTGCTGGAGCGCATCGAGCGCAGAGATTTCGACGTGTTTTCGCAGCGCGTGCGGCTTTCCGCGCTGGAGAAATCCTGGATCGTGGCGCGGGCGCTGGTGTCGTAAGGGGCGCGCTCGACTCTTGGTAATTGGCCGGATTGGTATACTCGAAGTGCGGAGGCCGAACATGCACGAATCCAATGATCCCCGCCACAACTTCTATGCCAGTCCCACGGTGGAGGAGTTGATCGCCCAACAAGGCAAGGGACCCATCGGCGATCCCAAGACCCTATTGGGCGACTTCTGGCCAGAGGACGAGCCCGTCGAGGAGTTCCTGGCCGCTCTCCACGAATGGCGCGGGCATAACCGGGCCGACCGCGCCGCATGAATGCCGTCGTGGTCGATACCGACGTAGTTTCCTATCTGTTCAAGAGCCATCCAATCGCTTTCCGATACCTTTCGGACCTCGGGGGCCGGACCCCGATGATCTCGTTCATGACGGTGGCGGAATTGGATCGATGGGTTCTCGAAGCCCACTGGGGTGAGGCCCGCCGGAACCGCCTGCGCGAGTACTTGGAGCGTTTTGTGGTGCTGCCGTACGACCGGGATCTGTGCATGAGGTGGGCAGAGGTGACCGTCGCAGCCCAAGCGCGTGGCAGGCGGATCGAATGCGCCGATGCTTGGATCGCGGCCACCGCACTGACCGCCGGCGCGCCGCTGATCACGCACAACCGCAACGATTACCTGGGCGTTCCGGGCCTCACGCTCATTTCGCACCAGCCGTAGTTCGCTGACGCTGGATGCGCGGCGTCAAGGGCGGGAATTCCGAGGAAACGTAGCCCGCGAATGGGGCGGAATGAATTACGCTGGGAATTGTCATGGTCGATATTGCCTTGAGCGTCGTGGACCGCTTGATTCAGTTGCTTACGGTCCGCGAACGCAATCGCGAGAAGTATTTCCAGCAGTTCATCGAGCCTCTCTACAGAGATGCTGAGGGCATCGTGAACGACTATGTGTCACTCTTTGGTGAGCTGATAGAACTCCTCAAGAACTCAGATTCGACCGAAGACGTCATCGCTTGGATCGAGCAGCGACGCCTGAAGATGCTTCCCCTGCGAATCAAGGTGCGGGCGCTGCTCGAAAACAACGCGGTCGACCCGGAGAGGGTCCCAGAGGCATACAGAATGTTTGTGCAGGGTCTATGGGGCGTCATGAAAGGGGGCATATCGCTTGTTGAAAAGGGCCACACGCCGATGGGGGAATACGGCTGCGGCGATCACACCGTTTTGGACCTACTCACGATTTTCCACCAAATGTCCCCGGCAAGCCGTTATCGGGAGCGGTACATCAAGAACGCGCGGCGCCAACTCTTGGCGATAGAAACCGCCTGGAAGGACGCGGCAAAGGGTTACGCAGTTCTGAAGCATACGAGCCTTCGACCTGGCTAAACGAAACCGTAGGAACGCTCTACCCTGTCTCGGCCTCGGCGAGCGCCTTGGCCAGCAGGTCCTCAACTCGTAGCCGCGCGGCCCATGAGCGGACGTAGTCGAGGTCGAGCGCCGGATTCGTGG
>ODAK010003760.1_pt1 | contig 15685 bp, 11 predicted proteins | sample 1539591 | NCBI WGS metagenome assembly ODAK01 (sample SAMEA3539303, study PRJEB22396) | soil metagenome | biome: tundra; feature: field; material: soil | place: USA | collected 2010-05 | depth 0.15 m | reverse complement strand
GAGTCTCGACGCGGCACGCACGAGTGCGTGCGCCACAAGATCCGATACAATTCTTACCGGGATTGTATGGCACAAAGAGTATTCACCGCTTCCGCAATGCTGTTCATTCTGGCAGCGATGCCGCTTGCCTCGCAGACGGGCGCGAAGAACGGCGAGTGGCCCAGCTACGGCGCCGACCTCGGCAACACGAAATACTCGCCGCTGAATCAGATCAACGCGTCAAATTTTAATACGCTGAAGCTTGCCTGGCGCTTCCACACAGAGAACCTGGGACCGAAGCCGGAATACAACATGGAAGACACGCCGCTGATGGTGGGCGGCGTTGTTTACACGACGGCAGGGACGCGGCGCGATGTGGTCGCGCTCGATGCGACGACCGGCGAACTGTTGTGGGTGCACAGCGAGAGAGAGGGTCCACGCGGCGCCGCGGCGCCACGGCAGCTTTCCGGGCGCGGAGTTTCCTATTGGACTGACGGCAAAGACGAGCGGATTCTGTACGTGACGCCGGGGTACCGGTTGATCTCGCTGGACGCGAAAACGGGTGCGCCGGTGGCATCGTTCGGCAAAGCGGGCGTGGTGGATCTCAAGCTCGATGACGACCAGCAGATCGATCTCATCACGGGTGAAGTGGGGCTGCACGCGACGCCGATGGTGGCGGGCAATACGGTGATCGTAGGCGCGGCGCATCTTTCGGGCGGCGAGCCGAAGAGCAAATCGAACGTGAAGGGTTACGTGCGCGGTTTCGATGTGAAGACCGGTAAGCGGCTCTGGATCTTCCACACGATTCCGAAGCCTGGCGAGTTCGGCTACAACACGTGGGAGAAGGATTCCGCGGAGTACACGGGCAACACGGGTGTGTGGGCGCAGATCAGCGTGGATGAGCAGCTGGGTATGGCTTATCTGCCGGTCGAGTTACCGACGGGCGATTATTACGGCGGGCACCGTCCGGGCAACGGGCTGTTCGGCGAGAGCATCGTGGCGGTGGATCTGAAGACCGGGCAGCGCAAATGGCACTACCAACTGGTGCATCACGGGATGTGGGACATGGATATTCCGTGCGCGCCGATGCTGGTGGATATTACGGTGGACGGCAAGCCGGTGAAGGCGCTGGCGCAGCCGACCAAGCAATCGATTCTCTATGTATTCAATCGAGTGACGGGCGAGCCGAATGGCACTACCAGCTGGTGCATCACGGGATGTGGGACATGGATATTCCGGGCGCGCCGATGCTGGTGGATATTACGGTGGATGGCAAGCCGGTGAAGGCGCTGGCGCAGCCGACCAAGCAATCGATTCTCTATGTGTTCAATCGCGTGACGGGCGAGCCGATCTGGCCGATCGAAGAAAAGCCCGTGCCACGCGGCGATGTGCCGGGCGAGTGGTATTCGCCGACGCAGCCGATGCCTGTGAAGCCGGTGCCTTATGGCCGCAATGGTTTTTCGGTGGACGATCTGATCGACTTCACGCCCGAGCTGAAGGCGCAGGGGATGAAGATTATTTCGAAATACAAGATTGGCCCGCTGTTCACGCCTCCGGTGGTGAGCAAGCCGGAGGGGCCGCTTGGCACGCTCGATATCGGCTGCTGCCAGGGCGGGACGAACTGGGCCGGCGGCTCGTATGACCCGGCGACGCACCTGCTTTACGTTTACGGCAAGACGGAGGTCACGAGCCTGGGGCTGGTGCCGCCGCCTTCCGGGAAGTCGGATATGAATTTCATTCGCGGGGTTGCGGCGCTGGATATTTCACCGCCAGCAGCCGCGGATGGCGCGGCTGCCGCGAACAGTTCGCTGACCGTGCAGGGGCTGCCTCTGTTCAAGCCGCCTTACGGCGCGATCACGGCAATCAATATGGACAAGGGCGAGATCGTGTGGCAGGTGGCGCACGGGGAGACGCCGGATAATATCCGCAACAATCCCGCGCTGAAGGGTCTGAACATTCCGCGTACCGGACGCGCGGGGAATATCGGGATGGTGACGACGTCGACGCTGGTGATCGCGGGCGAAGCGGGATTTATTACCAATGCGCAGGGGCAGCGCGGGGCTTATCTGCGCGCCTACGATAAGGCCACGGGCAAGGACGCGGGCGCTGTGTTTATGCCCGCGGGACAGACCGGTGCGCCGATGACTTACATGGCGAATGGCAAGCAGTACGTTGTGGTCGCGGTGGGTGGCCAGGGTTTCCCGGCTGAGCTGCTGGCTTACAGATTGCCCGATTAGCAGGGAGATTCGAATCACGATAAAATAACAAAAGACGCATGGAGAAAGAGATTCGGATCTTCGAAAGCTTTGAGGCAGCGGATGCCGCGGATGCAGAAACCCGTGCTCAAATGAGTCCCCAGGAGCGAGTTGACATCTTCCTTGCTCTCCGCGAACGAGCTGATCCCGATGCCTTTAAACAAAGACTTGCGCGAGTTCATCGAGTGCTTGAACTCGAACAAAGTTGAGTACCTGATTGTTGGCGCCATGGCTGTTTCATGGCATGGATTTCCACGCTACTCCGGGGACATCGATTTTCTGGTGAGGCCGGATGCGGCGAACGCCGAGCGCGTATTGAAGTCACTCAGAGATTTCGGATTCGGCAAACTCGACATTGCAGCGAGCGATCTCACGGCTCCTGGTAAAGTTATCCAGTTGGGACGCGAACCCAACCGCATCGATATCCTGACCTCCGTTACAGCAGTCACCTTTGAGGATGCGTGGACAAGCCGGTCGGCCGGGAAACTCGATGGCATTGATGTTCAGTTCATCGGTCGAGACGCGCTTCTGAAAAACAAAGATGCCACCGGCAGATCGAAAGACATGATCGACGCGAGCGAGCTCAGGAAACAGGACGGCCGAAAATAGCGGAACACTAGCCCCGCCCTGGGCCCGCGGGCGGCAGAGCTGCGATTGCCAGGCGCGCTTCTTTGTACGGATCGTTGACGAGTTTGCACTCGTCGTTGAAGATCATCGTGGCGCGCTGGTCCGCCGTGAACGCCGGCCAGTGCGGCAGCGCCTTCACGTTGGGATTGCCGGTCTTTGCAAAGGCGGCCCAGGCGGCGCTCATTTTGTCCGATAAGGCGTAACGGTCCTGTCCATCGCCCGTCATCGATTTGCCTGCATCGACATTTTCGAGCACGAAGGGAATCTCGAGAGTGTGGAATGACCGGAGCTTGCCCTCGCGCGCTTTGGACTGCCACGTGAAGTAATACTTGTAGACCGGAGCTTTGCCCTGCGCAACCTTGCGATCGGCTTCAGTATGGACCGAACTGCTGAAAGTGGCGTCGGACGCGATGATCTGGAAAATCTCGACATTGCTCTTGGCTGGGCGGCCCTGCTTGTAGGTCGCGATCAGCTTCTGCGCTGTCGCGTCGTCGGTGCGTGTGGTTTGCCGGACGCGCTTCAGCAGGTCGGCGTCGTCGATCGGATCGAGGGGCGTGCCGGGGAAGAAGTTGATCTCCTCTTCGACCGTGCCGATGAGGAGCGGCACTGTGGCTGATTCTTCCGGCGCACCGGGATCGAATGGATCGTGAGGGAGAGTCCTGCCGTCGACGACGGGGCCGAAGTTCAGACCGGGCGCTTTGATGGCGTCGCTGACTTTGTCGAAAGGCATGCTCTGCAGCTGATCGAGTTGGTCGGGCGTAAGGTTGAGCCGGGTCAGCAGCGTCTGCGCCGTCTTCGTGGCATTGGCGCGGCTAATGCCTTTGATGGCCGCGCCGCTCTGGCAAATCGCGCGATGGAAGAGGCCTTTCGCGGCGGGCATCGCCATGAGCGTGGCGACTTTGCCGCCTCCGCCCGATTGCCCGAAGATCGTCACGTTGGCGGGATCGCCGCCGAAATTTGCGATGTTGTCGCGAACCCATTCGAGGGCGAGCACGATGTCGAGATGCCCGGCGTTACTGGCGTTGGCGTACTTCGCGCCGCCGATGTCGGCGAGATAGAGATAGCCGAAGACGTTCAGGCGATGGTTCACAGTGACGACAACGACGTCGCGTTTGCGCGCCATGCTGGCGCCGTCGTAGATGCTGTAATCGCCCGAGCCTGATGCAAAACCGCCGCCATGCAGCCACACCATCACCGGGCGCTTCTTACCGCCTTTGAGGCCGTTGCTCCAGACGTTGACGACGAGGCAATCCTCGCCCATCGGGTTCTGGCGATCGGCCGCGCCGACTTCGGGCAGCGGCTCGAGAATGCCGTGCTGCTGCGGGGAGCGATGGCCGATCTGTGTCGCATCTTTCACCTCCGTCCACGGCTTCGGCCTGGCGGGCGGCATGAAGCGGCCCGTGACCGCGGTGGATTCCCCGTACGGCACGCCTTTGAACGCATAAACCTTATCGATGACGACACCGCGGAGCTTACCCGCCGCCGTGTCGACAACCGGGCCGTCGGAGCCCTCGCTTTTCGCCGCCTGCAGCACTTTGGTGATCTCCAGACCACCGCCCATCAGGATGCTCGCGGCTGCGGTTCCGCGGCCCAGGAATGATCTTCGGTTTATGTGATTTTTCATTTCGGAGGAAAGTATATCGTACACTTGTCGCGATGAATCAGGAGGCCGTTCACGCACGCATTCGCGAGACCGGCATCATGCCTGCGATACGTGTGGCGACGGCGGAAGACGCACTGTTTGCAGCGCAGGCAATTCTCGCTGGAGGCATCGGAGTGGTCGAACTCACGACTACTGTGCCGGGTGCGACCGAGGTAATCGCGGAACTGCGGCGCACGGATCCGGACCTCATGGTAGGCGCGGGTACTGTGCTCGATCCCAAACTCGCCGGCTGCTGTCTTGATGCCGGGGCGGCGTTTCTCACGAGCCCCGGCTTCGACAGCAGAATCATGGACTTTGCTGCGGAACGCGGGGTGCTGGTGATTCCGGGCGCGTTGAGCCCCACCGACGTAATCGCGGCGCAAAGTGCGGGCGCGACAATGATCAAGATGTTTCCCTGCGGGCCGATGGGTGGGCCTGCCTACATAAGGTCCCTGAGGCCATCTTTTCCGGAGATAGCTTTCATCGCGGCGGGAGGGGTGAAGCCGCAGAACGCGGCGGAATACATTCGCGCAGGCGTGGTGGCGCTTGGCATCGGCCAATATCTGGTGTCCCCGGAAGCGGTCAAAGCGCGCAATGCAGGCTGGATTCGGGAGCTTTGCGTTCGGTTCGCGGGGGTTGTAAAGCAGGCTCGCGGCAATAAACTTTCGCGTTAAGAATGATCGGCCGGGTGGTTGGCTAACGGAAGCACGAACTCGGCGCGCGCGCGCTGCACGATGCCGAGGAATCTGCCGGCGAGTTCGCGAAGCCAGTTCTGATCCCGGCGCTGGATTGCGCCTGGAGGAATTAATTGCCCGCGGATACCGAGCGCCACCGCGCCCGCGCGAATAAAATCGCTCGCAGTGACCTGATCGACGCCGCCGGAGGCGATGAACGGCATGGTCGGGAACGGGGCTTTCAAGGCTTTGAGGTAGGCCGGGCCGCCGACGGCTGAGCACGGGAAGATCTTGATGAGGTCGGCGCCCGCATTGCAGGCAGTCATGATTTCCGTCGGTGTCAGGGCACCGGGGATGGCGGCGACATTGTGCTTCGTGGTGAATTCGAGAACGCTGGTGTCGAGGCCTGGGCTTGTTACAAAAGCGGCTCCCGCATCCAGGCACGCACGCGCGGTTTCGATATTGAGAACGGTTCCCGCACCCACGATTAACTGCGGGGTGGTCTTCGCCAGGTGTTTGATGACGCCCACTGCGCCTGGTACCGTCATGGTCAGTTCAACGACCGAGATGCCCCAGCGCAGCATTTCGCCGGCGACGAAGAGCGCGTCATCCGCCGAAGGAACCCGTATGGCGGGGAGAATGCCGATTTCCTTGATCCTTGCGCATACTTCTTCTTTCGTTGCCATTCAGTTCCTCAGATAAAGTGTACGAGGCGAGTCCCCGACTTACTCGAATTCGCCTTCCGACACTGGGAGAACATCGCGGTCACCCGCAATCCAGACGTACAGGGTAGGCAGCAGGAAAACGCTCAGCAGCAGAGCCAGCAGCAGGCCGCCCACAATCACGATCGCGAAGGGTTTTTGTGAATCCGAACCGATGCCGCGGGAAGTGGCAGCCGGCAGGAGCCCGATGCTGGCGACCAGTGTGGTCATCATGATCGGGCGGAGCCGCTGGACCGCGCCTTCCAATGCTGAGTCGAAGATGGAATGACCGCGCGACCGCAGCTGATTGATGTACTCGAGCATGATGACTCCGGTCTGAACCGAGACGCCAAAGAGCGCGAGAAATCCGACGCCGGACGATACGCTGAATCGCGTGTGCGTGAAAAGCAGAGCCAGCAGGCCTCCGATCGGCGCCATCGCAACGTTGGCCAGGATCAGCAGAACCCACTTCGGAGAATTGAACATCGTGTAGAGGATCAGGCAGATCACGAGGATCGTGAGGGGCACGACGATCGCCAGCCTTTTGGATGAGCGTTTCTGACTTTCATACTCTCCAGCCCATTCCGTGTGGTAACCCACTGGCAGTTTGACCTCTTTACCCACCCGGGCAATCGCTTCCTCCACCGTGCTGCCAAGGTCGCGGCCCCGGACACTGTACTTGAGCGCAACATACCGGGAATTGAACTCGCGGGAAATCCCCGAGGCGCCATCCAGCGTTTTAATGTCTGTCAACTGCCCCAGCGACACGCGTTCCCCGCCCGGAGACAGAAGGCGGATTCGTTCGATGGCCTCCTTTGTATCGCGGTACGGCGCGAGATAACGTGCGACCAGATCGTAGCGTTGTTCACCCTGCAGGACCTGGCCAACCGCATTTCCACCAACGGCCGTTTGTACCGCGTCGTGGATGTCCGCAACATTGATGCCGTAGCGTGCAGCCGCCTCCCGATTGACCAGGAGATTCAGATTCGGCTGCCCTACCACGCGAAACAGGCCGAGATCTTCAACGCCATTAATCTTTCTCAGCACGTTGACTATTTCATCGCCCTTGGCTTCGAGCAGTCTAAGATCGTCGCCATAAACCTTGACTGCGAGTTGACCCTTGACGCCGCTGACCGCCTCTTCCATGTTGTCCGCAATCGGCTGCGAAAAATTCCAGATTACGCCAGGTAGTTTCTCGAGTTCCCGGTCCATCGCTGCGATCAATTCGTCTTTGTCCTGACGAAAGACCGGGCGCCACTCTTCTTTCCGCTTCAGGTCGACAAAATATTCGGTATTAAAGAAACCGCCTGTATCCGTACCGTCATCGGGACGTCCGACCTGCGAGACGACCTGTGTGACTTCCGGAAACGAGGCGAAAATGATTCGGGCCTGATCGGTGAGGCGGGTTCCCTCGGTCGGTCCGGTGCTCGGCGCCAGAGTGCCACGTGCCCAGATGGCACCTTCGTCCAGATGCGGCAGGAATTCGGAACCGATGACTCCGCTCGTCGCCAGCCAGGCTGACAAACCGAGGGCGCCAGCGGCGACCGCGACAGTAATCCACCGCATTTTCATGGCAACCTGTACTGAACTGCGATAGGCCGCCGTGACCCACTCCATGACCGGATTGCGCCACTCCCGCGTCTTCTTTCCGAAAATAAAACTGGAAAGAGCCGGGGCAATCATCATCGCGAAAATCAGCGCTCCGAGCAGCGCGAAGCTGACAGTCCAGGCCATAGGCTTGAAGAGACGACCCTCGACAGCCTGCAGGGTGAATATCGGGAGATACGCGGTGATGATAATACCGATGGCGTAAAACACGGGCCGCTGCACTTCATGGGCGGAATCTCTGATCGAATCGGTAGTCGACAGGTCCTCGCGCTTGTGGCCCAGGTGGTGGACGATATTTTCGACCATCACGACGGCGCCCTCCACAACCATGCCAAAATCCAGCGCACCCAATGAGAGCAGATTTGCCGGAATACCATTGAGTTTCAGACAAATACACGCGAACAAAAGCGAAAACGGGATGGTCAGCGCAACGATAAAAGCACCCCGAACGTTGCCGAGAAAGACGAAGAGAATGATTGCGACCAGGATGATGCCTTCGAGGAGATTATGCTCGACTGTCTCGGTGGTATAGGCAACCAGTTTGCTTCGGTCCAGGAAAGGAACTACTTTCACACCGGGCGGAAGGATGCTTTCATTCAGTTCCTTCACTTTGGCATGTATGCCATCCAGCGTGGCTTCGGATTCCGCGCCTTTGCGCAGCAGCACAATGCCCTCGACTACGTCGCTGTCGTCCAGGATCTTTCCATCCACGCGGTGGATTGCCTTGCCTATTTTTCCAAGCCGGATCTTCGGCCCCTGTTCTACCTTCGCAATGTCGCTGACACGCAGGGGAGTGCCGTTCTGCGTTTTTATCAGCGTCTTCGCAATGTCTTCGACATGATCGAACAAGCCGACTTCCCGCACGTTGACCTGCTGAAGTCCCTGTTCGATAAAGCTGCCGCCCGCGTTCACATTGTTGTTCTGCAGTTGCTGCTCGACCTGGCTTATACTCAGCCCGTAGGAAATCAGCTTGTCCGGATCCAGCCTTATCTGGTACTCCTTTGTCGGGCCCCCGAAGCTGGATACATCGACAACGTTCGGCACTGACTTGAACTGCTTCTCGAGGACCCAGTCCTGCAGCGACTTCAGGTCCATCACGTCGTACTTCGGATTTGTGCTGGTCAGCGTGTACCAGTAGATTTGCCCGACGGGGCTCCAGTCCGTTCCCATCTGGGCCTGTATGTTGTCAGGCAGCGTGACCTGCGAGAGCCGTTCCAAAGCCTTCTGCCGGTTCCAGTCATTTACGGATTCGTCGTCGAAGATCAGAGTTACGCTGGAAAGTCCGAAAACAGATTTCGAACGCAGACTGGTCAAATGCGGAATTCCGTTCATTACGATCTCGATTGGAATCGTGACCTGCTGTTCCACCTCTTCAGCGGCGCGACCCGGCCACTGGGTGATGATGTTGACGTAGTTGTTGGCCACATCAGGGTATGCCTCGATCGGCAGATTGGCAAAAGAAATAGCGCCCCAGACTATCAGGAGGAGAGCCCCGAGCATAACCATAAACCGGTTGTTCAGCGAAAAATCGACGACGGCCCGAATCATCAGTATTCCTTGTCTTCTGTCAGCGAAGTGGCTCTTATCGCTCTACTGCTCGGCTGTGTTCTGGAGTACGAGCGCATTCTGAACCAGACGATCGCCCGGCATCACGCCGGAAATGACTTCCTGCATCTTCGACGGCAGCATCTTTCCGCTTTGCACTTCCACGCGGCGGAAGGTATCTTTGCCGGACGGTGAATAAACCCAGTCACGATCGTGCAGATGCAGGATCGAAGTCGCGGGGACGGATGCCCGCATTACTCTGTCGCTGCCATGGAAGATTGCCGTGGCAAACATACCCACGCGCATCATGCCGGGGTTCGCAAGTTCCAGACGCACTTTCGCGGTGCGGATGTTGGGATCGAGAATCGGCCCGATATTGCTGATGCGGCCGGAGAGAACGCGGTCCGGATAGGCATTCAGCTTCACGTCGGCATATTCGCCGATGCGGATATTCTTCAGGTCGTTTTCGAAGACGTCGCAGACGACCCAGACGTGAGAGAGATCGGAAATCGTGAACGGGTTGGTGGCGCCGAGCCCCTGAACGCCGGATGCGGTAACGACCTGCTGATCGGTAATGACGCCGCTGATAGGCGCCACGACGTCGATAATGGCAGTGGGCTTATCTTTGTCGACGACCCCGAGCACGCGGAGATGCTCGGACGTGGTTTCGACCGTGACTTTCGCTTTCTCATCAGCATCGACGGCTACTTCGTAATCTTTCTGCGCCATCGCGCCTGCATCGAGAAGCGTCTTTGCCCGCGCGAGCTGGGCACGGGACAGTTTTTCATCGGCGACCGCCTGCCGATAATCGGAATAAGCTCCCGAGATGTCCGCACTCTGGATGCGCATCAGCAACTGACCTTTCGTGACCGTGTCGCCGAGCTTCGCCAGCACCTCGATGACGCGCCCGGTCGCGAGCGAGATAACCGGGACGTTGCGCGTGACATCGGGGTTCACAACACCTGTGACATTCAACTCCGAGGTAGCAGTGTAGGGCGCAGCGGTGATTACCGCGAACTGGTCCGGATGATCGACCTTCACCACATTGGGATCGCCCACCTGCTCCACCTGCGGCGCGGGCGGCGCTTCCGCTTTGGGGTCAGCCTTGGGATCGGCTTTGCCTAATCCACATCCGGCGAGGCCCACGGCCAGCACAAAACTACACAAGGCGCAGAAGATAAACCGGGTCATATTGAAACGCTTCATTGAATTACCTCCTGGCCGACTGCGAGATTCATCTGACTGGCCGCGGTCAGGTACGAACCAATCAGATTGAGATAAGCAAGCCGCGTGTCGCGGTAGGACTTTTCCGCATCCTGATAATCCAGCAGCGACGCGCCGCCGTTCTTGTAGGAAAACGCCATTTTGTCGCGCACATCCGTGGCCAGCGCCAGATATTTCGCTTTATAAGGTTTCAGCAGATTTACGTTCTGCAGCATGGTGTAGTACGCCGAATCGACATCGTTGAAAACCTGGGCCTGATTGGCATCGCGCAGGCGTTCGTTACGTACGACGTCGATCTGCGTACGCGCCTTCTCGCCCTGATTGCGGTCGAAGATGCGCAGCGGGATCGAGATGCTCGCGCCGATCGTGTTGTTGTCGAACGGATTGTTGAACGACGGATTGTGCGTAGCCCACAGGCTGAATGTCGGATCGGTCGAGCCGTTGGCCACAGCGAGCTGATGGGTGATCTTCGCCAGTTCCACATTTTGGACGGCAGCCTTGAGATCCGGCCGGGTGTTCAGCGCCAAATTGCGGAATTCCTGCAGCGGCATCAACTCTTCGCTGAAATCGAAGTTGCCGGTGACATCGAACTGATCGATCGGCGTCCGATCGTTGAGCAGCATCAGGAGCTGAATCCTGGAGGTCCGCAGACTCACCAGCGCATTCTCGTAATCCGATTCGAACTGCACGCGCTGCAGTTCCAGACGATTCAGATCCAGCTGCGCGATGTCGCCCGCCTTATAACGAGTGCGGTTGACATCCAGTTCCTTATCCCAGTACTCCAGATTGTCTTTCGCATTCTGCAGCACGGCCTTGGCCTGCAGAGCCTGCACAAAGGCATTGCGCAGATTGAAAACCAGATTGCGGTCCTGATCCTGATAAGTGGACTCGGCAACCGCAGTCGATTCCTTCGCCTGATCGCGGCGCAGTTCGCGCTTGTGCTCGCGCTCGTGGAGATAACTTACAGCGGGACCGTACTGTGTCCCGGCAAAAGGCCGGTAGACACCTTCATACCGCGATAGCTGGGTGCCGTCCGTTGAAATCGTCAGATCGGGATTGGGCCGCAGATAAGCGGTGATCTCGGCTTCGCGCGATTCATCGATATTGAGCTTGTTTGCCCGCAACGTGGGATTCGCCTGTTCGAACCTGTCCCGAAGCTGCTCCCACGTATAGGTTTGAGACTGTTGCGCCGGCAAAGGCCGCAGTGGCAGGCAGACCGCCAAAACTGCCAACGACAGCCATGCCAGCGTACGTCGTGAATGTTGGTTGTGGGCCAAATCCCAATGTAGCGATCCGATAGGCCAAGGCCCCGTTATCTTTCAGATACGGAAAATTATCTTTTGGTCATGCCCTTGACATCTTTTAGCCATATGCGTTACTCCCGTTGCGTTCCAAACATAAACTGTGAAAGAAGGCATGCCCGATTGAAAGATATGATGAACAGGAGCGCGTTTCATCCGGATACGGACGAACAGGACTCCCACGGCTTCATGCTTTCATTCCTTCTCCGAGGCACTCGCGCAGCCGTTCTCACGCGCGCCTCCGTGATGGTCGCTGCGATTGCGCTGATCGACTGGCGCATCGAAGGCAACGTGCCACTCGGTTTCCTCTATCTGTTCCCGATGTTGCTGATCGGCAGCGTTCTGAACCGGTGGCAGATCGCGATCGCGGCCGGGGTCTGCACAGTCCTCACGGAGCTTTTCGATAGTTTCGAGTTCTCGGCCACGGGCATCCCGCGCGACATTCTGATCTTTGCGGCCTTTTTCTGTATGGGGCTGTTTGTGTACGAAGTAGTCCGAAGCCGCCAGACGACGATGCACCACACGATGGCAATCGAGCGCGAAGTGGAAGCACGGAGCGAAGCGGAAGAACAACTGAAAGTGCTGGTGGAAAGCAGCCCGGCCGCAGTCTTCACAACCGATGCGGATGGAATCGTACTTCTCGCGAACGAAGCCGCCCACCGTCTCTTCGCCGTGCCGGCTGCCACGCTGCCGGGCCGCTCGATTCACGAATTCCTGCCCTCGCTGGTCAACGTACAGGCGCGCAAAGCCACCAACGAAAAGCGCATGCCGTTTCGTACCACCATGCAGTGCCGCGGACGCCGTCACAACGGTGAAGTGTTTCTGGCCGACATCTGGTTCTCTACCTACAACACTCGAGCGGGGTCGCGTCTTGCCGCCATGGTTGTGGATGGTTCGGAAGATTTGCGCAACCGTGAAGAACTGAGCCTGCATCAATTGCTGGCCGGCTCCCGCATTCTTGTGGGGGCGGTGTCGCACGAAATCAGAAATGTCTGCGGGGCGATCGCTATGGCCCATGCGAATCTTTCGAGGAGCGGCCCGATGGCAGCGGCCCTCGCAAACAACAAAGATTTCGAAGCGCTGGGCAACCTGATCCTCGCGCTGGAAAAAATCGCCGCGATGGACCTTCGTCAGATGGCGGATCAGGCATCGAGCGTCGATCTGCCTTCTCTTCTCGAGGAGTTTCGCATCGTGGTGGAGCCTTCGCTGCAGGAGCAGGACATCCGGCTGACGATTGATATCGAACCCGGCCTGCCGCTCGTCTGGGCAGATCGACAGAGTCTGCTGCAGGTCTTTCTCAATCTCACCAAGAACAGTGAACGCGCCATGCTCGACAGCGACACGCGCGGCCTCGCGATCACCGCGCGCCGCGAAAAACAGCGCATCGTGCTGCGTTTCAGCGATACGGGCGGCGGCGTGACACATCCCGACCGCCTTTTCCGCCCGTTCCAGCAACAGGCGCAGGCCACCGGGCTCGGACTTTATCTTTCACGCGCCTTCATGCGCTCCTTCCGCGGCGATCTGCGCTATGAACCGGAGCCGGGCGGCTCGGGCTTCATCGTCGAACTCTCGGCCGCCGTGCTCTCCGGCACCCCCAACGAAACCAATGGAAAATCAGATCCGGATTTTGCTCATCGACGACCACAGCCTGTTTCGGGAGAGCCTGAGCCGGTTGCTCGAAGCGGAGCCTGACTTCCGGATCGTGGCGACGTGTGCCGGGGTTCGCGAAGCTTTGGCCGTGCTCGATCGCGAAGGGGTCGATGTCGTGCTTCTCGATTACGATCTCGGCGACGAACAGGGCACCGCGTTTCTCGAAGAAGCAAAGCAGCGGCGCTTCAAGGGCCGCATCCTCATGGTGACCGCGGGCATGAACGATACCGGGACTCTGCGCGCTTTCGAGGGCGGCGCAGCAGGCATGTTTCTAAAACACAGTCCGCCCGCGCAGTTGATCGAAGCCATCCATAAGGTGGTGCTCGGCGACATGTGGCTTGACTCCCGCGCAGTGCGTTCACTGGTGGCTGGAGCGCATGAAAAATCCGAAGGCCAGCAGGCTGCGCAGGCTTTAAGCGCACGCGAACGCAGCGTGCTGAAGTCCGTTTTCGAAGGCCTCACGAACAAAGAGATTGCGGCGAATATGCAGATCTCTGAAAGCTCCGTGAAAGCGGTGCTGCAGCAACTGTTCGATAAGACCGGCGTCCGCACACGAAGCCAGCTGGTCCGCATCGCGATTGAACAGCACGCGGGCGACTGGCTCACCGAGCAGTAACGCCGCCGTTTCCATTGCACGCCAAATCCGTTTCCGCTGTACGCGCGTACCATCAGTGCGCGCGCGATTAGAAAACTGAAGCGAAAGATAAGGGAAACTCACACATGAAACTCAAGAATGTAATTTGCGCCGCCTTAGTCGCGGCAGGGTCGCTGGCATATGGCGCCAAAGACCCCATGGTGGGTGGCGCCGCAATGTATCCGACCAGGGACATTGTCGATAACGCCGTCAACTCGAAAGATCACACCACACTGGTTGCGGCCGTCAAGGCAGCCGGCCTGGTGGACACGCTGAAAGGACCCGGTCCTTTCAGCGTCTTCGCGCCCACGAATGAAGCCTTCGCGAAATTACCCGCGGGCACCGTTGAAACGCTGGTGAAACCGGAGAACAAAGAAGTGCTCACGAAGATTCTGACCTATCACGTGGTGGCCGGCCGGATCAGCGTGGCGGATCTGAAAAGGGACATCAAGGCGGGGGGTGGGCAGCCTGAACTGAAGACCGTGCAGGGCGAGATGCTGACCGCCATGATGGAAAACGGGAAGATCATGCTGAAGAATGAAAAGGGGGGCATGGCGACCATCACGATCCCGAACGTGTATCAATCGAACGGAGTGATCCAGGTTGTCGATTCGGTCCTGCAGCCGAACTGACATTTCCCGAAAAATGTGGATTCGTAAGACGGGGGTGCCTCCGAGCACCCCCGTGACGTGTTAGATGGCTCCGCGATACCCTCCCGCGCGCCTCACGTCAAACCTGTCAAGCCGTTACGTACAAACGTGCCGGCGGAATCGTCTTTGTTTCAAGTTAGAAAGACCCCGCGGTACTGGTTCCCTGCCCACCAGATAGATTCCCCGCGCTGACGCTTCGGCGCGTGTCAACGTGTTTGAGACACCTCGAAGCATAATTTACTGAGTTTTATTCTCTGGAAGTTGGTTGGGGCTTGCTGATCCAGACCTCCTTCGGCGCAGGCAGCGGTTGGGGTGGTTTGTGAACGAAGCGCTTGCGATGAGCGCTATAGGCGGCGTCGAGAACAACGCGACGGCGTTCAATCGTTTCCGGTGCCAGACCATGATGCACCACAGCCGGAGAGAGAAGACCCAATCCGGAATGGCGGTGTTCGTCGTTATACCAGGCGAAGAACTTCAGAGAGAACGAACGGGCATCCTGGAGAGACCGCTGAGCCTGGTGTCTCGCCGGTTTCGGTACTGCCCGAAAGCCAGCAGCACGACGCCAATGAACAGCAACCACATCGTGCCCGGTTCAGGGGCCACATAGGTTATCTGGAGGGGTGTCACGCTTGTCTCGATCACGCCGAACCGCTGCGACGTGGTGTCGTCAGGGATAAAGGTCGGGTACAGGTTGGAGTCGGCGACCGTCCATAGGCCGCTCTGCACTGCCCCGCTGGCTTGCGTTTCCCAGACCTGTGCGGCCGGATCGGCGGGGAAGTAGGATCCGTCCGTTTTTGTTGAAGAAGGAAACATGGTCGCCCAGATGGCCATGGAAATTGCGCCTTTGAGAGACGTTGGCGCCGCGTACACGCCAAGGAGGTTCAGCTGATTCGCTAAATAAGTGGCCTCCAGCGTGGCGGTGTCGGTGTTGTACGCCAGGTGGCCGGTGTATGCCTGACCGATGTTGCTCGGATTATTCAGGTCGTAGCAAATGACATAAGCGGTCTGATTGTTGAACACACCCGTCTGATTCAGAGTGGCGAGGTACGGGGCTACTGGAATATTGTTCTGGGCCGAGCCATCCGTCGCCGTGTAGCTGTAAAAGGAATAAGCAGACGGATACGCTGAACTGAGCGTAACGGACATCGTACTTGCAGAAGCCGCCGCCACGAACAAGGAACAGGAGCATGTGAGA
>ODAK010003759.1_pt1 | contig 15687 bp, 15 predicted proteins | sample 1539591 | NCBI WGS metagenome assembly ODAK01 (sample SAMEA3539303, study PRJEB22396) | soil metagenome | biome: tundra; feature: field; material: soil | place: USA | collected 2010-05 | depth 0.15 m | reverse complement strand
TTATCTACTGAACGGATCAACAATGGTTGCGCGCACAACATTCCGGGCGGGATCCCTGGCCACGGCAGATCACCCAATTGGCTAAGGGATGTCGTCTCTGTCACCGGGCCGCTCACGCCACAGTTCTAGGCGCGCCAGAAGCGCGGAGGAGCACCGTGGCCCCTTGCACTCTTGCGTCAGATCGCCGAGCACGCGAGATATCGTCTCCGAAATCGAAATGTGAACTGCGACGCGAGTGCAGGCACTGGCATCGTATAGGGCGCATCACACGTCGGAAAGGGAGCGAAGTGGCTTCGATCGTCGTAGAGCCTGCTCGTCAGGCGCCGGGAAAGGGGCTCAAGACCGGCGCGCTCGGCCTCATCTCGAGCGTCGTCATCGGCGTTGCCTCGACTGCCCCGGCCTACAGTTTGGCTGCCACGCTCGGCTTCGTAGTCGTTGCGATCGGACTGCAGGCGCCGATCGTCACGATCCTCGCCTTCATCCCGATGTACTTCATCTCGATCGGCTACCAGGAGATGAACAGGGCTGACCCGGACTGCGGGACCACCTTCACATGGGCGACGCGGGCGTTCACCCCCCGCGTGGGATGGATGGGCGGCTGGGGAATCATCGCGGCGGACATCCTCGTGATGGCGAGCCTCGCCCAGATCGCCGGTCAGTACGTCTTCGAGCTGTTCAACGCGAAGGGCATCGGTAACAACCCGACGAGCGGCTGGGTGCTTTTGGTCGGCGTGCTGTGGATCGTGGCGATGACGTGGATCTGCTACGTGGGAATCGAGATCTCCGCCAACTTCCAGAAGGCATTGCTTGGGATCGAGCTCACCATGTTGACGATAATGTCGGTCTGGGCACTCGTCAGAGTCGGCAACGGGAGCGCCCCGGTAGGGCACCTCGTTCCTACCGGCTCATGGTTCAACCCCTTTGCGGTGAAGCACTTCAGCGACTTTGTCATCGGCCTTGCGGACATGCTCTTCATCTACTGGGGATGGGATACAGCGGTCGCCTGCAACGAGGAGACCGCCAACGCCGAGACCGTGCCTGGGAAGGCAGCCGTCATCTCGACGTTCGTCCTACTCGGCACGTACGCGCTCGTCGTCCTTGCGATCCAGTCCTTCGCCGGGATCGGCTCGACCGGCATTGGGCTCGGGAACTCCGCCAACGTGGGCGATGTGCTCTCCATCCTCGGTCCGGCCATCTTCGGGCATTCAACGCTGGCATCGATCCTGAACCACCTCTTGTTGCTGATGGTGCTCTCGTCGGCGGCGGCTTCGACGCAGACCACCATCCTGCCGACGGCGCGAACCACCCTCTCGATGGCCGTCTACAAGTCGATCCCGCGATCGTTCGCGAAGATACACAAGCGCCATCTCACGCCGACGGTCTCGACGGTGGTCATGGGAGCGGTGTCCGTCGTGCTTTACGCGGTTATGAACTACCTCTCGGCCGGACAGGTCATCAAGGATTCGGTCGACTCACTCGGCGTGATGATCGCCTTCTATTACGGCCTCACCGGATTCTCGTGCACCTGGTACTACCGCAGGAACCTCACCGCCAGCGTACGCAGCTTCTTCATGCAAGGAGTCTTCCCGACGCTCGGCGGCCTCATACTGTTCTTCCTTCTCGGATGGTCCTTCTGGTACTACTGGCAGCCGGTCAACAGCTACACGCACTGGGGCATCTTCGGCCGCCAGATCGGAGGCGTTTTCGTCCTCGACGTCGGGATGCTGGCCATCGGCATCATCTTGATGTTTGCGATGCAGGCCTTCAGGCCCGCTTTTTTCCGGGGCGAGACACTCAGCCGGGACTCTGCGACCCTCGTCAGTGAGGACTTCCTCACCAAGCAGGCAAGGCCGCAATAGCCCGAGGCAGGTCCAGACCTCCTACGTGGGTGCGTTGGTCTCGGCACACCGTGGGCAGCCTTGGGGACGGCTCGCCCTGGCGCCTTGACCAGACCGGTACGAGAGCCCGGTTCAGTGCTCCTTACGAACGACGAGCACTGGGCAATGCGCGTGGTGCACGCACTGATTCGACACCGAGCCGATCATCAACCCCATGAACCCGCCCAACCCCCGCGAGCCGACCACCAACAAGCTGGCTCCTCGGCTGGCCCCGATGAGCACCTCTGACGGGTTGCCCGGGACGCCCAGCCATTCAACGTCGAGACCCTCTGTAGGTGGTGCCGCCGTCGCAGCCCGTTCGAGAACCTGCCTCGCTTCGTGCTCGGTCTGCACGTAATAGTCCTTACCCGTGGACCCCGTCAACGGGGATCCCATGGCAGGATAGGCGTAGGTGACGTGCAAAACAGCTCGGCGAAGACGGGCCTCTTCGATCGCGACTTCGAGCGCGGATGCAGCTTCAGGCGAACCGTCAACGCCGACGATGATCAGTGGCGGTGGTGGAGCGTCCGTCATTGGGTCTCGACTCCTTGGTCGGCAATCTGGAGCGGAACGGCAACGGTGCCGTCCCCTGAGAATGGACAATACGACCGAGTCTCTCGTCAGCAAGGTTACCCGCGGCAGCTGCAGACCTCTCGGCAACGACCTCCTCGTTGTTGGATGCCGTGCGCTCGCTGTCGGTGGGTCGAGGATTCGGCCTAACGCCCGACCGTCCGGCCTCCCGTGAGCAACTCCGCTACCGGAACCACAGGCCGAGATCACCCATCTGGCCGAGATCGCCTATCCGGCTGGAGATCCGGCTGGCAAAACCGACCACGATCTCGCCGAGCTGCCTGCTCTCCACCTCGTCCATCCCGAGACGGTAGGCGGAGACGCTGATGGCACCCTCCTGGCAGTCGCGAGGCCCGGGGATTGGAGCCGCAACGCACCAGAGACCGACTGCGAGCTCCTGCCGGTCGACGGCGTAGCCCGTCCGCTGAATCGCGGTGAGCTCCTTCTTGAGCGCGCCGAGAGTCCTGATCGAGTAGTCCGTTCGGCCGTGGTAGGGGCCTTCGCCGACGATGCTCTCAACCGGGCGGGGGTCAAAGGCGAGCATGGCCTTGCCCATGGCGGTACACGTGGCGGGTGCCCGGCTCCCAGGGGGAAGATTCAAGGTCAACAGGTCGTCCGTATCGATCTTGCTGAGATAGAGAACGTCGCCGCCGACAAGCACCCCGAGATTCGTCGTCATCCCGGTCTGCTCGGCGAGCCTCTCTATCTCCACCGTCGCTACGTCACGTATCGTCGTCTTGCTTGCTACTTCGCAGCCGAGCTCGAAAAGCTTCAGCGTTAGCCGGTATTCCTTCGACTTCTTGAGCTGCTCGACGTAACCCGTTCGCTCGAGAACCCTGAGCATCCGGTACGTCGTCGCCACCGGGATCCCCAGCAGACGGGCGAGCGGCGTGACACCAATCCGCTCGATACCGGCGAGTTCTTCCAAGAGGTTGAGCAGGTCACGCGCCGCCGAACGGGTCGCCTGCCTGTGACCGTCCGAAGAAGGCGGTTCTGCCTCGAGGTGCTGAGCGGGAACCGTGCCTCTTACGGCACGCGAAGGACGTGTTTCGATACTCCCAATTCTCCTTGCTTCCGTGCCTTGCTTCGGTTCCATCCCACTCGCTCTCGCCACTAGAGGCCCGCAGTCAACGGGTCAATCTTGCCATATCCTGCCTTGGACTCCAGGACTTGCCGTGAACGAACACACCCGTGCCGGCGACAACTCGAGGGTAAGGCCGAGCCCTTGGCATGGGGCCACTGTCCGTCAGGGCTCTAGCGCTGAGCCCCCTGGCGATCCTGCCGTCCCCACTCTTCGAACTTCTCAGTCTCACCCGCGAGCATGTGATAGCAGTGTTCGTCAGAAGGGAATGCCCCGGCGCGAACGTCTGTCACGTACTCAGTCAAGGCAGCAGTAGCGATGCCGGCGATGTCGGCGTATTTCTTTACGAACTTGGGCGTGAAGGCCTGGAAAATACCTAGCACGTCGCTGACGATGAGTAGCTGGCCGTCAACCTCAGTGCCAGCGCCAAGGCCGATCACCGGGATGGGCAGCTCGGCGCGAATGAAGCCGGCAACTTCCGGCGGTACGGCCTCGATCAAGAGCAGCTGGGCGCCGGCCTCGTAGACCGCGCGCGCGTCCTCAACGACTGCCTGAGCCGAATCCCGCGTGCGACCCTGGGCCTTGTGGCCGCCGAGCTGACCGGAGCTCTGCGGCGTCAAGCCGATGTGCCCACAGACAACGATGCCGGCATCACGGATCGCCTTGATGCGGCTAGCGACGCGGACACCGCCCTCGAGCTTGATGGCGTCCACGTCGGCCTCTTGGAGGAAGCGACCGGCATTACGCACAGCTTCCTCATCGGAGATCTGGTAGCTCATGAACGGCATATCGCCCAAGAGAAAGACATTGGGGGCAGCCCGACGAACGGCCTCGGTGTGGACGATGCACTGGTCCATCGTCACCGGCACAGTGCCTGAATAGCCGTAGATGCACATGCCCAGGGAGTCACCCACCAAGATCATGTCAATGCCGGCTTGGGCCTCAAAACTGGCCGTGGGATAATCGTAGGCAGTGAGCCAGGTGATCTTCTCGCCGCGGCGCTTCATCTCGTGCAGATCCAGCACGCTCTTTCTAGCTTACCATCTCCTTTATATCGACCCATCAGGGCCTGTCATTGATCATTAGCGAAAACCAGCTTCACTCCGTCCAACTTCGACTTGCAGCGAACCAGCGATGCGCCAGACGGCAGAATAGGCCTCTCGCTTCACACCCGTGCCAGTACTCTTCCAAGAAGTAGCGATACTTGGATTTTGTACTATTAGCTTTCTTTGCCGCACAGCCAGGCGATCAGTATAGGGCCACCGCATCCTCTTCACCACCGTACACTTGCCTTCCTACATGGTGGACGGCCGTCCCCGAAACGGATGCCGCAGTCTTCCGCCTCAGGCGAGAAAGCCCCGCGGCCCGTTCGTGAGAGACTTCCTGTCGGATTCCACCAGGTGAAACGCTGTTGACAACACGTTAGCATCGGAGTAGAAGAACATAACTGATGTATGAGTAGGGCTGCCGTAGCGGCGAGGCTCTGTTCGCGCGAGTTGTCGGCCGGCGGAGCGCATGAATTTCAACGTGCGAGAAATGATCGGATTGTGAGGAATTCACCGGAAAGGACAGGACTTCAATGAAGAATAGGGAATCAGACGGTCGTGACGACGGAGTACTCGCGAGTGAGTTCAGTCGCCGCGCCTTTCTGGCCAAAGCTGGGGCGGCTGGGTTAGTGGTTGCAAGTGGCGGGGCTCTCGCAAACGCGTTGTCGGCCGCCCCTGCCTCTGCGGCAAGTAAGGTACCTCTCGCGATCAAACGTCCCAGCTCGTCTGTAGTCGGAAGCTTGCCAAAGGCTGTCCAGCAGTACTACGAGCTGGCTACGACAACGCCTCTCGGGCCGAGCCTTTTCCGAAATTGGAAGCCGAAGCGGAAGCCGCCGTGGAAAATCGGGTTCGCGAGTTCCTTTGCAGGGAACTCATGGAGGATCGGCACTCTGACGCGCCTTGACAATTATCTCATCCCAGCATACAAGAAGGCTGGTCTTATTAGTGAAGTCATCACCCTACAGTCCAACCTGAGCATTCCAGTCCAGATTCAGCAGATCCGGCAGTTGGTATCCGAAGGCTGTGATGCCATCTTCACAATCGCAGCTCCGCCAACCTCACTGAACGACGCCATCAAGTATGCCTACGAGAATGGCGTTCTCTTCGTTGTGCAGCAGGGTGGCGTAACCTCACCTTATGCGCAGCAGATCAGTGGCAACTACGCGCTCTGTGGAAAACTGCAGGCAACAAGCCTGGGCAAGAGCATGGGGGGCAAGGGCAACGTTCTCATCGTCCAGGGTATCCCTCAGGCTGAGGCGAGCGCTGACTTCCAGCGAGGCCATGAGATTGGGCTGAAGGCCTATCCCGGTATCAAGGTCACCGGCGTCGTCGCCGGCACCTGGGTCGATTCCGTAGCAAAGACCGCAGTGCTGGAGTTTCTCACCACCCACCCGGCGCCTCTCGGCGGGATCGCGACGCAGTCGCCTGGCGACCTCGGTGCCTTGCAGGCTCTCCAGGCAACAGGTCGCAAGGTGGTACCTATGACCATAGGCGGAGAGATGGGGCCGCTCGTCTATTGGAAAGACCACCCAAGCTGGATCGGGTCTATGTACCAGGCCTGGCCTCCTGGCGACGAGATGCAAGAGTGCTGGGAAGTCATGATGCGGACCTTGGAGGGTCAGGGGCCAAAAATCGCCAGCGTCATGATAGGGGCGGCCGCGGTTTACTATAAGGATCTCGCCGGCCTTCTTCCTGCCAAGACGAGCGTCGCTTCGAACCAGTGGATCGAGCCACTCCAGAGCACCTGGTTCCCGAGCAAGACAATGGACATGTACTTCGCCCACCCCGCTGATCCGCTGACCTGGCGGCCGTGATCACCCGGGAGTAATGACGGGGGTGCGCTTGCTGGCTGTCATATCGGCCAGCAAGCGCACCGCAACACGGGTCAGTTCAATGGAAGTGATCGAGAAGCCAGTGGAGAGGACCGAGTAGTGACATCAGCCGTGCCGCCACCGGTCGGTTCACCGCCTCTGGTCGGCACCGAAGCGGTGATCGTGCGCGACGTCAACAAGTCGTTTGGAGCGACAGCAGCGCTTCGTAACTGCTCATTTACTGCGCGTTCGGGTGAGATCCACGCTGTCGTCGGAGAGAATGGCAGCGGCAAGAGCACGCTCGCAAAGCTGTTGGGAGGTGTCCTGGCTCCCGACACGGGCGTCGTCGAGGTCAACGGCCGTAGCCCAACCAGCCCGGTTTCGGCACGGGAGATCGGGATCGCCGTGGTGTTCCAGGAGATCCTGTTGGCCGACGGCGCCTCGGTTCTTGACAACCTTTACCTCGGTCACGATGGCTTGTTCAGAGTGAAGATGTCGCGGCAAGACAAGCGGGCGCATGCTCAGGAGGACCTCGGGCGCTTGGTCGGCACGCCAGTCGATCTCGACCAGGACGTGCATGGCCTAACGCTCAGTATGCGCCAGTGGATCGTCATAGCTCGCGCTCTGCTCAGAAGGCCAAGTGTCGTCGTGTTCGACGAGTCGACCGCGGCGCTCGACTATGCGAGCACTGAACGGTTCTTCGCGGAAGTGCGCCGACTCCGGGACGCTGGTGTGTGTGTGGTGCTCATCACGCACCGAATCAGCGAGCTCACAGGAGTTTGCGATCGCGCGACCGTCCTCCAGGATGGCAAGGACGTCGGCACCCTCGAGGGAGACGAGATCGTTGAGAAGCGGCTGCTCGAGCTTATGAGCAGCAAGATCGAGCCAGTGGTGCACGAGGAATCCGTGCCAGCACGAACGCGTTCTGGGGTCGCACCGGACGTGGAAGAACGACTTACAGTGTCGGGGCTCAAACTGTCGATACAGGCGCAGCCATTCGACTTGACTTTCCGCGTCGGAGAGATCGTCGGACTGGTCGGCCTCGAGGGCCAGGGTCAGGTCAAGTTCATTCGGGCGGTGGCGGGCATCGACCGACCGGTTTCCGGCCGGATATACGTGATCCGGCACGGGACCAGACAAGCGGTCGGCTCGGCGAGGTCAGCCGAGCGCGCCGGCGTCGCCTACGTCACCGGAGACCGCAAGGCCGAGGCGGTCTTTCCGAACCTCTCCGTACTGGAGAACTTTGGCATCCTGGGTTACCGACGAGGCTCGCGATTTGGCTTCATCGACCGCAAACGGGTCAAGAAGATGTTCAACGAACAGGTTGGAAGCCTTTCGATCCGGGTGGGGCGGTCGGGTGCCTCGATCAACTCGCTGAGCGGGGGTAACCAGCAAAAGATCGTGATCGGTCGCGCGTTGGCCGCTTCCCCGCTCGTTCTCACCTTGAACGACCCAACTCGAGGAGTGGACATCGGTGCGAAGCACTACCTGCACGAACTGCTGAAGCTGTTAGCCGAGGCGGGCATGACGATACTGTTTCTCTCGAACGAGATTGAAGAGTTCATCGGCTTGTGCGATCGAGTGGTCGTGTTCAGGTCGGATACCGTCTTCAACACGCTGGCGGTCGAGCAGGTCACGAGCCAAGACATGCTCGCGGCGATGTTCGGCTATTACGAACCGCCAAGTGCTCTTGTCGACCTAGTGCGATGAGAGCCTCGACTTCATCGGCGGCGGTGTAGGCAAGATGCCCGGATGGAGCCGAGTGGACTCGCGCTACAAGAGCTTCGCGCGCCGACAGACGACCCTCGTCACGCCGTTCATGCTATTAGCCGTACTGCTGGCTCTCTCGGCAGCGCGCGGTCCCGACCTGTTCACGGCCAACGGGCTCGACGGAGCAATGATTGGTGCTGCCCCGCTGGTGCTAGGGACGTTGGCGATCACGACGATCGCAATCGCAGGGCCGGCCGGCGTCGACCTGTCGATCGGTCCCGCCATGACCCTGATCAACATCGAGATTGTCATCGAGCTTCCAAAGGTCGGTATTACCGGACCTGTGGCAGTGTTTGCCTGCGCGATCGGCCTCGGGATCGCGCTCCAAGTGGTGATAGGAGCGATAGTCGCGCTCCTTCGAGTGAGCACCGTTGTCGTGACTCTCGCCTTTTACTTGTTCCTCGACGGCCTGAATACGGTTCTCCTCCCAGAACCTGCAGGCAGCGCGCCCGACTGGCTCGCGAACTGGGGCTTGGAGTCCCACTTGTTGTCACCCGTTCTCTACACCTTGGTCGGCTCATTCGTGCTGTGGGCTCTCATATCGCGTACGACGTTTGTCCGCAACGTTCGCTTGATGGGAGCTGACGCCCGGACAGCGTTCGTGAGTGGCGTGCGCCTCGTGCCGACGCGTATCGGCGCGCACGTCATCGCCGGCGTCTTCGTCGGTCTGGCGAGCATCATGTACACGGGGCTACTCGGCTCGGCTGACCCGACAGCGGGCAGCTCTTACACGCTGAGCGCCGTGACGGCTCTGATCATCGGCGGCGCGAGCCTGACCGGAGGTCGGGCGAAGGGCCTTGGTGCGGTCCTTGGTGCCACGGACATCTGGCTCATCTCTTATGTCCTCGGAACGTTCAACTTTGGCCTGAACGCGAGCTACTGGATCGAGGTCGCGACGGGGGGCGTGCTCGTAGTCGCGCTGCTCGTGGGTGCCTTCCTTGCCAACGAAGACCTCGCGCGCAGGTGGCGAATAAGGATGCTCCGAGGGAATAGGTCGAAATAGCATGCCGATACTGTCCAAAGCACGCACGACCCTGGCTTACCAGGGCAGGGCGACGATGGCCGGAGTGATGTTGGTAGTCCTCGTCGTGCTCGGCTCGGCCACCGTCAGCGGCTTCTGGTCGCTGGAAAGCCTGCGCGCCAACCTCCTGATCGCATCGTTTCTCGGGATCGCAACGATCGGCCAGGCCCTCTGTGCACTTATCGGGGGACTCGACCTTTCCATCGCGTTCGTGGTCGGAGCAGCCAATATCGCCCTGCTGCGGCTTATGGACGGAGGAATACCGGTTGGCTTCAGTATCGTCATCGTCCTGATCCTGGCTGCGGCGGTGGGTGGCCTGAGTGGCGTGATCAGCAGCAATCTACGCGGCGCGACCCTTGTCGTCACGCTCGGCGTCGGCACGGCGCTGCTCGGTCTGGTGCAGATCCTCGTCAGCAGCAGCGGGGTCTCGGGCGGCACGGTTGAGGGCAACGTGCCCGGTTGGATGCAGGGGCTGACCTCTCTCAACAGCCCGATTGGGATCGCTCCTTGCGTCATTGTCTGGGCAGTGTTGGCGGCCCTGACGATCCTGTTTCTCCGGCGCACCTGGATCGGCCGCGGCTTGTACGCAATGGGCGGCAACCAAGTGGCGGCCGAGCGAGCGTTGGTCCCGACACGGGCTCTTTGGATCTTCGTCTTCAGCGTGAGTGCCGTGATGGCGGCGGTCGCCGGAATGATCCTGCTCGGCTTCACAGGGGGCGGCTACTCAGGCGTCGGCGACCCCTACCTGTTCACCACGATCGCGGCAGTGCTGATCGGAGGAACCTCCCTTGTGGGTGGCCGCGGCGGCTACGGGCTCACGGTCCTCGGCGTGCTCGATCTGACCGTGCTGCAAACGATCCTGTCGGGGTTCAGCCTGTCCGCCGCTGCTCAGGAGGCGATCCTCGGCTTGCTGATCCTGCCACTGGCCGCCCTATACGTGCGGAGCCCGCATCCACGCATGGAGATCTGACGCCGCCCGCCAGCGCACTGAGGCAATTCCTCACGCTTCCGGGACCAGCTCGTTTTGGCTAGCTTCGCAATAGCTTGTAAGAGGCGAGAGTTCGGCAGGCGGAGCACGGGAGGATCATCATGAAGGCTGCAATCTATACACGAACCGGAGCGGCGCGCGACGTGCTGCACCTCGAGGAGGTCGACCGCCCCGAGCCGGCGGCCGGCGAGGTCCGGGTCCGGGTCTGCGTGTCAGGGGTCAACCCGACCGACTATAAGACTCGTTCGGGCGCGACGGCGCGGCCTATCGACGGGTTCCAGATCCCCCACCAGGATGGAGCCGGGATCGTCGATGCCGTGGGTGAGGGTGTCGACCCAGCCCGAGTCGGCCAAGAGGTGTGGATCTGGTTCGCCGCGACTCGCCGCTGGGGAACGGCCGCTCAGTGGACGGTGGTCCCCCAGGAGCAGGCAGTACCCCTGCCGGCTGGCGCCTCGATGGACCTCGGGGCAAGCCTCGGTGTGCCCGCCATGACTGCGCACCGCTGCCTGCACGCGGATGGCCCGGTAACCGGCGGGTCGGTGCTCGTCGCTGGCGGGGCCGGGGCGGTCGGTCACTTCGCCATCGAGCTGGCCCGTTACGGCGGGGCCCGGGTCGCCACGACGGTGAGCAGCGACGACAAAGCCCGCCTGGCAGCTGCTGCCGGAGCGGACCTCGTCGTCAACTACCGCAAGGACGACGCCCGCGAGCAACTCCATCGATTCGCCGCGCCAATGGACCGAATCGTGGAGGTGAACCTCGCCGCCAACCTCGACCTTGACCTCGGCCTCGCCGGTCCGACCACGACAATCGTGACCTTCGCGGCGACTGCCGAGGATCCCGCCCTCCCGGTGCGAGCGTGCATGAACGCCAACGTAACCCTCCGCTTCGTGTTGCTCTACGGCGTGCCGAAAGAAGAACTGACGCGTGCCGCCGACGACATCGAGCGCGCAATCGTCGCCGGAGCTCTCACCGAGCTGCCGGTCCACCGCTTTTCCCTCGACGACATAGCGGCCGCCCACGAAGCGGTCGAGGCTGGCGTCGTCGGCAAGGTTCTCGTCGACATCGAATGACGCCGAGCGACTGGATCGCCTTAGAGCCACACGTCGCCACCCGTGGGTCAGCCCTACAAGATCTGCCGGCTCGCCGGCACTTGACGTCCGGTCGAGATGTCCGGTTTAGCCTCCCGTGCAATCCTTCAAACAGCCGGCTCGTCGGAATCAAGGGCCTCGCAAAGCGTCGCTGAGGGACGCCAGCGCTGCGGAGACCCTTGACACCGACATCCGAGTCGCCTGCTACCTGTTCAAGAACACCGATCCACGCCGTGCGACAACGCCGCCACGGTCACGAGGGTCTCGGCAAGCCGCCTCCATGTCGAAGTCCTCAAAGTGCCAACAAGCCTCACCGATCTGGCCGGCAACCAACACGCACCGCCCAACTTCTCAGTCAGCGGACCTGAGGAAAGAAAAGGTCAGCCGCGCAACGCAGCCGCTATCTCACCACAAGACGCCATTTCGGCGACGTTCGTCAGAGCGTACTCAAGGCTGGCGCGCTGCCAGTCGTCGTTCACTGTGGACGTGCCATCGGTCGCGACGAACACCTCGAAGCCGGCGTCGGCCGCGTGACGAGCAGAGTGCTCGACAGACATGTTCGTCCAGGCTCCTGTAATGATGACGGTTTCAACACCCAAGCCGTGCAGCAAAATCTCGAGCTTTGTGCCGAAGAACCCGTTCATACGAATCTTCTCAACGATGAAGTCTCCGCTCACTGGCTCCAGCCCCTCGACAGGGGCAGCACCCCAGGTTCCTCGAACAAGGGCGTTCACGTCCTTCACACCCTTGAAAAGGGGCGCGTTCAGCTTCAGACCCACTGCTCCAGGTTCCACGATGTAGTGGACATGGATGACGGGTGCTCCCTGGCGGCGAGCTTCGGCCGCAAGAAGCGCCACGTTCGCCACAATATTCTGGGACTTGGCATGCAATGGCGCCCCGGAATCAGCCCAGGCCCCACCTTCGCTGAGCACGTCGTTCTGCATATCCTGAATAATCAGCGCCGTCTTCAGCGGCTCGATCCGAAGCATCTTATCTGCAGTCATCTTTCTCCTTAGTGCATGTACGACAGGCGGTTACCACCAACGCGCAGCTCGATCCGATACAGCGAGGTAGAGGCGCAAATGAACAGTGTCTTCCAGTCCGCACGACCGAAATTGATGTTGCCGACGTTCTCAGGAACTGCTATCCGCCCCAGGAGCTTCGCGCTCGGGCTGATGACCCAGACCCCGCCAGGCCCGGTGACGTAGATGTTCCCGCGCTCGTCGCACTTCATCCCGTCAGGTATGCCCTCATCTATATCCCCAGACCCAATCTTGTCGAAGAAGATCGACCCATTGCTGATCGACCCATCAGCAGCGACGTCAAAGACCCTGATCTGTGCGCGCGGGCTGTCGTTGATATAGAGAAGCGACTCGTCAGGCGAGAAGCACAGGCCATTCGGCTGCTCAAAGTCATCTACCAGCAACTGGAGATCGCCGCCTGACGGCGCCAACCGATATACCCCCTGGAACGCAAGATCTTGCGCGCGCTCGACACCGAACCCTGGCATGCGACCATAGGTGGGATCGCTGAAATAGATGCTGCCTTCGGAGGAGACCACCACGTCGTTTGGACTGTTGAGCTCCCGACCGTCGAAGTGCGAAGCGACCGTCTCCCGGGTTCCGTCGACGCGCTCGCGAACGACCGAGCTCGTCGCATGCTCGCAGACGAGCAGGTCACCGCTCACCTCGTAGGTCATGCCATTACCTTTGTTGCTTGGTTGCATCACCACGCGCACACCATCCTGCTCGTCCCAACGGCGCCGCGTGTCACCGGGCATGTCACTAAAGAGCAGGAACCGGCCGGCACTGTTCCACACCGGACCTTCGGTGAAGGTGAATCCTGTACCGAGCTTCTCAACCTCTGTGTTCTCCGGGACCAACTCGTAGAAGTCATCGATGTTAGGAATGTCCATTATCTGCCTCTTTGTCGTGGATCATGAGATAGAAGACTACTGTGACTTAGGTTATCCTGCCGTGTCGCGATGTGTCAAGATGAAGCTTGGCCTTGTGCGGGTGGTTCTGGCATCGCACCGATGTCAAAGTGAGCCCTTGGAACGGTGATTGCAGCCGCGGCTGGGCATTGCATTCTGTGGACGGTTCTGGGTGGTGCAAGTCACTGAGGATGTCGCGGCAAGGCGACAAATAGAGCTGGCTACGGCTCGTCGCAAGGTAGCTATTGGACAGCCAGCGCACGGTTAGAAAGAGCGTGCTGACTCTACACGAGGTGAAGCGCCGTGGCGAGAGGATCACCTGGCTCGCCTACGAGTATGTCTTAGCTCGCTGGGCGTGTGCATCTACGGCTATGCCGGCACTGTGCCGGTGACGATGGACCAGTGCATCGTCCACACCGAGGCCGTTCGTCGGGCTGCCCCCAATGTCTTTCTCTTGGGCGATATGCCGTTCATGAGCTACCAGATCTCCGATGAGGAAGCTGTGCGTAATGCCGACGGTCAGCTACTCGTTTGCGGAGCCGACGGGGTCGACGCAGCTCTTTCGCCGGCGGCCGGGTTCGGTGGGGACGGCGGGGTCGAAATCCGCGGTACTGAGTACGGCGCGGGCATTACCGTGCGGGCGGCGGGCATCAGATTCGTCAGGGAATTCGCACGTCGTGGTGTTCCTGGGCAAATCGCCTCTCCTCATCGGTCAAGTCTGTGACCCGTACGGGAGTGACAAGGGTCCAGTGGTTGCCCACCGGGCAGTGCTGCAGCCTGGCGAAGCCGAGGTCGAGGGCCTTGAGCTTCACCCCAGGAATCCAGATCGTTGTGAAGAGGTGGCCCTTTCGGCACCGTACGACAACATTGCCGCCCAGCTTGTAGCCGAGACGCCGCGCGACGAGCGTTGCCAGAACTATGACGCCGATCACAATCATTGGCTGTGGGACTCGGCGTCTTTGCAGCCGATGTTCGTCGCCGTCGATCACAGTTCGGGGCGCAATGAAGGAACTCATCGCGGCCCGCCCCTCAGTTCTCTGGATCATTCTCATATTCAAGAACGTTAGCAGTCCTGATAGTGGGAAGCTACGGTAGAAGCTGTGACTAGTGCCGACCTGCTCCTGCATCCGGTCCGGTTACGAATCCTGCGGGCCTTCCTCGGGGACCGCGCGCTCACCACGTCAGAACTTCAGACCGAGCTGTCCGACGTGCCAGTGGCCAGCCTGTACCGGCACGTCGCCCGTCTCGTTGACGGCGGGGTGCTCACTGTCGTCGCCGAGCGCCGGGTGCGCGGTGCGCTGGAGCGCACCTACGTGCTCCGGCCCGCTGCGGCGAGTGTCAGCTTGGACGAGGTCGCCAAGATGACTCCCGATGAGCACCGGCAGATGTTCCTGGCCTTCGTGGCCGGTCTCATCGGTGATTTCGATCGTTATCTGGCACGAGGAGACATCGACCTACTCCGCGATGGAGTCAGCTACGGAATGTCAGGGATGTGGCTCGACGACGCGGAGTTGAGAGAGCTTTCCCGCGAGCTCATCACCGCCCTTCAGCCTCGCCTTGCCAACGCCCCGAAGCCGGGTCGCAGACGATGGATCTTGGGGACCGTTGTGCTGCCGGGGACCGATTCAGGCGTCTCCTAAGACCGCCGCGCCCTAGGTGGACACCATGGGAAGAACACCAGATCCGGAGCCCTTCCCTACTATGTCGCTCGACCACCTCCAAGGAGCAAGCCGTGATGGCCTATCCTCCCGGCGAAGTGACGGTGGGCCGCGACGCGATCCGTGCGTTGTGGGAGAAAGCGCTGGCGAACGCGCGGCAATCCGGCCAGGAGTCACCGCTGCCAACACTGATCAGCGGCGACATCGCGCTCACCTCAACGATTGCGAAAGATGGTGCAGGGGCGCGAGCCCAAGTGGTCCGCCGGCAACCCGACGGCACCTGGCTACGTCTGCTCGATCAACCCGAGTTCGTTTTTCCTGCCGATTGATTCAGCGACCTCCGGTAACCGGGAGGATATGGCCGGCCATTCGGCGATTGTTGAGAGACTGCCGCCACCTGACGACGCTTTCGTTGCTGGTGCGGTGAGTGCAGCCGCTCAGCGAGTCGGCAGGGAGCTTCTGATGACGCTCATACGTGCGACGCACAAGGGGCGCACGTAGCTGCAGCCTTGCTGCGGGCGTCAGTCGTCACCGCTCCCCGCTGAACTGCATACGAACGATTACCGTCGCGTTACCGCCTCGGGGTGGACTGCGGTTTCCACCAACAGTCCGGAGTCATCTCATGTCCATATCTCGACGCGCCACGCTTCCAAGGCCCGTCTGCGCCGGACGTAGTCGCGCACCACGGTTCGCTCACCTGCGTGGTCCTGACTTCACCGTCGGGAGCTGACTCAGGCCACCTTGGGGAGACGAACAACGGTGCCCGATGAGTCACGCAACCACGGCGAAGCTGCTGAGCAGGTCCCGCGCGAGCCGGACTGCGTCGTCGAGGTCCAGGGGGCTG
>ODAK010003758.1_pt1 | contig 15688 bp, 13 predicted proteins | sample 1539591 | NCBI WGS metagenome assembly ODAK01 (sample SAMEA3539303, study PRJEB22396) | soil metagenome | biome: tundra; feature: field; material: soil | place: USA | collected 2010-05 | depth 0.15 m | reverse complement strand
GAAACCTAAAGCTGGCCTGCCTGAAGATCACAGGACTTCCCGCAAATCCCGATCTTAATTACTGCCTCGACGACAAGATCCCAGCCCTGCGTCTCAGCGTCATCGGGTTTCAGTCCCTACAAGTGCTTCACAACCGGGTTCAGAAGTTCCAGGACCACTTTGTTGCCGGCGACCTTCAATTTCTGAAAGGTGGCAAGGCTGTTCTCACCGCACATCTTGAGAAAATCGAAGCCCTCAACCCGGTGAACGAAACTGACTTTGAGCCATCGCCCGAAGCAAAGCTTGTTCCCCTAAAAATCAATATCTCCGGCGGCATTGCGGTCGGAATGATCGTCAAAAGATCGCGCCGTCTTACCCCATTTCTGCCCTGGATCAACACGTGTCCGGCACGGTCGTATTGAAGGCAACGATCTCAGCAACCGGGCACATCAAAAATCTCGAAGTTGTCAGCGGGCCGTCTCTCCTTCAACAAGCGGCTCTAGATGCGGTTCGCCAATGGGTCTACAGGCCCTATCTCCTGAATGGCCAGCCAGTGGAAGTAATGACGACCATCAATGTCGTGTTCACTCTGCCTGGCTGACTTGGAATTGGGGAAGGGAAAAAAGGGGTGAGCGACAACCCATCGCCCACCCCTCTGTTTTTGCGCCGCAAGGCGGGTGTGCCAGGACGGCCAGTCCTACTTCTTTTCGTCGACGTCCACGTACTCTGCGTCGATTACGCCGCTTTCGTCTTTTTTCGTCTGAGCGGCGGGCTCACCGGCCGGAGGCGCTGCGGCCGCTTGCGCCGCATTGGCCTTGTAAAGCACCTCGGCCAATTTGTGACTTGCATGCGTGAGCTTCTCGTGCGCGGCCTTGAGATCGCTTGCCGTCGGCGTGCTTTCGAGCGTCTTCTTGGCTTCGGCAAGTGCCGATTCAACATCGGTTTTGTCGGCAGCCTGTACCTTTTCGCCCGACTCCTTCAGCATCTTTTCGATGTTGTAGACAAGCCCGTCGAGGGAGTTGCGCGCCTCGATTTCTTCGCGCTTCTCCTTATCTTCTGTCGCGTGCGCGTCGGCGTCCTTGGCCATGCGCTCCACTTCTTCTTTGCTTAGACCCGAGCTTGAAGTGATGGTGATGCGCGTGTCCTTCCCGGTCGCGTTGTCCTTCGCGTTCACGTTCAGAATGCCGTTGGCATCGATGTCAAAAGTGACCTCGATCTGCGGCACACCGCGCGGCGCCGGAGGGATACCGGCCAGCTTGAACTTGCCGAGCGTGCGGTTCTGCGCTGCCATCGGGCGCTCGCCCTGCAGCACGTGGACTTCAACTTCAGTTTGCGAATCCGCGGCTGTCGAAAACGTTTCAGTCTTCTTGGTCGGGATCGTCGTGTTGCGCGGAATCATCGCCGTCGCCACCCCACCCAGCGTCTCGATCGACAGCGTCAATGGTGTCACGTCGAGCAGCAACAGGTCCTTGACCTCACCGGCCAACACACCTGCCTGCACCGCCGCGCCCACGGCTACGACTTCGTCGGGGTTCACGCCACGATGCGGCTCGCGTCCGAACAGCTCCTTCACCAATTCCTGGATCCGGGGCATACGCGTCTGACCACCGACCAACACCACCTCGTCGATGTCGCTGAACTTGACCCCGGCGTCCGCAATCGCCTTCTTGCAAGGCTCGAGCGAACGATCGATAAGGTCGGCTACCAGCTGTTCCAGCTTGGCGCGCGTCAGCTTGCGAACAAGGTGCTTTGGACCGGTCGCGTCAGCCGTGATGAAGGGAAGATTGATCTCGGTTTCGACGGTGGTCGAGAGCTCGATCTTGGCTTTCTCAGCGGCGTCCTTCAAGCGCTGCAGGGCCATTTCGTTGCCCTTCGATCCGAGGTCCAGACCCTCTTCCTGCTTGAACTCCGCAATCAGCCACTCCACGATGCGCTGGTCAAGGTTGTCGCCGCCCAAGTGGGTGTCGCCGTTGGTGGACTTCACTTCAATAACGCCTTCGCCCACTTCGAGAATCGAAATATCGAACGTGCCGCCGCCGAAGTCATAGACGGCAATGGTCTCGTCTTTTTTCTTGTCGAGCCCATAAGCCAAAGCGGCCGCGGTGGGCTCGTTGACGATGCGCTTCACATCGAGGCCGGCAATTTTTCCAGCATCTTTCGTCGCCTGGCGCTGCGCGTCGTTGAAGTATGCGGGAACGGTAATCACGGCTTCGGTGACCGTCTCCCCGAGGTACGCTTCCGCACTCTTCTTCAACTTCTGCAGAATCATGGCCGAGATTTCCGGCGGAGTATATTCCTTTCCCTGGGCCAAAACGCCGACATGATCGCCCTGCTTGGTGACCTTAAATGGCACCATTTTCATCTCATCTGAGACTTCGTCGTAACGGCGACCCATAAACCGCTTGATGGAAAAGATCGTGTTCTCAGGATTGGTGATTGCCTGGCGCTTGGCCACCTGGCCAACCAGCCGCTCGCCGCTCTTTGAAAAGGCGACGATTGAGGGAGTAGTGCGTGCACCCTCTTCATTCGCAATGACTTTTGGTTCGCCGCCCTCGAGGACGGCCACGCACGAGTTCGTCGTGCCGAGGTCAATTCCGATAATTTTTGCCATTTTGAGTTTTTACCTGCCTACTTGGAGAATTCTGACTCTTATAAGATGCTCTATTGAGTCAATTAGTGTCAACTTTTATTGAGTATATCTCCATAAATCACCAGGCACTGGCCGACCCTCCGAGAGGAAAATCCTATCTCTGATCCAAGTCCCTCGTACTGAGACTCAGCCTTTGCAAGGCAATATCGGACTGATTTAGTCTTAATTCAATCAGTCAGCCGTTAACGAAGCAGAATACCCGGTGGAAACCGCAGCACATAGAGGGCGCCTTTTGTCTGTCCTTGGGCTGGTTTTGTGCTCATTCGCGGGCTTTGCGCCAATGGCAGGAGCCCAGGAAAAGCCTTACTTTGTCACCTATTCTCAAGATCTTGAGGGCTTACCTACGGGCAACTAAGTAAAGGCTGCATCGGAATGCCTTGCTGGGCGATTGCGTCGGCGTCAATGCTCTTCAAATCAGGGCTTAGTGCAGGGATGCGACTTGCGTCACAAACGTGTGCCGGAAACTTCATTTACCCTCGATGGTTCCGGTACATTCATGCCCGTCGCGCAGGCCCAAGCCGTCCGCTATCCCCTCACGCAGGGCGTGAACCCATGGCTCGTGACTATCGCGGTCATGTTGCCCACGTTCATGGAAGTGCTGGACACGGCGATCGCATCGGTCGCTCTGCCCTACATCGCCGGCAGCCTCTCTGCGACCAATTCTGAAGCTACCTGGGTGCTGACCAGCTACCTGGTCGCCAATGCCGTCATTTTGCCGGCTTCAAACTGGTTTGCCCGCCGATTCGGACGCAAGCGCTTCCTGCTGATATGCGTGGCCATCTTCACGGTGGCATCGTTTTTCTGCGGAGCGGCACCTACCCTGGGCATAATTCTGATGGCCCGCGTCTTGCAGGGCGCTGGCGGCGGCGCATTGCAACCGTTATCGCAGTCAATTTTGCTTGAGAGCTTTCCGCCTGCGAAGCGCTCCATGGCGATGGCTGCATATGGATTGGGAATTGTGGTCGCGCCAGTCCTGGGTCCGACACTAGGCGGATGGCTTACCGACACCTTCAGTTGGCGGTATGCCTTCTACATCAATATTCCAGTCGGAATTCTGGCCATCTTCCTGATCGCTCGCTTCATCCATGATCCCCCCTTTATCAAGAATGCGAAGGTGGGTCGTTTCGACAACATCGGCTTTGGGCTGCTGATTGTGTGGACGGGTTGTCTGCAAATCGTGCTCGATAAGGGCCAGGAAGACGATTGGTTTGGGGCCGTATGGGTGCGCTGGGCTGTGGTGGCGCTCGTTTTCGCGCTCGTCGGATGGATTTGGCATTCGTGGATGCATCCGCGCGGCCTGGTGGACCTGCATGTTCTCAAGAATCGCAATTTCCGAACCGGATGCTTCCTGATCGCCCTGCTTGGCATGTGTATTTACATCACCATCGCCATCCTGCCGCTCTACTACCAGGAGATTCTGGGCTATACCGCTTTCGCAGCAGGCCTGGTCGTAGGGCCTCGCGGCATTGGGTCGTTTATCGGCTCGCCGATCATCGGCTTCCTCGGGTCGCGCATCGACCCGCGCAAGCTGCTCACCATTGGCTTTATCGGATTTGGCATCTGCTCGCTGATTTTTGGCACCATTAACCTCGACATTGGCCCGACCACGCTGCTTATACCTATCCTGGTTACCGGATTCGCCTTGAGCTTTGTTTTCGTTCCTCTCGCAACACTTTCGACCTCAACGCTTTCGCGCGAAGAGATGGGCAACGCCACGGGCTTGTTCAACATGTTGCGCAACATCGGTGGGTCGATCGGAATCGCCATGGCTTCGACAGCTCTGATTCGGCGGGCCGCGCTGCACCAGACCGAAATCGGCGCTAACCTTGGTTCTTCAAATGCGGTCCTGCAGCAGAAATCGGGCGCGCTCGCCGCGTATCTTGCCCATCATGTCGGTCGTGCAGCAGCTCGGCCCGGATCGATGGGACTGCTTTACGGCCGCATGCAACAGCAGGCGGCCTTGATGGCCTATGTCGACGTTTTCCGGTGGACTGCGGTACTGGCTTTCTTCTGCGCGGGGGCTGTCTGGCTCTTCAAAAAGCCAGCGAAGCACCTCGTTCCGCCGCCTGGGGCGCATTGATCAGACAGGCAAAACTTTAGGCTTTCAGTACGCTAAGCTGCTCATCATAAAAGCCAAAGCCGTTTCCCACAGCCCGATAGGGCAACCGGAATTGCAAAGCGCGCCTCTATATCTATGGACGACGGCCGGCCTCTGCGGGTGCGGGTCGTTTCCTGAGGGCAGGGGCGTTCGGGTTTTCGCGATTTCCCTGGCTTACCGGTGACGAAGGAGAATCGCGGGCAGTCACCGGACCCTGCCCCATCTTTTTCGCGCACCTTTTAATCAATTTATTGGGAGAAGAATAAATGTCAAATCCGTCGAAAGACTTGAAAGAAACAGAATCAATGCTGCGATCGATTATAGAAAGCCTTATTGACGGTCAAGAGGGCTTCAAGAAAGTCGGAGAGCAACTGAAGGATCCGACTCTCAAGGAATATTTCCTGGCCGAATCGCTGACACGAGCGCAGTTCCGCGGTGATCTTGAGGAAATTCTTCACCAGGAAGGCGTGCATGACGTAAAGGAAAGTGGCACAGCTGTGGGCACATTCCAACGCGCGTGGGGCGATTTGAAGGCCATCCTGGGCGGCGGCGATGAAACCCTGCTGGCAACCGCCGAAGAAGGCGAGGACGCTGCGAAGGAAGCTTATTCACAAGCGATGGAGTCGTTTCTCCCGCTGCCCGTGCGTCAGGTGCTGACCACCCAAGCTGCACACATCGAAGCCAGCCATGATTTCGTCAAGGCTGCTCGCGATACTCATAAATAGAGAGAATTAAAAATGCCGGAGGCGCCTCAGGGATCGAGCCTGAAGCGCCTTCGGCATTTTGCTTCGCAAGCAAATCATCTTCAAATCTGCAGCAGCGGCAGAAACCGCCGCATCTCCTCGTCAAATCGCTCGATTCGCCCGGTAAGGATGTCGTAGTACCACCCGTGCACCGTGAGCCGCCCCGCAACGACCGCGCGCGCCACCGAGGGCTGTGAATGCAGGTTGAGCAGTTGTGCGACAACGTTGCCGCGGATGAGCGAAGCCAGCTCAGCATGTTGTCCATCGGCTGGATCAAGCGGCTGGCGATGGCTGAATGCCGCCTCGACATGTTGCAGCCAACGGCTAGCCTTGGGTAGATTCTGAAGCTGGGTTCGGTCTAATGCCGCTTTCATCGCGCCGCAATCAGAATGACCGCACAATATGGCCTGCTTAACTTTGAGCACCTCGACCGCGTATTCAATGGTCGCCGTGACGCCATCCACATCGTGCGTTGTGATCGGCACGACATTGCCGGCATTGCGCGTGATGAAGAGATCGCCAGGACCTGTGCCAAGAATCAAGTCCGGGAGCACTCGCGAATCAGAGCAGGTGATGAAAAGGGTTTCTGGCGCTTGTGTCTCCGCCAGCAGGTGAAATTGATCGCGCCTGCGGGGGAAAACTTCAGCCAGAAACTTCTTGTGCCCTTCTATCAGGAGTTCCATGGCGCACATCACCTCGAATTCAATTCCAGCCTACAACAAGCTGCCAAGCTAGCCCTCGTTCACCTGTTTCCAGGCAGGTCGTCTTTCGAGGCAGTCAGTCGTTGAAACCACCGCAGTGGTTTACCTTGTGTTGAGGTGCCCGGAGGATTTTCGCTCGTGATGAAATCTGCCTTTCCGCTGCTTTGGTTTGCTGCCACGCTTCCCTCTTCCATCGCCATGCAGGCACAGGCGATCGACAATATCGATCCAGCACTGCGAAGCCGCATTGACCGCATCGCTACCCAGGTGCTCGAAGAGACTGGCGTCCCGTCAGCTTCTGTTGCGGTGGTAAAAGGCGGCAAGCTTGTCTACGCGCACGCCTACGGCAAAGCGCGCCTTGAGCCAGGGTTGGCCGCAACAGCGGAGATGCGCTATTCCATTGGCTCTATTTCGAAGCAATTCACGGCGACTGCGATCCTGCTGCTGCAGGAGCAAGGCAAGCTGAGCCTCGATGATGTGGTGGGCAAGTACGTTCCCGGGCTCACACGCGGCGATGAAGTGACCATTGGCCAGATACTGAGCCACACGTCGGGCTATCAGGATTACTGGCCTGAGGATTACGTCATGACGCCCATGCTGCATCCGGAGAGCGCGCAGCAGATTCTGGACACGTGGGCGAAGAAGCCGCTCGACTTCGAGCCCGGCACGCAGTGGCAATACTCCAATACCAATTTTGTGATTGCCGGAGCCATCGTTGAGAAAGTCAGCGGCGAAAAGCTGATGGGTTTTCTCGGAGAACACATCTTTCACCCGCTGGGCATGAAATCGGTTTGGAACTCCGACGAAGCCAAGCTCACGCAGACCGACGCCACCCCGTATTACCGTCACGCCCTGGGACCGTTGCGGGTTGCGCCCAAAGAAGGCCGCGGCTGGATGTTCGCGGCCGGCGAGCTGGCCATGACCGCGCACGACCTGGCTCTATGGGATGAAAGCATGATTGCTCAGACCGTGCTGAAGCCCGAGAGCTACAAGCAGATGTTCACTGAAGTGAAACTGAAAGACGGCAAAGGCACCCACTACGGTCTCGGCGTGAGCGTCCGAGATCTCAACGGCCACCGGGCCATCGAACACAGCGGCGAGGTTTCCGGATTCGTCTCGGACAACGAAGTGCTCGTTGACGACGGAGTTGCCGTGGCTGTTCTCACCAATCAGGACGCGGTGGGCGCCGCCTCCACTATCATGCGATTTGCCGCGCCCGTAGTCGCCGGCTACCCGCCCACTGCCGTGGAGAAACAGGCCATTGCCATTTTTCATGACCTGCAGCAAGGCCACATCGACCGCAGCCTGCTTGCGCCCAACCTCAGCGACTACTTCACCGCCGAGGCGCTCGCAGATTTTCACGAGAGCCTGGCGCCCTTGGGCGAGCCGCTTACGTTTCGCCAGACCGGGGAGCAGTTGCGAGGAGGCATGACGTTCCATGCTTTCCAGATCATCTACCCCGGAAAGCGTCTGTCGCTTACCACGTATACCTACCCAGATGGAAAACTTGAGCAATACCTGATCGCCCCGGCGGAATAGGTTTGCCTCGAAGGTAAGCGATCACGGCTCCTGACCTTTCACAAATCGTTCGCTCGATGTTGAGATCCGCGGCGCGCATGCAGGGGCGCCGCCGCGATACACTTGAGCTTGACTTATGTTTGAAACCCTCACAGACAAACTCCAGCGGGCCTTTAAGACGTTGCGCGGCCAAGGCACGCTTACTGAAGAAAACATCGGCGAGGCTCTGCGCGAAATTCGCGTGGCGTTGCTCGAGGCAGACGTCAACTTGAACGTGGCGCAGGAACTGGTCGAGCATATTCGCGTCAAAGCGGTTGGAACCGAAGTGCTTACCGCGCTTTCCCCGTCTGAGCAGGTCATCAAGATCGTGCGCGATGAGCTGGTTGCGCTGCTAGGCAAGGACACCGCTCGCTTTAAGTTTGCCTCGCAGCCGCCGACCGTCATCCTCATGGCCGGCCTGCAGGGCTCGGGCAAGACCACCACTAGCGGCAAGCTTGCTGCCTGGCTCAAAAAGGGTGGCCACCGGCCCATGCTGGTTTCGGTCGACGTCTATCGACCGGCGGCGCGCGAACAACTCAAAGTCGTCGCGAAGTCAATCGACGCGCAGCTTTACGAGGGCGATCAAAAGGGCGAAGCACCCGGCTCGGCTCTCGTGGAACGGCTGGCGCAGGAAGCCCGGCGCGAGGCCCGCAACATGGGCTGCGACACGCTGATCGTCGACACCGCTGGCCGTCTACACATCGACGAAGAGCTGATGAGCGAAATGGAGCGGCTCAAGAAGCTGCTCAATCCGCAGGAAATCCTGTTTATTGCCGACGCGATGACTGGCCAGGATGCCGTCAATTCAGCGAAGGACTTTCACACGCGCCTCGGCCTCACCGGAATCGTTCTCACCAAGATGGACGGCGACGCACGTGGCGGCGCGGCTCTATCGATTCGCCAGGTGACCGGCCAGCCGATTAAGTTCATCGGCGTGGGCGAAAAGCCGGACGCCTTCGAGCCATTCCATCCTGACCGCATCGTTGGCCGCATCCTCGGCATGGGCGACATGCTTTCGCTGATCGAGAAAGCGGAGTCAACGCTCGACCGCAAAAAATCAGAAGAGTTTGCCAAGAAGGCGCTCCTCGGCGACGGCTTTACTCTTGAAGATTTTCGCGATCAGTTGCGGCAGATCAAAAAATTGGGATCGATGGAAAGCATTCTGAAGATGCTGCCCTCCGTTGGGCCGTTTGCCGGCATGCAGGAAGCATCGAAGAACGTAGACGAAAGCCAGTTTGTGCGCCTTGAGGCGATCATCAACTCGATGACTCCGATTGAGCGCCGCAATCACGAAATCATTTCCGGTTCACGCCGCAAGCGGATCGCCGCTGGATCCGGAACTTCGGTGCAGGACGTGAATCAGCTTCTGCGTCAGTACGCGCAGATGAGTAAGATGTTCAAGCAGATGGGCAAAGGCGGCCTGGCTAAGCAGATGATGCGCGGCGGCATGGGCGCAATGGGCAGGCAAAAATTCGGGCGGTAGGAATGATGACGCTCCTTCAAGACCAGCTAGACGAGATCACGCACAACACGCGCAAGCTTGTGCAGCCAGAGCGGCTGGCAGTCGGCGAGCGGGCGGTTGAGGAGTTGTTTTCATCGGGTATTGAAGAGCGCATCCTGCCGGTCGGGGCGCTGGCTCCGGACTTCTCACTTAAGGACTCAAATGGCAAGATGGTGCGTTCCGCGGACCTGCTTGCGCTCGGGCCGCTGGTGATCAAGTTTTTTCGCGGACGCTGGTGCCCCTATTGCATGACCGAGCTTGAAACCTGGCGCGATCTGTACGGCCAGCTGCGCGAACGCGATGCGCTGATGGTCGCCATCAGCCCGCAGGGCGAGCGTCAGAGCGACTTCATGGCCGGCCAGCACGGGTTGCCGTTCCCGGTTCTCACCGATCCCGGCTGTGCATTGGCGGAACAGTTTGGCCTCGTCTACACCGTGCCCGAATACCACCAGCACCATTACCGCTCCATCCTCGTCAATGTACCGTTTATGAATGGGGAACCAAGCTGGCGCCTGCCCTTGCCCGCGACTTATGTCATCGGCCGTGACGGCAAGGTCCTGTTCGCCGAAGCGCATGCCGATTTTCGCGTTCGCCCTGAGCCGCAAGAGGCGCTGGACGCAGCATTCACCCCGCAGCGTCGATAACTTTCCTCTCGCTGAAAGAATTCAAAATTCTCATTTGGAAGCTCGCCTCGAGATGCTCGCGTTTGCGAGTCGGGCTGTTGTGATCGCGGTCAGGGCTATAGCAGTTTCGGAATTGGTGTAGACCGAAAGCACGCACTCAAGTGGCTTTTTCCTCAAGAAAAAGCCACCTTTCACCGCGCTCAAAAGTCTACGTGTATTCCGAAACTGCTCTAGGAATGGAGAGATAGCGACAATCGCGCCTCGGCCTGTGCCACAGCCACACCTCGCAGCAGGAAGACTTTGCTTCGCGATAGCTCGCCGGTGGTGAGTTCGACCTGGCTTTTGGGGATCGAGAATACTTCGGCTAGAAACGCGATGAGTACTTGGTTGGCGCGGCCTTCGATGGGTGGTGCGTGCACGGCAATCTTCAACTGCGCCGCAGCGTCTTCGCCATACACGCCGGTGATTGCGGTCTTCTTCGCGCCGGGCTGGGCGCGGACTGCCAGCGTCACGCCTGCTGCGTGGGCGCGCAACATTATTGGGGTCCCGTGTACGGTTTGCGTTTGCCAAACAGCGCCGTTCCCACGCGAATGCGTGTCGCGCCTTCTTCGATCGCCAGCGCAAAGTCCCCGCTCATTCCCATCGACAGAACATCGAGCCGCAATCGAGGAAACGAGGCGGCCCAGCGATCACGCCATTCACCCAGCGAACGAAAGCATGCGCGCGTAATCTCTTCGGCCACACCGAAGGGCGCGATCGTCATCAAGCCCTGCACATGCAAATGCTCCAGGTCAGGAAGCCGCTCCAGCAGTTGCGCAGTCTCGGCCGAATCCGGCAAAAGGCCGGCCTTTGTTTCTTCAGGACTGAGCTTGATCTCGAGCAGCACCGGCAATCGCTTGCGAGTGCTGCGCGCAGCTTCGTTCAGTCGCTCTGCGAGGCGCAGTGAATCGACCGAATCAATCGCGTCAAACAACTCCTCCGCGCGCTGCGACTTGTTCGACTGAAGGTGGCCGATCAGATGCACGAGGATTGGCGCGTCCGCAGCGGCATTGATCCCACTGGCGCGGAGACCGGAGAGTTCTTCGGCCTTGGCCGCAAATTCCTGCACGCGATTCTCGCCGAATATCCGTAATCCCAATCCAGCCGCCTCAACGATGGTCGCGGCGGGATATGTCTTCGAGACAGCCATCAGCTCGACCTCAGACCGGGAGCGGCTGGCGCGTCGGCAGGCCCGAGTGATCGCCTCTTCCAGTCGCTCGAGATTTTCAGCCAATGGGGTCATGGTTTAACGTCCAGGCTGCGATCGGCCAGCCACGGCAATTGCTTGCGATGGCTGAGCCAATTCGCAAATTCAGCGCCCGTGCTCCTCAAGGTACTTCTCTGCCTCGAGCGCGGCCATGCATCCTGATCCGGCAGCGGTGATGGCCTGGCGATAGCGCCGATCCTGCACGTCTCCGCAAGCGAAAACACCCGGCACAATTACGCCTCTATGCGTCGTATGCACGTTGTCGGTGGTGAGCACATACCCGTCAGCGTCGAGATCGATCTGGCCCGCGAACATCTTCGCGTTGGGTTCGTGACCGATTCCGAGGAACATACCATCGACGGGCAATGTACTGGTGTCACCGGTGTTCACGTCGCGCAGACGCAAGCCCTTTACCTCCTGCTCCTCCACGCCCAGCACTTCCTCGACGACGGTGTTGGTGCGGAGTTCGATGTTGGGATGAGCGAGAGCGCGTTCCAGCATGATTTTTGAGGCGCGGAATACAGGACGCCGATGCAGCAACGTCACTTTCGAGGCAAACCGCGTGAGGAAGAGCGCCTCCTCCATGGCGGAGTCTCCGCCGCCCACAACCGCGATCGGTCTGCCGCGAAAGAAGAAGCCATCGCAGGTCGCGCAACTTGAGACGCCGTGGCCGATCAGCGCCTGTTCACTGGGCAGCCCGAGCCAACGTGCGCTTGCGCCTGAGGCGATGATCAGCGTCCGCGCGTGCACCTCGCCGGCCGACGTATTGAGGCGAAAAGGATGGGCTCCGGTCTCAACCGAATTAAGGTGCGCCAGCTGAAATGTGGTGCCGAAGCGCTCCGCCTGCTTCTTCATGTTGTCGATCAGCTCGGGGCCTTGAATGCCTTCGGGCCAGCCGGGAAAATTCTCGACAAGGGTGGTAATGGAAAGCTGGCCGCCGGGTTCGTGGCCCTCGAGCACCAGTGGCTTCAGGTTAGCGCGGGAGGCATAAATGGCTGCGGTGAGTCCGGCGCAGCCGGAGCCGAGGATAACGGTATCTCGAGTCTCTGTCATGAAGTTTCCCGTGTCGATTGTAGACGGCAGGGCTCCCCCGGCCCCAGTCCTGACCGTTTGCCGCGCCTGATCCTCCGCTGCAGCCTATTATTTTGGGAGAGCGGGCAGCTTCTCTGCTCCTGCGCCGGATCAATAGGTAAGATGATGCTCATGGCGAATCTGACTCTTATCTACGGAATGCGGCTGCTGCCGGAGGGCGAGGTCATGGAGATCCAGGACGCGACTCTCAAGCTGGCAAACGGCCATGAGGCGCACGTGACCATGCACAGCATCGAGGGCTCGCGCCAGCAGATTGAGCAGCAACTCAAGCGCAGCCTCGACGCCTTCTTCGATTTTTATCCGGAACTTTGACCCGGCGACTCGCGCCGATCGCAGGCCAGACGGCCTAGACGCAGACCGCCTGTGCGAATTCGGCTTTGGTTGCTGCGGTACCGGTCGGAGCCTTTGATCCGGAACTGTGCCGCACTCGCAGATTATCGATCGCATAATCGATAAACCGCGGTTCAAAGTGGGGAGGCTGCCGCATGAATCTGCAGGTCGCCACCACCTGATCGACGATGAAGCGAGGATGATAGGCCGCGAATTCGAGGCCCTTTTCGACCGTGATCTTGTAGACAATCGTCTCGAATATGTCGTCTGTCATCGTCACTGCCTGCTTCTCGCATTCCTTATCGAAGATCTTTCGATAGAGATCGCGCGTCGGAGGGCCCACTTCAATCTTGTAGGGCAAACGGCGCAAAAACGCTGGATCCATCAGGTCTTCCGGCTCCAGGTTGGTTGAGAAGATGACGAGCTCTTCAAACGGGATGGAGAACGTCTTGCCGGTGTGAAGCTTCAGATAATCGACCCTGCTCTCGAGCGGAACAATCCAGCGATTGAGCAGGTTGGTCGGACTCACAATCTGGCGACCGAAATCGTCGATCAGCATGCAGCCGCCCAGCGCCTTCACATGCAGCGGCGCTTCGTAGTAGTGGCCCGTCGTGTCGTAGCGAAGATCCAGCATCTCCAGCGTCAATTCACCACCGGTGACTACAAAAGGCCGCTGGCATGGAACCCATCGCGCATCGTAGGACTGCGATTTTACGACGGAAAATGCATTTTCTTCTTCGATGTTGGCGGTTTCGAGAGCAATGTGGATGCTGGGGTCGTGGACGCGGATGATCTGGCCCTCGACCTCCACCGCATACGGAACGTAAATTACATCGCTGAAGACAGACGCAAAGCGCTGCGCCACCGTGGTCTTGCCATTGCCCGGAGGCCCATAGAGCAGCATCGCGCGCCCGGAATTGAGCGCTGGTCCGCTTTGCTCCAAGATCCTCTCGTCGAACTGCAAACCTGCCGTGGCAGTGCGAATCTTCTCGTAGGTCACCAGTTCGTTGGTGAGCTTCTGCAGGTTTACTTGGTCGGTGAATTCCTCGATCGTCACCGGCGCGGGCCCAACATAGTGGAGTCGCTGCATGGCGTCGATGACATAGCGGCGACCTTCGTCGGTAAAGGTGTATGCGAGGTCGATAATGCTGTCGGAGTTGCGCGATCCGAGATTTTGCAGCAGGCAACGATCGACTGCCATGCGCACCAATTCGAGAATGATGTGGTAAGGCAGCTTGATGGCGTCGGCGAATTGGCGCACCGTCTGTAGACGGCCCGTGTAGATGAGCTTCAACAGAAGACCAAGCAATTCCGACTCCTCGATTCCGGTCGAGGCAATATCGGCTGGCTCGCGAGGCGTGCGATGCAAGAAAGCCTCAAGCACCTCCTGCTTGATCGCTCCGTTGGCAACGAGATTATCGCCGAGGCGGCCGCCATGCGTGGCTAGACGCTCCAGTGCCCGGGCCACGTCCTGCTCGGTGATCAACTTGGCTCGTATAAGCAAATCGCCTAATCGCAATCGTGTGCCGATGATACCCTCCCGGTGCTGCCCTATGTTTTCTGGCCTGTGTCTCGCCACTCATCCGGCAAATCTAAGGGAAGCAAGGCGGTGGCTAGTTCCTCATTCTAGCGAACAAAGTAACACGGTGGAGAACTTAGGTAATCCGCAGTCACGCCGGAAGTAACATAATTTAAAGAACTAGGACGATGGTCGCGTCAGCAAAGGGTCTACCTGGAAGCGGCAACGCTTAGGCTTGAGACATTAAATTTCTCTAATTATTCATTCATGAGAATGGCCCAATAAAAGCACTCTCCAGACGTTCGGAGTGCTTCTCATGTTCGATGTACTTCTTTGCCGCTCATCGCACGTTGTCTCAATCATTCTGCTTGCACTGGGTCTTCTCCCAGAGTCTTTATCGGCCGGTGGACCAAAGTATATTGCCGGCGTCAGCCATTTCAATCCTGCGGTGCTGGGCCAGCCGATCCATTGGAAAGGCGGAGTTGTGAACTATTCCGTCGACCAGGGCCCGCTGAACAGCCAGATCAGCAACCAGCAGGCCACGGGGATGGTCGACGCTTCCGCGGCTTTGTGGAGCGGGGTAGCGACCGCGGGCGTCGCGCTAACCGACGTCGGGTCATTGAATGAAGACGTGAATGGAGCCAACATTGTGGCCGGCAACGCAGTGTTTGCCCAGCCCGCTGATGTCGCTCCGACTGCAATCAACTACCCTCTGGGAATCGTTTTTGACGCCGATGGATCGGTCATCGACAGCCTTTTTGGGGCAGGCTCGAGCGACCCCACAAGTTGCCAGAACAATGGGGTGATGGTTTGGTTAGACAATATTAATCCTGACGCCACCATCGGCCACGCCATCATTCTGCTCAATGGCTTGTGCGCCACCAATTCAAACCTCGACACGATGATGAGCTATGAATTGGAGCGCGCTTTTGGCCGGGTCCTAGGATTAGATTACGCGCAAGTCAATCCCGGCGCGCTCAATAACGGCGAGATCGATGGCTTGTGGGGATGGCCCGTCATGCAGCCAATGAGCGGCGTGTGCGGCGCAAGTGGCGGCGTTTGCATCCCTGACCCTACAACGCTGCGTTTTGACGACATCGCTGCTCTCAATCGCATGTACCCCATTACCGCAGCCAATCTGACCAGCTTCCCAGGCAAGCAGGTGACGGCGGCCAACACCGTCTCGATTCAGGGGACGATCAGCTTCAGGTCGGGAAGCGGGATGCAGGGCGTCAACGTCGTCGCCCGCCCGCTCGATGCGAACGGCAATCCTCTTTATCAGTACACTGTGACGTTTGTTTCGGGCGCCTACTTCAGCGGCAAACATGGCAGTCCAGTCAACGGCTGGACAGACGACAACGGCAATCTTCTGAGCACGTGGGGATCGACTGATCCGCCGTTACAGGGCTACTTCGATCTGAGCGATATGCCACTGCCTCCAGGCATGATCACTGCAAATTATGTTGTAACGTTTGAGCCCGTCAATCCCATGTATATGCTTACCGAGTCGGTTGGCCCTTACATCGACGGCACCCCTGCGCCCTCTGGAACGATGCCGGCGATCTCGGTTCCTGCAATGTCGGCGGGAATGTCGAGCGACCTGAGATCGGAAGAGCACACGTCTGAACTCCAGTCACTGACCAATCTCG
>ODAK010003757.1_pt1 | contig 15688 bp, 14 predicted proteins | sample 1539591 | NCBI WGS metagenome assembly ODAK01 (sample SAMEA3539303, study PRJEB22396) | soil metagenome | biome: tundra; feature: field; material: soil | place: USA | collected 2010-05 | depth 0.15 m | reverse complement strand
CTGGAGCCTGTCGGCATCGCTTAAAGCGTCCATTCCAGCCGAGACAGTACAGGTAGCCGTCAGAACGAGATGTCACGGCTAATTTCCGGTTACCCTGGCACGGATGACGGCTGCGTGTGGCCTGCTCGCTGAGCACATGTCAAGAGGCGTTTCCTGGAAGTCCTGCTTCGGCTCTTCCCATGCCATGCCTCCATCTACTTGTCGGCATCCCTGCGCTGCCGTGATCATGGTGCCCGCCTCGCCGTTCTGGAGTCCCCCTCTACCAGCGACCCTGAGTGCGTGCTGGTTGGCTGGAACTTACCGTCGGCGCGGGACGGAGCGGAACGGAGCGGCCGCGGCGCCGCTCCGTTCCGGATGCTCTTCATCGTGGTTCAGAGGTTGATGACGACTTTGCCCTGGGCGTGGCCGTCCCGCATGTACTGGATGGCCGCGGGGGTCTCGCTCAGCGGGTAGGTCCGGTCGATGACCGGCGTGACCTGGCCGGACTCGATGAGCTTGGTGAGCGCGAGCAGGTCCGGTGTGTTCTCCGAGCAGATCAGCGTGGTCAGCGTCTGGCCGGTGAGCGGGGAGAGGAGCAGCGCCCGGAGCTGACGGTCGCTGCCTGCGAGCCATCGTCCGCCGGTCTCGCCCCCGACAATGACCAGCGTCCCGCCGGGACCCAGGACAGAGCGGAGGTGCTTGAGCGGACGGTTGCCTCCGATGTCGAGGATTACGTCATAGCGGCGCCCTCCGGCCGCGATGTCCTCGCGGGTGTAGTCGATGACGTGGTCCGCGCCGAGGGACCGGACCGTGTCCATCTTGGCCGTGCGGCACATGCCGGTGACCTCGGCGCCGGCTGCCTTGGCGATCTGCACGGCGAAGGTCCCTACGCCGCCGGACGCGCCGATGATCAGCACCCGGTTTCCGGCTTGCACGTGCCCGCGGTCGCGGACCGCCTGCAGGGCCGTCAGTGCCGAGACGGGGACGGCCGCGGCCTGGGTGAAGGTGAGGTTCGCTGGCTTAGGCGCTAGCTTGTCCGGCCGGGCGCTGGCGTACTGGGCGAAGGAGCCGTCGGCGATGCCGAACACCTCGTCGCCGACGTGCAGCGTCGTGACGGCCGGGCCGGTCGCCTCGACCCGCCCGGCGACTTCGCGGCCCCGCACCGGGGTCTTGGGGGCGCGGATCCCGTAGCCCGCGAGGCGCACCGGGTAGGGCAGGCCGGTCATCAGGTGCCAGACGCCCCGGTCCACGCCGGCGGCGTGCACGCGCAGCAGTACTTCCTCGTCGCCGATCGCGGGCCGTCCGATCTCCTGCAGTCGCAGCACGTCCTCGGCCTCGCCGTAGCGGTCCTGGGTGATCGCCTGCATGGTCGTCCCGTCGGTCGTCCGCTGCCTGGTCGTCATGGTAGGGGTGTTCATGAGAACTTCCTTTCCTGCCTGTCGTTGATCTCGGAGGTCTGAGCCGGGTCAGGCGTCGCGGTGCGCCACCCGGAGGGATGCCGCGCCCAGGGTGAGGGCGGCGTACACGGCGAGGACCACGATGGCGGTGCCGGGGTGCAGTAGCCCGGCTGAGCGGTGGACCGTCACGGCCGCTTGAGTGGCGATGCCGGGCATGTACTGACGCCAGCCGGCCGGCAGGAACTGGCCGACGGTGAGTCCCCCGATGATGATCAGCGCCAGGGTGGTGGCCGCTCCCGCGGTGTGCCGGATGAGGCCGCCGATACCCACGCCGATCACGGCGACGAGGCTGACCGCCACGGCTCCGAAGAACATGGCCCGGAGCACGCCGGGATGGCCGATGGTCACGGCGACGTGCTGGCCGGCGAATATCCGCTGGCCGAGTTCGAAGCCGGCGAGGTTGCCGAGCAGCGTCACGGGGAACGCGAACGCGGCCGTGGTGGCGGCCTTGGCCGCCAGCACGAGCGGTCTGGCGGGCATGGCAGCGAAGGTAGACCGGATCATCCCGGTCGAGTACTCCGCGGTGACCGTCCGTACGGCGAGCGCCCCGAGGACCACCGCGGCGATCATGACTCCGCTCATCGAGGCGCTGGTCGGGTCGAACACCTGGCGCTGCTGGGCCGTCATGGTGTGCCACTGGCTGATCTGGGAGAAGGCCACGGCGACGCTGAAGCCGGTGCCCAGGGCCAGGGTCAGGGCGATGGTGCGCCAGGTGGAGGGCAGAGTGCGGAGCTTCGTCCACTCTGCCTTGAGGGTCCGGCTGATCGAGGTGGCTCGCGCCGTCCGGGCCGGGGTGCGGATGCAGGTCGTGGCGCTCATGTCAGGCTCCTTGGCTGGTGCCGGTCAGCTGGCCGGCGTGGTAGTCGGTTTCGTCTCGAGTCAGCTCGAAGAACGCTTCCTCGAGCGACGCGCCGTGCACCGCTAGCTCGAGCAGGGTGATGTCGTCGGCGGACGCGGCGCCGCCGATGGCGGCGGAGTCCAGGCCGGTCACGATCATGGCGCCGTCGGGACAGCGCTCGACCAGAGCGCCGCGGCGGGTCAGGGCGGCGGCCAGGTCGGCCGGCTGCAGGGCCCGGACCCGGACGCTGGGGGTGGAGTTGCGGTTGACGAACTCGTCGGTGCTGGCGTCGGCGATGATGCGGCCCCGGGCGATGACGAGCAGGTGGTCGGCGGTCTGGGCCATCTCGCTCATGAGATGGCTGGACAGGAACACCGTGCGGCCCTGAGCGGCCAGCGACTTCATCAGGTTCCGGATCCACAAGATGCCGTCGGGGTCTAGGCCGTTGATCGGCTCGTCGAACATCAGTGTCTCGGGGTCGCCGAGCAGGGCCGCGGCGATGCCGAGCCGCTGGTTCATGCCGAGCGAGAAGGTGCCGATCCGTTTTCCCGCGACGTCGCTGAGGCCGACGATGCCGAGCACCTCGGTTACGCGGCGGCGGGCGATGCCGTTGCTGTCGGCTAGCCACGCCAGGTGACTTGCGGCGCTGCGGCCACCGACGATGGCCTTCGCGTCCAGCAGCGCCCCGACCGACCGGAGCGGGTCGGTCAGCTCGCGGTACGGTTTGCCGTTGACCAGGACGGAGCCGGAGCTTGGCGTGTCCAGGCCCAGGATCATGCGCATGGTGGTCGACTTGCCGGCCCCGTTGGGGCCCAGGAAGCCGGTCACCCGGCCGGGCCGGACGGCGAAGGAGGCTTCGTCGACGGCGACCGTCGTGCCGTAGCGCTTGGTGAGGTGCTGCGCCTCGATCATTGTTCGTCCTTCCCTCGATGTGTTGTGGTCTTGGCCGCCAGCCTGCGCCGGGCTGCTGAGGCGGCACTGTCGTGGGGCTGAGGCGGGACCTATGGTGAGGTCATGCAGGTGCGGCTGTTCGGTGAGCTCGAAGCGGTAGCCGAGGGGGTGCCGGTGCCTGTTCGCGGCGCCAAGCAGCGGGCGCTGCTGGCCCTGCTGGCGCTGCAGCGGGGGCGGCCGGTCAGCGCTGACCGGCTCATCGACGTGCTGTGGGGCGACGGGCAGGCGGCGAACCCGGCCAACGCCCTGCAGGCCCAGATCGGTCAGCTGCGCCGCACCTTCGGGGCGGCGGCGATCCTCACCAGCGATGCCGGCTATGCCCTCGCCGTCGGCCCCGATGATGTCGACGTCGTCCGCTTCGGCCAGCTGGTGGCCGAGGGGCGGCGGCTGGCGGGAGACGGCGAGGCGGCGCTGGCGTCAGCCGCGCTGGGCGAAGCGCTCGGCCTGCGGCGGGGTGAGCCGCTGGCCGAGTTCGCCGACGCTGACTTCGCTGACGCCGAGCGGGCGCATCTGGACGAGCTGACCCTGGTGGCGGTCGAGGCCAGGGCTGGAGCTGACCTGATGCTGGGCCGCCACGGGGAGTTGGCCGGCGAACTAGAGGCGTTGTGCCGGCAGCACCCGCTGCGCGAGCGGCTGTGGGAGCTGCACATCCTGGCCCTGTATAGGGCCGGACGGCAGGCCGAAGCCTTGCGCGCCTACACCGAGGTCCGTGATCGCCTGGTCGGCGAGCTGGGCATCGACCCCAGTCCGGCCCTGCGGGAACTCCAGACCCGCATCCTGGCCCAGGACCCCTCGCTCGCCCCGGCCAGTCCGGCTCCGGTCCCGGCGGCCGGGCCGCCGACGTCAGCCGGGAACCTGCGCGCCCGGCTGAGCCGCTTCGTCGGCCGCGACGCCGAGCTGGCCCAGCTGCGTGAGGCGGTCCGCTCCAGCAGGCTCGTCACGCTGACCGGCGCGGGCGGCGCGGGCAAGACCCGCCTGGCGGTCGAGGCGGCCGCCGCCGTGCGTGAAGAGCACCGGGACGGCGCCTGGCTGGTCGAGCTCGCCGATGTGGCCGGGCCCGACGCGGTGGCGCCGGCCGCGGCCGCGGCGCTCGGGGCCGGCGCCGCTGCCCTCCCGGGCGCTCAGCCTGCGGGATCGACCACGGACCTTCTCGTGCGCTACCTGGCCGGACGCTCGCTGGTCGTCGTCCTCGACAACTGCGAGCACGTCATCGGCGAGGCGGCCGCGCTGGCCGACACCCTGGCCGGAGCGGTGCCCGGTCTCCGGCTGATCGCTACCAGCCGCGAGCCGCTCGGCGTCCCCGGGGAAGTCCTGGTGCCGGTGGGCGGCCTGGCACCGCTGGCCGCCGTCGAGCTGTTCGTCGATCGCGCCCGGGCGGTCCGGCCCGGCTTCCTCCCGGACGGCCCGGCCGGCGACGTCATCGAGGACATCTGTCGGCGGCTGGATGGCCTGCCCCTAGCCGTCGAGCTCGCCGCCGCTCGCCTTCGGGCCCTGCCACTGGCCACCCTGGCGGAACGCCTCGAGGACCGCTTCCGGCTGCTCAGCCACGGCGCCCGTACCGCCCTGCCCCGCCAGCAGACACTCCGCGCCGTGGTGGACTGGAGCTATGACCTGCTGTTCTCCGACGAACGCCGCCTGTTCTCCCGGCTGGCCACCTTCACCGGCGGCTGCGGGCTCACCGCGGCCGAGGCCGTCTGCGCCGACGAGCAGGTACCTGCCGGCGAGATCCTCGATGTCCTGAGCCGGCTGGTCGACAAGTCCCTCGTCATTGCCCCCGGCGACGAAGGCGAAGCCCGGTTCAGCCAGCTCCAGACGCTGTGGCAGTACGGCAGGGACCGGCTCACCGAATCCGGCGAAGCCGACGCCATGCGTGCCCGCCACGGGGCGTATTACCGGCAGCTGGCCGAGCAAGCCCAACAGGGCCTGCGCGGCTCTGCCGGGCCGATGTGGCGGGACCGCCTCGTCACGGAGTCGGGCAACCTGCGGGCCGCGCTCGACTGGTACATCGCCACCGGCGATGCTGACGCGGCGCTGTCGCTAGCGTCGGGGATGGCCTGGCTGTGGTTCATCACCGGCGACTTCCTCGAAGGAGCCCGCTGGCTCGGTGCTGCGCTGGGCGCCGAAGGGCCGCGCCGTCCCGAAGTGGAAGCAACCGCCCGCCTCTGGCACGGCTATTGCGTGGGCATGTCGACTGACCCGGCGGCGGGCGTCATCGAATGCGAGGAGGCCGTAGCCGTCTTGAGGGACGGTGACGACCGGGTTCGCCTGGCGGAGGCGCTGGTGGTATGCGCGACGGTGCTGGGGTTCGCGCATCATTTCGACCGGTCACTCGACGCTTTGAGCGACGCGCGGGACCTGCTGGAACCGGCCGGCCACGGCTGGCTCCTGGCTGCGCACGACTTGATCGTGGCCTGGAACCTGGTGTCGCTGGGGCGGCTGGAGGACGCCGAGCCAGTCGCCCGCTCGAGTCTTGAACGCTTCGACGCCCAGGGCGAGGTCTTGGTCGTCGTCTCTCCGCTGAACGCCCTCGCCAGCATCGCCGAGGCCCGGGGGGACCTCGAGGCAGCCTCGGCGGCCTACGAAGCGCTCGTGGAGCGATGCCGGGCCACCGGCCAACCCCTTCAGGTGCCGTTCAGCCTGGTCGCCCTGGCCGCGCTGCGGGCCAGGCAAGGCGATGACGCCGCCGCCGACGGCCTTTACGCCGAGGCGATCGACTGCAGCTTCAACCCGTGGGTGTCGGCCGACGCCATGATCGGTCAGGCGGCGGTCGCCCGTCGCCTCGGTGACCTGCCGCGGTCCCGGGCCCTGCTCGACGCGGCGGCCGGTCACTACCGGCACATCGACCTTCCGGCCGGCCCGCCTCGCGTGCTCGCCGGCCTGGCCTGGTGGGCGCTCGCCACCGACCACCTCCAAGACGCTGCCGTCTTCGCCGCTGACGCCGCCGAAGGGGCCTCGGCCAGCGGAGACCCGGCCGCCCAGCTCCTGGCCGAGACCGCCGTGGCCGCGGTCAACGCGATCGCCGACCCGACCCGTCACCACGCCGAGGCCTTCGTCGCCCTCGCGCAGCGACGTGCCCACGGGCCGGCGTACCGCTCTCTGACCGACGAGCCAGACGTGGCCGCGCTTGCCGCCCGCCTCGGCTGACCTCAGCCTCACCTCAGCGCCGCTTCAGGCCGCCCGGGCAACCTGGCCTTTATGCCGCCATCGCCAAGCCAGCGCCCCAGCCACCACGATCATCTGCCCGCCACAGGGCCCGCGGTCGAGGACCACGGCCGGGTGGTCACTGCCAACCCTCAAGCGGCCGCGTGGTACCGGCGGGCGCAGCGAGCCGCCGACCCGCGCCGGGCCGCCATGGCCCTGCGCCTCGCCGTCACCGCCGACCCCGACTTCGCCCTCGCCGCCGCCGATCTCGAGGCCATCACCGGCACACCAGCCCGCCATCCCAGTAGCCGGCCGATGAACTGGGAACGCCATCACATCGAAGTGGTCAACGCCGCGGCCGCGGGCCACGTCACGCGAGCATCTGACCTGCTCCGCGAGCACCTTGCCAGTGTCGGCTGCGACCCTCTAGCCGTCCGGATCACCGCCCGGCTCCGAGAGCCTATGGCGAGGGACGACGACTTCGAGGATCTGGCCAGCCAGCTTCCCGGTTGCCATGCCACCCCGTGGCCGGGCTCCCCTTGACGCCCTGGCCTTCGCCTTCCTCATGCTGATAAGCAGAGCCAACATCGAGATCATCTGACCGAACGGACGATGGTGCATGCAGCGGATCCATGGTAAGGAGAAGGTCTACGGTTCGATTCCGTAACGGGGCTCCAGCTCAGAGAATTAATTCGAACACCCTAAACGCTCCTGGGGGCCATTTCGGGGGCCAATTGGACCCGGCTCCAGCCACGACCAAGATCGTGTAGGCATTTGTCCTGTCCCATCGCATGTGAGTCAGGCGTTGTACACCTGAGTCATTAGCTCGCTTGTCCCGCCAAGGTTAGTCATTGGTGCGGATCGTCCCGAGCCGTTGCCGCTCAAGCATCCTTGGAGCCTGCCCGAAACCGTCCAAACCAGCGGTGGCGATCACCTCTGCCTCGATCACGCGAACCTGCAACATGACTCACGTTAGCGGCACATCCAGCCCCATGAATCGTCCCGCCAACATGAAGCACGCCCGCAGATCCGGTCCGCGATGACTGAACTTGGATGGGACAGGACAACCTGACGGTCTCCTCGTTGGCATGCGCACGTGTCGGCGGTCATCGGAATCTGTCCGCTGGCGGACACCAGGAACTGTCCGAAGACGGCCAACTCGGTCACGGGACGTGACTGGACGCTGGATCTCGTCTACTCCTTATTCATCGATCTGGGCCGCTTGGGGATCTGTGTCTCTCATTAGATGAGGCGCGCAGATCGGCGATGATCTGCGCGCAGCCACGCGCATGGCACCCAGCGCTTACGGCGGCAGGTCATCCATCTTCGGGACTGCACGTACCAGCCATTTAGAATCGGAGTCGGCGGCGCTGGGCAGTTTAACCTTGTTCGGCCTCCGCGATCATGCGGTGGCACTATCGTTGTCGGGGTGCCCTACCACGTCCGTGTGTCCACTTACTCGAATCCGTGGGAGGACGAGGTCCGGCTGGACCTTACTCGCGAGGAGTTGGAGGATCGGTTTCTTCGCCCTTACCGTGAGGGTCGGCCGATTGTCATAGGTGGTCGGACTGTGGAGCCTGCGGATCTTGCACGCTTGCGCGTGAACTACACGGTGGAGTTGTCGGCGGATCTCCTTCCGATTGTGAGGGAGGAACGTCGGCAGAGCCGTGTCCAGACGACGATTCCTAATGATTGGTACATCGCCGACCGAGGCCGTGAATTGACGGACGATCTGATCGCGGGACCACCTGGATCGGATCTCAGCGCCGTTCCCCTATCGACGGCAGCAGATGCTGTCCCGAGTGGCGGCCCCGATCCCCGGTCCGTTTTTGTGGTGCAGGACGGAACCGGCAAGCTCGTGATGCGATGTTTGTGTTTCTCCGGGCGCTGGGCTTGCAGCCGATCGAGTGGAATGAGGCGGTTCTTGCTACCGGCCGCCCTAACCCGTATGTCGGGGAGGTGCTCGACGCTGCGTTCGCGCGCGCTCAGACGGTGGTCGTACTCATGACGCCGGACGACGAGGCGCGACTCCGAGAGCCTTTCCGTGAACCAGACGATCCGGCTCACGAGACGGCGTCAACTCCCCAGGCGCGCCCGAACGTCCTGTTCGAGGCCGGGATGGCGATGGGCAGGGATGAGAACCGAGTAGTTCTTGTAGAGTTCGGCGCACTCCGCCCATTCTCGGATATTGGCGGCCGTCACACGCTCCGGCTGAACGGGTCTTCCGAACGCCGACAAGAGCTTGCTCAGCGTCTTCAGTCGGCAGGTGCCGCCGTCAACATGACCGGCACGGACTGGCACTCTGCCGGAGATTTCACGCCGCCAGCCTGACGAATCAGACGTGTGGTGCGAACCGGTTACTGCCGGAGATCCGCTTCGGTGTGGCCCTCGTCAGGCTTCTGTCGGCTCCTCGGGATCTTCACCGAGTTCCTGGTAGTACCAGGTACCGGGACCCTCTGGGCGTGGTGGCGGGCATTGGAGGTCAGCAGGTTGATGAGCTGGTCTCTGGCACGCTGCTGTGGTTGCTCGCCGGGACGCAAGGCGGTGAGCACGTCCTGGGCATCGGCGAGGATCGGGTCTGCTTCTCGTAGGTCGGGGCCGGCAGGGGGCTGGACGGGGAAGCTCCTGGGGAGAAGCCGGTGCACGATGGCGGCGCGGACCCCGACTTCCCAGCGAAGAAGCGGGAAGGTGTCGTCAGCTTTGCGGACCGCTCTGGTCAGGGTTTCCGCAGCGCGGTCAAGGGCGTCGAGGGATACCTGGTATGCGCTGAGATCGATTAGGGCCTCGACTAGGTTGCTGGAGAGATCCGAATCCCGCTCCAGGTAGCCTGCGGCGCGGATGAGCGCTGCCTCGCCCGTGGCCTCTTCGCCTAGACGCCTAGGGCGTGTCCCGTGGATCTTCGAAGCGGGATCGTGTAGACCAGTGCGATGCTTGACCGACTGAATCGTCATGACCTGACCAATGAGGAATGGGAGCGCCTGCGGGTGCTCCTGCCTAGCGGTCCGCAGCAGCGCGGCGGCCGGTGGGCCGATCACCGGACGGTGATCAACGGGATCTTCTTCCGTACCCGGGCAGGCTGCCCGTGGCGGGACCTGCCCGAGGGCTTCGGGAACTGGAAGACCATCTATAACCGGCATCGCCGCTGGTCCCTGGACGGGACCTGGGAGCAGATCCTGGACGGGCTGCGGGCCGGATGCGACGAGGCCGAGGGCAGGGACTGGACAGTCAGCGCGGACTCCACCATCGCCCGGGCCCATCAGCACGCGGCCGGCGCCCGCCGCGTCCCGGCTGCTGATGACCCCGCAGGGGGCTTTAGCGAATGACAAGAAATCCGGCCGGGAGGCGATCGGCCGGTCCCGGGGCGGGCTGACCACCAAGATCCACCTGGCCGCTGACCTGCGCTGCCGTCCCATCGCGCGGCTGACCAGCTGCGGCCAGCACGGTGACTCCCCGCGGTTCGTCCCGCTGATGGACGCGATCCGCATCCCCCGCCGCGGCCTGGGCAGGCCACGGCGGCGGCCTGGCCGCGCGATGGCCGATAAGGCGTACTCCTCCCGCGCGAACCGCGCCTGGCTGCGCCAGCACGGCATCCAGGCGGTCATCCCGGTCAAGGAAGATCAGAAGAAGCACCGCCGTGACCGGGGCCGGGCCGGCGGCCGGCCGCCGGCCTTCGACGCCTCCTGGTACAAAAAGCGCAACACCGTGGAACGCTGCTTCAGCAAACTCAAGCAGTTCCGCGCCGTCGCGACCCGCTACGACAAGCGCGAGCGGATTTACCAGGGCACCATCGACGTCGCCTCGATCAGCATCTGGCTTCGTGACCCCGTCCCATGATCCACGGGACACGACCTAGGAGGGCAGCGCCTGGCCGGGTTCGACCTTTGCGTCGCCTCGGTGCACTCCAGCTTCGACCAGCCGCGCGCCGAGATGACCCGGCGCTTCGTACCGCGTGCGAGAACCCGCACGTCAACAATCATCGACCACCCCCTGACCCGGCGGATCGGGCGCCAACCGCCGGTCGACGTGGACTTCGGCGAGCTGTTCCGGGCCTGCGCCCGGACCGGGACCGCGGTTGAGATCAACGCCTCGCCGCAGCGGCTCGACCTGCCGTACGACCACATCCGCGCGGCCCGGGACGCGTGCGTGGCGTTCACCATCGACAGCGACGCGCACTCGGTCGCCGACCTGGGCCACCTGCCCTACGGGGTGGGCGCCGCGCAGCGCGGCTGGCTCACCCCGGACGACGTGATCAACACCTGGCCCCTGGGCCGACTCCACGCCTTCCTGGCCAAAGACCGCTGAATCGCCCTGGTGACGGGGCGGCGCGCGGTGGACAATGAGCGGTGAGGCACGCCGCCTCCAGCACCCGCACGGGAGGTCTGTCATGTCTGAGACCACCCTCGCCGCGCCCGGTCCCGGGGCCCTGCCGCCGCTCGTATCCGGGGCTCGGCCGCTGGTCGGTCACGCCATCCAGTTCCTGAGCGACCAGCTACGGCTGCTGGAACGCGGTTACGCCGAGCACGGTGAGATCTTCCGGCTGCGCCTGGGCCGGCGGCCCGCCATCGTGATGGTGGGCCCGGAACGAGCCAAGTGGGTGTTCAAGCACACCGACGACCACACCCTTTCCATCGGCCCGAGCCTGGCCTTCACCCAGTACCTGTTCGGGCCCGACTTCTACTTCCTGGCCCCGCCGCAGGAGTACCAGCACCAGCGCGAGACCCTGCTGCCGCTGTTCCGCGCCCACATGGCCGCCGCCCACCTGGCCATCATGGAACGCCACTGCGCCGCCTTCGTGGCCCGGCTGGGGGGCAGCGGCACCTTCGACCTGCCGCAGGAGATGAACGCGCTGGTCCTCGGCATCATCATGGAGGCGTTCCTGGGCGCCGACTTCGTCCGGCAGATGCCGCCCACCGTGGCCGGTGACTTCCGCGACTTCATCCGCGGCCTCGATCCGATCACCCCGGGCTGGGTGCCCGCCCCCCACCGGCTGCGTGCCCGCCGGGCCCGCGACCGGATGCGTGCCGCCGTCGGCGACCTGGCCCGGGCCCGGCACCTGCAACCGGCCGACCCGCCCGACTTCCTGCAGGTGCTGATGTCGGCCCGCGCGCTCGACGGCACCCCGGTGACCGACCTGTGGGTCGTCCAGATGGCCCTGGGCGTGGCCTTCGCCGGGCACGACAGCACCACCGGGCACGTGTCCTGGGCCCTGATCGACCTGCTGCAGCACCCCGGCGAGCTCAGCAAGGTCCTGGCCGAACAGGACCGGATCCTCCCGGCCGGGCCGGGCACGCCGCTGGACCTGGCGGCCATACACCGGATGGCGTGCCTGGACCGGGCCCTGCACGAGACGGCGCGGCTGCGCCCGGTGGCGCCCGTGATGCTCCGCAGGGTCCTGCGGCCGGTGCAGATCGACGGCCTGGCCATCCCGGCCGGCGCCGACGTCTTCGTCGCGCCCGTGCTCAGCCATCGCCTCCCGGTGCTGTTCGAGAACGCGGACCGGTATGACCCGGATCGCTACCTGGCCAACCCCAAGCAGACGAGCTACCTGCACGGCTTCGGCGGCGGGACGCACCGGTGCCTGGGCGAGCACTTCGCCGACCTGCTCACCCACGTGACCGTCACCCGCCTGATTCAGAACTATGAGCTCACCCTGGTCACGTCCCGCCCCGCGCCGGTGCGGACTCCGGCGTTCAAGGGCCCGCGGTCGCCCTGCCTGATCCGCTACCGGGCGAAGCGCCACGTTGATCACCGGTGAGAAAAGGCGCCTCGGGCGGTCTATATGCAATATGCAATAGACAGCCGGATGGCTCCAGGACGACACCATGGCAGGGCGGGAGGCCGCGTGATGGGCGAGCCGTCTCGCACGGCCAAGCCGTGCTGCGATGGCAGGCCTTCGGGCACGGCCGCGCTGCTGGCCGGGGCGATCGGCTACCCGCTGGGCGCGTGCGTGCAGGTCGCGCCGGAGGAGATGACCCTGCCCACGCCGTCCGCGGACTGTGACCTGGAGGCGCTGCTCGCTCATCTGGCCGCGTCGATGCCCGGTCCGTGCCTGCCGGTCTATGCACTGCTCAGCGATGGACAGGCCGCCGTTCACCATCTCGCTCCCGGGCGCTTGGTGTTAACCATCAGCCTAAGTCTGCTGTGTCTTACTCGCGAGGATGGAATGATCTGCGGCGTTGCTGCAGTGAAGCTGTCCTGACTGTCCGTACGTACGGGGGACGATTGCCCCGCCCCACGGGCCTGAATTAGTGCGCAGACCCGTTCGCCGTGACCCGCAAACCCGCAGGTCAGCGAGCTCCACGCGTCCAGGGCGGCCGGACGTGTCACAAGTCGGGTTTGGTGCTCCCTCAGCCGTGCAGCGCGGATCAGGGCGTTCGGATGGGCACAGGCGTACGCCTCACCGGTCAGAACACCGGGGCTGAGAAGTAATCCACGGCCGGGCCGGCGCATTGGGAGTGGCAGGCGGGCTGGTGAGCGAGGAGACCGGCGCCAAGGCCAAGCCGGGCGGAAGGGGAACCGCTGTCAGCCATCACCGCCGGGTGCGTGTCCTTGACGGCCATGCTCATCCCCGGCCCGGTGATCACCTCCGGGTAGCCGGCTGCCCGGCAGGCTGCCCAGCCTGTGCCCGGAGTCTGCGGCCCAGCCGGGTACCGCCGCGCAGCGGCCGGCATCGGGTGGCCGCGGCGGCTGCGCCGCGCTAGCCGCGACGAGGGCGCCCGGCCACGAGCCACACGACGATGACGACGGCCATCGCGATCAGCCCGATGATGAGAAACGTCTTGAGCGTGGCCACGATCCCGCCCGCAGCCGTGATAGCAAGCCATATGACGAGGATCGCGCCCAGGATTGTCCCGATGATCCGGCCCATGTCCCCAGTATGCCCCCGGGTCTAGCCGGCGGTGAGCCCGGCGCGATCATCGCCTTGCCTTTCCCCGCAGCCGTGCTGCGCCGCGTCGTCGTTCACGGCGCCCGGTGACGCGCCGGCTGAAACCAGCTCCGCCTGGCGGTCAGCCGCCCGACGGAGCTGCCGGCCACTGACCTGACCACTTCGTCGTAGCCTTCGACAGCGCTCGCAAACCGCATGCTCCTCGTAGCAGTTTGAGACGGCTTGATCGTTCTGATAGAACGCTCGCTCATGCCGCGATGACTGTCATTCGATGATGCTGCCGTGACCGTCAGTATCTGGTTTCATGGATGGTAAGAGCCGGAAACCTGGGACTTCCAGAGCGTGACCGGTTCCGCCGCGGTGATCTTACGACGGTGGGCAGCTAGCGGCACTGGCCCTGTCCTGCAGGTGCCAGTCGTTTTTGTCCAGCGCATACTCCACGACCTCGAGCTGGGCGCCATCGCCTGGGTGGAGCGACGGCTGACGGAATGTCCGCACCAGCGTCAGGCCCGCTTTCTCCATCACCCGCCGCGAGGCCTGATTTACCGCCATCGCCTCCGCGACCACACGCTGCACACCGAACTCAGTGAAACCCTTACGGATCAGCGCACGCGACCCCTCAGTGGCATACCCTCTGCCCCAGGCCGACTTGCGCAGCCGGTAACCAAGCTCGACCTCGCCGGGCGCGGCGTCCTTACCCGGCCGGAAATGGAACCAGCCCAGGAATTCCCCGGTGGCCTTCTCGATGACCGCCCAGAACCCGTAGCCCTCATACCGCCGGTAATAGCCAAGGAATGCGGGCAGGTAGTCATTTTCGATCTCCTCGCGGGGCGTGGGTATCCCGCCGGAGACGAAGCGCATGACATCGGGATCAGCATCCAGGCTCACAAGGTTGTCCGCATCAGCCACGCTGAACCGGCGAAGCACCAAACGCCGCGTCTCCAGGAAAGCCTGCATCGCCCAGCCCTTCCGATACTGCCACGCTACCCGCATCCGCTCATGCCGCATATCGCGCGCTAGCTCCCAGATGATGCGCCCTGCCGCCGCTGGATGCTGGTCGACATGAACGTGATCAGCGGCTCATGGGCCTTTTCCGGACCAGTCCAATCGGTGCTGGATCGAAGGTCGGCCTGGCCGGACCTCGGTGACGAAGACGGAGCGTCGTTCGGCCCGGTCACCCGAACTCAGCTCTGACCTGTTGCATGCCATACAAATCTCTATCGTTTTGCGATGTGGCTCCCCCGCTTGCTCCCCGCCAAGCCCGTCGCCTAATGAGGATCGGTGCCGCTGAGATGGTGAAAACACGTTCGCCCTGGACCGTTATCCTGGTCCTGTGAGCAGTCAGCGCGTGCCCGGTGGAGTGGTGCACAAGCTTCCGGTAGACCTGCGCGAGGCGCTGATCGCCAACCCCACGGCCCTTGATGCCTGGAAGGACATCACGCCTCTGGCCCGCAATGAGTTCATCTGCTGGGTTGAGGATGCCAAGCAGGAGGTGACCCGGGAACGCCGCATTCGCCGGACCCAGGAGGAGCTCGAGGAAGGCCAGCGCCGGCCATGCTGCTGGCCGGGTTGCAAGCACCGCGAGCGCACGGGCCAAATAGCGGTCGGGCCATTCGACTGAGGCAACCCGAGGTCTCCAACTTGCCGCGGCACGACCTGCGCCGGAAACGTACTCACCTGGCCGCCGACCGGGCGCAATGTTCCGGCAGGCGCGTCGCGCTCGCACGTTAGCTTTTGGAGGGCAGTGTGAGTTCGAGCGGAACTACGCGGCAGCGCTGGGCGAGAGGGAACCGGGCCAGGACGTCGGCGATCAGCTCGGCCATGCGGGCGGCGGACGGGCCGTACAGGTACAGCGCCGTTTCTCGCGGGCCCTTCCACCAGGACTGCATGTCGCCCTCGTTGCCGAGGGCGCCGGACAGCGCGGCTATGAGCTCGTCGATGTCGCTGCTGGCGTATACCTCGCCGGGCAGGTCGGTGCCGTTGAGGTAGACCGCCAGTCCTTCGGTGACGCCGAACGGCACCGGGCCGCTCTCACCCAGCCGGACCCGGGACCCCTTGGGCGCGCCGGCTGCCTCCAGCGCAGCGGTCACCAGCTCGAGCGCCTCTGGCGCGTCGCCGTCGACATCAAGGTCGATATCACTGACGAGAGGCTCCCGCTCAGCGCTCAGCAGGGTGCCTGCGCCGGTGACCCTGCTGCCGGGCATGCTGACGCCGAGGATCTCCTGCAGGGGGATCTCATAGCGGGCGCCGCGGTCCAACGGGCGCAACCTGGCATTCAGGGTGATTGACATACGGCTGCCCATGGCGGCACGCTAGCGCGCAGATGGCAGGAATATCCCGGTACCCGCGGGTGCATTTCCCGTGACAGCAGCTGGCACTGGTATGCGCCGCAGGCCAATCATGCGATTGTGGTGGAGACTGCGACATGCCTGGGTG